>WOYI011045741.1_pt1 | contig 30264 bp, 27 predicted proteins | sample 6423411 | NCBI WGS metagenome assembly WOYI01 (sample SAMN13441803, study PRJNA592873) | oil field metagenome | biome: oil field; feature: oil-well bore; material: oil-contaminated soil; isolation source: oil-contaminated soil from oil-well borehole | place: Germany: Wietze | collected 2016-10-18 ...
TTATATTACTCGAGCCGAGTAATTGAAGTCTAACTTTTGGGGGTAAGATCACATTTTTTGGTGGAGATGCGGGGAGTCGAACCCCGGTCCAAAATTGGTCCTGCAATAGCGCCTACAGCTTAGACGATATTGTTTTTAATGGAGCCGTTCCATATCGACGAAACGAACGTCCCACGAGACCAGGGGGGTGTTTTCTACGCTACTAGTCGGTCAATAATAGCGCCTAGCCACTCTTGTTCCGCTACTCGATGTGTCAGTGACAAAACCCATCAAATGCGCGCTACGCCCGCAAGGCGGGACGATATGTTGTGCGATTAAGCCGCAGCGTAGGATAAGTTACTGTTGCCAGTTACTTGATTTTAGCGATAACGTCGCCACACGGCTGCCCCTACTGCCAGACACAACCCTGTCGAAACCAGTACATCCCCAAAGTTGCGCTCCTAAGAGCGACATTATATTAGCATTTCTGGAAGGATCTATCAATTGGAGCTTTTCGAAACGAAAGCGTTGTCAAAAGACGAGCATAAACATGTATCATAGAACATAGTTTTATCAAACGAATCAATGACACGATAAGTGTCTTGTGAAAATCAAAAATTAATTCATAAACTTGTGTCGTAGGAGTTATAACAATGGAATTCCATCAACAACTAAAACGCCATCGCCAAATGGGAGTAAAGTAAAGGCATGCCTTCGCTCGATTTGTTAAAAACGCTAGCCTTGTTCTTCCATTCCTCAATCGATGAACTGTTGGGGGAGAAAGGATTGTTGCTCATTTAGAATAAACAAAGGCGCAACTACTGGATTGTAGCATCAATTTCCATTATAACAACCATAGCCACGGTCATCACAACGTCGCTATATGTGATTGAGCTGCGGAAAGCGGATCAAAACGAATATGTTCAATAAATCGTCCTCCTTACAAGCGTAACGCAGGCCGATAATAATTATAGAGTCGCCTATCAAAATCAATCGGGCAAGCAAGCGGTGTCGTTTGCCCAAGATCTAGTCGAATTTAGAAACCTCAATCGTTTCAACGATGACCTTGGTGTCAATGACTACGTTTATTTCGAACGGCATGGCCAAGAAGTAAGCCGTTTTCGTTTACTTGATAACGCATTATTGCCTTCGTTAAGAGGGCACTCTTAAACTCGATTTTCAACTGGCATCATGGCACTAACTGGATTTTAAACTCCAAATTAAAGACTGGCCATGTGGTGGCAGATGCCATTTTTGTGGCCGATACCAATGTGGATGGCAATTACTTATTCCTTCGCTTCGCCACGGAAACTAATGGTCCCTGTAAGCCGTCGTGGGAAAGCAAAGCATTTCGCGCTATTAACTATGGCACGAAAGTGGAGACATCCGCCGCCCCAACCATGAGCGATACTAACGCTTTCTATTCATTTTATTTCCCATATCCGGTCATTTTGAAAAATCAAGATTACCTATACGAATGTCAACTCGCAGACTGAATATTTCGCTTTGGACAATTTCTTGGTCGTTGGCTATACCATTTCCGTGGAGGAGTAAGCCAACACGTTCTTAAACATGCTGGATGACTCAAACAGTTGTCCGGCCGCTACTTACAATAACTTTAAGCCAGTCCACGACTACCTTGTCGCGACAAAATAAGCGATGATGTAGGAACGTTAAGCGTCGTGGAAACATATTTACCAGGGATTACCATGACGCACCACACAACTTTGGGTTATAATGCGCCAAACTGCTATGGATTAATGGGATATCATTGCCAGATTCCTTTTATTAGGTTTGGTCTCGTTATATTTCAATCACCACAAGAAACAATCGTAAATTAGACAAAAAAGGTAACCGCTTATGAACGGGCCCCGTTTTTCTTTCTTGATTATACGTTTTCAAAGCCGAAGTGAGCGTTAATAGTGTCGACATCTAACTCGAAATAATATTCACGGTATTCATATAACGGCACGGCGTCAAGCCCAACAAAATATATCTCTTCAGTTTCATAGGCAAAATACAAGTCATCTTCTAATTGACCAGCTACTGGAATCGTGTAAATCATCAAAACAATTGTGCCATATGTCTGAATTGGTGGTTCGCCATGAAACACATGTTTAATGTAGATGTCGTTAGGATTATCGATGAGCGATTGTAGTTTTGCCACGCCCCGATAAGCTAAATCATACATCTCTTCATTGTTGCAAGATGTCAAAGGAAACAAAACAACCAGTGGTAAAATAATTAGTTTTCTATTCATACGAATTGCGTTTTCTTATTAATGTTAGAGTGAAAAGGAAAGTAAGTAAATACGTGTTCATTAATTAATCATTTGTAATGAAATATCATTTACAATATAATTTACTAGTGCTTTAAGGATGTGGCTCAATGAAAACATTAAAATTAATATTCACCTCATTATTTAGAAACGATGCCGCCATGGAAGGACGCTTCCAAAAATGGTATTTTGCCGCCATTTTATTTATGCTGTCTGTAATTCTCGCAACATTACCATTATTCGTGAATACCGCCGGCACAAGCGGGTCTGATTTCATGAACTCTACACTCTATTCATTCGATGTTGGTATCCAACGATTCTCAGAAGCCTTAGTTACTAACGATGTCGACCTAGTCGTCACTGAAGATGGCGAATATCGCGCGCTTGTTAACGCCAACAATACTTATGAAACGGCGTTTAGCGATGTTGAAGGTGCCGCTAACTTCCATTATTTCAATTATAAGGATCATACAGATGCCACCAAGTTAAAGGTGTATTATCAAGGACAAGCCAGCGATGCCGACACTACGTTATTTCTCAACAACAAATTAGCGCTTCCAAATAGCGCTACCGAAATTAATCTCGATATCGTTTCGTTTGTGTTCTTGGCCAAACGCTCACTTTATGTCTACATTTATAACCCATCCGAAGTCGCCTCAGGAACAGCCACTGGCGCGGATTATGAAAGAGTTTTAGTGGGAGATTACCTTGCTCTGGATGTCGGCACCAACCTAAAGGATATGGTACGCATCGACGAATTCGGAAACCCGATATTACCACCGGTATCCCCTGATCAATACGCGGAATATCAAGCCAAAATCATCCGCAATTGGCGCATCTTTTTCGATAATAGCTATGCTAATAACAAGCAAGTGCTGCTTTGGACGACTACTTCCATCATGCTCGGGGTCAATACCTTACTCGGAATCTTCATGTCGCTTTTAATCTTCATCATGACGCGCGGCAAGACCAATCCTAACCGCACCCTTAAGTTTGGCGAAGCGTTTAAAGTCGGTGGTTGGTTATTATTAAGCCCAGCGCTTATTTCCTTAATCGTGGGATTCATCTTCCCCAGCTACGCTTCAATGGCCTTCGTGCTATTAGTTGGTTTGCGAATGATGTGGCTATCGAGCCGGACACTCCGTCCACCATTACAGCAAACTCCTGTTGCCAAAAAGTAATAAAATAAATCCTCGGGTTTCCGAGGATTTTCTTTATTTGTTATATTGGGCGCGTCTTAAACGGAACGTCTTCTTTATGTAACGAGCGATATACCAACTGACATACATGCCCGTAGCCCGCTCAATCGCCAATGTCCCGGCATTAGTTTTAATTGAATAGACAAAAATGCGTTTTTTTCGATCAATGATAAGGTCAACGGCGGCAAAGTCGGCCCCCACGGCATCACTTGCCGCTTGGGCAATCTTTTTAATCGGCCGTGTGATTTTAATTTGGCGCATCTCTTCAACAAGCTTGCTATCATCGTTATATTCGCGGTAGCGTTCCACGCCGACAATAACTTGCCCGCCAACAACACTGACACGAATCAAGCGACGTTGTTGCGGAAGAATATATTGTTGCGCTAATAGCGATTTTTTGCCAGCCTCAATCAGCACTTCCTTAAACTTGGCTTCGTCAGGCACTAAAAACACTTTATCGTCGACTGATTCAAACCGATCTTTAATTAAAAAGGGATATGGTAACTCGCTCATCATGTCTTTTACTTCTTCAAAATAGTTGAGCAAATTGACATTGAAGGTATACGGAAGTACGACCGTATGCGGAGTCGGCACATTATAGTTTCTTAGCGCTAAATAGATTAAAGCTTTGTCGCTACAAGTTGATATCGTGTGTTGATTATTGAAGATTGGTATGTGCGCTTCATCTTCTAAATAGCGGGCGACATGGATATCTTTATCCCAGAAAACAGCGAAGGCAAACCGCGAGGGGTTTTCTTCAACTAGATTGAATACTTTGATGTTGGAAACGGGCATAAGTCTTAACCCATTTTTTCTAAAAGCGGTTAAAAAAGAGGTGATTTCCTCTTGGTATTTTGCGTTGTCAAGAGCGATATTATAGACAAGCAGTCCTTCGATGGCCATGGCGTTATTCCTTCATATTATTGTTGCCGATTTACACTAAAATATCAACGACAAACGGGCGATTGCTTCAATAAAAGTTATAAATTGGATGAAGTCTCACCACTTCTTGGAATATTCCGAAACAAGGCGATGAATATGCTTATACGCCTTTGCCAAATACATTGGAACTATTGACAAAGTAAAGTTTCAAATTGCCGACAACATCACGTATTTCCAAATATATATAATTTTCAACGCGAGTAATGGGGCGCATAAAGTCGAGCGTAAAGACAATCCGCTCGTTCCTTTTGACTAAACGCAGCATTTCTTCTATGATATAAGCAAGTTGCGCCGGTTCCCGTTCTTCAATGGCTAAAAGTTGCGAATAAAACGCTGGTTCGACATAAAAACGATGGCCATCGATTGTTTCAAACAAAGCGGAGTAGGGATTGGCCTTGTCTTCGATACGTTTTAAGTTATATGGTTCAAACATTTGCATAACTAATTACCAGTCATCAATATAAGATAAATGCTTCCAAAGTGCAAAAGAAAGGACTTGCAATGAGTCAAAACATTAAACTAGTCGTTACCGATATTGACCAAACGCTATTTTCTCATAAGCAAAAGAAGGTTCCTTTAAGCGCCGTTAAAGCGTTTAAGGCATTACAAGATAATGGTATTAAGGTATTTTTGGCCTCTGGTCGAAACCGTTACTTAATTGGAAAAATCGGCGTACTTGATTATGTCAAGCCCGATGGTTTCATTACGATGAATGGGGCTAACGCTATCATCGATGGAAAGATTATCTACCGCTACCCGTTGCCAGAAAATGAAGTCGATATGCTCATCAAGTTTTCAAAACGCTTGAAATTTGGCCTCACTTTGATCGAAGAAAATGAGGGGCATATTAATTATGCTGATGAACGCGTCATTCAAGCTCATGAAAAATACGGGACGCGCTTTCCGCAACCGCGGACATTCCCCGATCATTACGATCGTACGGTTTACCAAGCGATCGCCTTTTGCGATGAACTCGACGAATCGTTATTCTTGCCGCATTTATCGCTTTGTAAAAGCGCTAGATGGGATACTTACGCCGTTGACATCATGCCCAAAGACTCCGATAAAGCCAAGGGGATATTAGCGGTTCTTGAACATTTTGGTTGGTTGCCCGAAAATGTATTGGCGCTTGGGGACAATCCTAACGACATTGAGATGTTGAACTTCGCCGGCATTTCCATTGCCATGGGTAATGCAAGGCCCGAAGTAAAAGCGGAAGCCGATTATATCACCGATGATATTGATGAAGACGGTTGGGCTAACGCCATGAAGCATTTTGGCTTAATAAAATAAATTAACCTACTTGTGGTAGGTTTCATGATTCATGATTTTAAATGCCCGATAGAGTTGTTCGAGTAAGATAAGACGCACTAATTGATGGGGAAACGTCATATGTGATAATGACATCAGCTCATTAGCGCGTTTTTGTATAATTTCGCTTAATCCATAAGAACTGCCAATAATGTATGCGAATGTGCTGCGCCCCATCGTCATGTCTTTTTCTAATTCGATTGATAAATCTTCACTAGTTACCATTTTTCCCAGGCGATCAAGTACGATTACCTTGTCTAGCGCATGAATATGTTTCATCATCGCCTCGGCCTCTTTTGCTAAACCATCTTCTATTTGAGCGTTGCTCGGTTTGTGGGGGAGCCGATATTCTTGTACTTCCAAAATTTGAATATTCGCAAATGGGATCATCCGTTTAAGGTATTCATTAATCGCGTCGCGATAAAACGTTTCTTTAATACTTCCAACACAAATTAACTTAATATTCATCAATCATGGCCACCGCTAACAAGCTCATATTGTTTGGCGGGAACAATCCTAATCTTGTCGATATCAATATATTTTCTTTGATAAATCTTCAAATGGGCTTTTAATGCCACTTCGGGATCATTGGCTTCTTCGGACAAATGGGCAAGGATGATTTCTTTGGTGCGATCACCCAAAAGTTCTGACATGTACATGGCTGAATCTTCGTTTGATAAGTGGCCAGTATCGCCAAGAATCCGTTGAATCAGCGTAAATGTCCGGTCGGTCTGAAGTAGCATTTTAACATTGTGATTGCTTTCGATAATGTAGTAATCAGCGTTTTTCATATATGACATGTTGGCGTTGCTTATATATCCGGTGTCGGTCATATACACAAGCGTTTGCCGTCCATCAAAAATTAAAAAACCGACTCCGTCATTCGCATCGTGACTCGTGGGTAATGGGGTAATCGTAAAAGTACCTAACTTAATCGATTTATAATGTTCTAATTCGTGCCCTTCGAGAAGTTCAACCGATCCTTTAGTGGCATACCTTTTCTCGATTGGGAGAAACTTTTGGCCCGAAGCGTGGTCACCATGATCGTGCGTAAATAGGGCAAAATGGATGTCATTAAATCCAATCGGGGTTTGCGATAGCCCCTCAAGAAGCCACTTCTTAGTAAGCCCCATGTCAATCAATAAATTAGTCGCGCCGTCGGTTATAAGCGTGGAATTTCCTTTTGATCCGCTAGCGATAATATAAAAACGCATGTTAGTCTTCGATTTCGCTTAGAGGTTCGTCTTTACGAATATCGCGGAGTTTCTTTTCAAAGTCATCGTCTGGCGTATCAAACCTTCCATAAGAGGCAAAGAATATTAAGTTGATAACGCCCGTTTTGCCATTACGGTTTTTAGCGATGCGGAGTTCCGCTAATCCAACATTTTCGCCAATCTGGGATAGAAGTGTTTGTTGCTTCTTGGCAATCTCTTCCTTCTTTTGTTTTTCAATATTAGATCTAGCCTTAATCGTGTTGCCAAAGTCTTTATAGTAGTCGTCGCGATAGAGCAATAATACGACATCGGCATCTTGTTCGATTGAGCCCGATTCACGAAGATCCGACAAGATCGGGCGCCGGTTTTCACGGCGTTCAACTTCACGTGACAATTGCGAAACGACAAGAATTGGAACTTTTAATTCTCGGGCCAACTCTTTTAGTTGTCGTGAAATATTGCTTACTTCAACTTGACGATTTTCAATTTTCTTTTCACCGGTGGTGATTAGACCAATATAATCAACGACAATTAATCCAAGTTTCCCTAAACGTCCTTTTAGTTGGCGCGACTTGGCGATGATGTCGATGAGTTTAATACCGGCGGTCTCATCGATATAAATATTGGCGTTTCCAACATTTTTGATGGCCTGTCCCACCGATGCTTTATCGCGCGGCGCTAAAAACTGGGTTCCTGTTTGAATTTGGTCGATGCTAACACCAGCATCAGTCGAAATAAGACGTTTCACTAAAGCATTGGCCGGCATTTCAAGCGAAAAAATAGCAATCGGTAAATCGTTATCGCTACGTCGGGCCGCGTGCATGGCGATATTAAGCGCCAGAGCTGTTTTTCCCATCGACGGCCGGGCCGCGAGGATAATCATTTCACCCGGTTGGAAACCATGGGTGATTTCATTTAATTTTTCATAACCGGTGTCAATACCAGTTACTTTTCTTTGCGAAGAATATATCTTTAATTCCTGCTCGACAATGTTGGCAATTTCTTCGGCTTTTACGAAATTGGAAATCCGTCTCTTCTGTGTAATCTCATGGATTTTGGAATCGGCACGCGCAATAAAATCGGTAATATCGTCGATTTCTTCTTCGTCATATTCTTTTCTGACGCTATCCATGGTGATGAGAAGTTCGCGCAAAATCCGATGGTCCTTTAAGATGCGGACATAAAAATCCATATTTGATAAAGAAACGACATTTTGCGTCAATTCCATCAAATAATCGACGCCTCCAATATTATCGAGTTCTTTGGTGTTTAATAATTCGTCGGCGACTGTTTGCACATCGACGGCAATATGTTTCTTAACAAGCGCGGTAATCGCTTGAAAGATGATTTTATGTTTGCGATCAGCGTCAAAAAAATCAGCTTCGCCTAGATCTCCCACGCAAGTGGCCAAGGCAACCTCATCAATCATCATGGCCCCAAGCACAGTCTTCTCGGCATTAATATTAAACGGAAGTGGGCGCGCCATATTATTTCTTCTCCCTTACCTTAACGGTAACCGTACCAACGACGCCTTTAAAAAGTTCAATCCTTAAACGAGTTATTCCAGCGGCATTAACAAGAAAGTGATCAATAAATTTGCGTTTGTCGAGCGTTAATTTATGTTTGCTCTTCAATTCATCAACGATTTGTTTGGTGGAAATCGTACCATACATGCGCCCATCTTCGGAAAAGCGCGCCTCGAATTCAAGCACGATGTCTTTTAATTTGTCAGCAATCGCCTGCGCTTCCACTTGCTTTTGGTGAAACTCGTCGGCGACTTTTTTCTTTTGCGTATCAACGATTTCTAAACCACGCTCAGTACGAGGAACCGCTAATTTATGGACAAAAAGGAAATTGCGCGCATAGCCATCGGCCACTTCCACGATTTGGTCTTTTTTACCGACATTTTTGACGTCGGCTAATAATATAACTTTCACTTGCGCCTCCTATTTGCTCTCAGTATTTTCAAGTCGCGCTGCCGGGAGATAAGTGTCGAGTGTTTCTAATAACTTCTTTTCGGCTTCTTCAATTGTTAAATTATTAAAGGCGCAGGCAGCGCTCGAAAAATGACCGCCGCCACCTAGTTTTTCGAGTAAGAACTGCACATTGACGGTATTGTCGCTACGAGCCGATATCCGCACTTCTTTGGTATCCGTCTTACCAATAACAAACGTGGCATTAATGCCTTTGATTTGAATGTTCATATTGGCGACTTTTGCTAATGTGGCGCGGTCGATAATGTCGTTAGGATCGGCAAGCGATAAAGTAATTCCATAATATGGCGTTTTGGAATTAGCCATGATTTTAGTGATGAGATTGTGTTCTTCAAAATCGTCTTTGAGAAAGGTATCGGCGAGGGTGTTATCGGCGCCACATTCTTTTAAAAACATCGATGCTTCAAAAGTGCGCATGCCCGCAGTCTTGGCTCTGTAATAATTGGTATCAAGGAAAATGCCGGCGAGCATGATGGTCGCAAATGAAGAGGGGATAGAAATGCGGGGATTAGGCGATGAATAGCGCACAAGTTCGGCAATCAACTCCGAGGCGCTTGAAGCGCTTGGCTCGACATAACTATACACAGGATTTTCAATAAATTCTTCGGCCCGTCGATGGTGGTCAATGACCACAACTTTCGTTGCCTCTTCAAGCAATTTAGGAAACATCGTTAACGATGGGCGATGAACATCGGTCACAATTACAAGTGTGTCGGCTTTGTTAAGACTAAGCGCGTCTTTGGGGGCGACCGTCATCTTTTCAAGCTCTTCGCGTGAAAACATCATGGTCACCGCCATGCGCGTTTTCTTCTCGACTAATTTAGGGGTGTAAATAATTTTGTTGGGTTTTCCAAGGCTATCAACGATGGCTTTGACGCCAAGCGCCGAACCGAGCGCGTCGAGATCCATATCGGTGTGCGACATGATGATAACATTTTTAGCAGCTTTGATTAAACCAATCAGGCCATCGGCAAGCGAGCGAACCTTGACTTTGTTGCGGCGTTCTTGGGCTTGTGTTAAACCACCATAAAAACGCAGTTCTTCGCCATATTGGTTGATAACAACTTGATCGCCACCACGCGATATGGCGATATCAATTGCGCTATTAGCCATTTCATTAAGTTTTAAAATATCGTCTGGGAATCCATGAGCAAAGCCCATCGATAACGTGATGCTGACTTCGCTATCTTTAGTCAACTTACGAACGCGATCAAGCACCGAAAAGCCATCTTTTTTCATCTTGGAAAACGACTCATAACTGCATAGAGCAAAATAGGCATCGGCTCGATATCTCCGGAGCAAGACGCCATACTCTTTGGCGTAATCAAATAACGTATTGCGAATATTTAAAACGATATCGTTATTTTCTTCAATATTGACGGAATAGTCAGAATAATTATCGAGAATGATAATTCCAACAACTGGGGCTTGTTCCTTTGAATAGCGATACAATCCCTCATATTCTGTAATATCGCGGAAAATGTAAAGATGGGCTTCTTTAAGGTATTTAACTTCATATTCGCGCTTATTAACCTCAATTTTTACGCTTTTAGCGGGCAATTCTACACTCGAGAGCTCTTTAATCTTAGGGCTCCAAGCCGTAATATCGAGATCAATTAATTTGATTTGGCGATCTTCAAAGAGCTCATTCGTCCACAAGACGATTTGTTTATCGTCGACGACCACAAGACCAATCATGCCAAAGTTATAGGCTTCTTGAATATCGGTACCGATAATTTCGGCGGCTTTTAAATCGCTGCGCTGTCGTTGTCTTTGCATGGCGCCGACGGAAATCATCACAAAGGCAAGGTTTAAAACACTCCAGCCAACGATGGTGGCAATAATCGCATCAAGATTAAAGAAAAACCTAAAGTTATACCAATCGAATGAATAGAAAAGTGTCAGCGCAATTATAATTGCCAATTCCAGGGTAACGAATATTAATGCTGCTGTACGGATTTTTCTAAGTACTTTGCTCATTGGTGGCCTCGACTTGTCTTATTATACAATAATTTAAGTATTAAGATGGGAAAAAAGTCGTACTAGTACGACTTCGATAATTTCGGCGTTAAAGTGATTTTTCATAAAATAAGCCGTGTTTTGCACGGCTTTTATAGTTTATATTAGTCAATTGTATAGGGTAATAAGCTCATGAAACGCGCGTTTTTAATCGCGCTGGCGAGTTCTCGTTGGTAGCGGGCGCTGGTGCCAGTTACACGCCGGGGGGCGATTTTGCCATTGGGTGAAATGAAGCGCTTGAGCAATTCCACATCTTTATAATCGATGTAAGGAATTTTATTTTTTGTAAAGTAACAAACCTTTTTGCGTGGTCTGAGTTTTTTAAATGCCATAATTGGTTCCTTTCTTGGTTTTTAAAATGGTAAATCGTCATCGACGATGTCGATGGATTCGAGATTTTTGTTGTCATCAGCGGACGCGTCCTCGCTCGGAAATGTCTCGTTTGACCGCGTATCGTTATTTGTGCCTTTGGGCTCTAAAAACTGAACCGAGTCGGCCACGACCTCGACGACATTAATTTTTTTGCCTTCTTTATTCTCATAGGATCGTTGTTGTAAGCGGCCCTCAACACCAATAAGACTGCCCTTACGCGTGTATTTTGCCATGTTGTCCGCCGTAGTTCCGAAGGCTGTGCAGTTAATAAAACTGGTCGAGCGTTCGCTTCCAGCTTTGACACGGTTGTCAACGGCAACGGTGAAGGAGTTGACAGATGTGCCAGTAGCAGTCCGGCGTAAGTCGGGGTCTTTTGTTAAACGGCCGACAAGAACAACGCGATTAATCATGATGAATCCTCCTATGAATTAATCTTTATCGATTGTGACTAGATGTCTTAGTAACAGCGGATTAATCTTGCCAAGACGATCAAATTCATTGATGGCCTTCGCTTCCGCGGTAATCTTGAGCACGACGTAATAACCTTTGCGCTGGTCTTTGATTTCATAAGCCAGTTCGCGCGAACCCCATTCGTTGACATTGCGAATTTCGGCACCATTATCGGTGAGAATCGCGTGCAACTTGGCAATGGTTTCTTGCCGCGCAGCTTCATCAAGGTCATCACGTACGATGTACATGACTTCATACTTTGGCATAAACATACCTCCCTTTGGTCATTCTGGCTATCATCTTCTGATAGCAGAGAGTAAAAATATAGCCTTCACACTATACTTAAGAGATTATATTTTATATTACATACTTTGTAAAGGAACAAATGGCTCATCGAAGCTGGCCTCTAGTTATAAATAGTGGGGCCATTTAGCATATGGTAAATAATTATCGATCGCGTAACAACGGGAATAAAATTACTTCCCGAATCGATTGGCTGTTAGTCATCAGCATCACCAGTCGATCAATGCCCACACCAATGCCCCCAGCCGGGGGCATGCCATATTCAAGCGCTTCTAGAAAATCAACATCGACATCGCTCGCTTCCTGATCGCCCAGCGCTTTGGCGCGCACTTGTGCTTCGAATCGTTCGATTTGATCGAGAGGGTTATTTAATTCGGTGAACGCGTTCGCGTATTCCGATCCATCGATGAACAATTCAAACCGTTCCGTGAATCGTTCGTCGTTGCTCTTTTTGGCAAGCGGACTAATTTCGATTGGGTGACCATAGACAAATGTCGGTTGTTCTAATTTTTTTTCACAGAATTCTTCAAAGAATCCGTTAATAACGTGGCCATAAGTTTGTTGATGTTTTTCTAAGTGAACGTTATGTTGTTTGGCAAAGGCAAGCGCTTGTTCAAGCGTATAATTCTCAAAAAAATCAATCCCGGTTGCTTCTTTAATAAGCCTCACCATGTGGACTTTGCGGAACGGAGTCTCTAAATTAATGATCTTTTCGCCCCAAGGCAATTGTAAGGTTCCACTAACTTTAAGGGCGACTTCGCGAAATAAAGATTCCGCTAATTCAGCCATATCTTCAATGTCGCCATAGGCTTGATATGCTTCAATTGTTGTGAACTCGGGATTGTGACGCGTATCGATGCCTTCGTTTCTAAATAAACGACCAATTTCATAAACGCGTTCAATTCCACCCACTAATAGACGCTTTAAAGGTAACTCGGTAGCAATTCTAAGATAGAAATCACGGTCAAGCGCGTTATGATGGGTTACAAAAGGTCGCGCCGCCGCGCCACCCAATGTCGGTTGCAGCATTGAGGTTTCAAACTCGGTAAAACCACGATTATCCATGAATGATTGAATCGCGCGGATGATTTTGGCTCGCGCCATGGCAATTCGGCGCGCATCTTCGTTAACGATTAAGTCAACATAGCGGCGCCGATAACGTTCTTCAACATCAACAAGCCCATGAAATTTTTCCGGGAGTGGTCTTAACGCCTTGACGAGGTGTTCATATTTTTCCACTCGCAGAGTTATTTCCCCCGAATGCGTCAACATGACACGCCCAGTGGCGCCCACGATATCGCCTAAATCGGCAAGGTCAAATAAGGCGTAAACTTCTTCGCCAACGACATCTTTTTTTAAATAGCATTGAATTGTCCCTTTGCCATCTTTGAGATGGAAAAAACTTGCTTTGCCCATGCGCCGAATAGAAACAATCCGCCCCGCGATGGTAACAATTAAATTGGCTTCTTCAAGTTCGGATGCCGTTTTATTGGCACCCAAAATTTTAATGATTTCGCTATCGCTAGTGGTGATAAATTTATGACCAAACGGATCAATTCCTAATTCTTGATATTTTGCGAGTTTGGCGCGTCGCACCAATTGTTGTTCTTGTAACTCTTCCATGATTAACTCCTCATTATCTTTCATCATTATAAGGCTAAATGCCTTTAATATTTTTCAAATATTAGTAATTCTCCAAGGCTTTATTGTTCATCGAGTAACGAATTCGTTTCAATAGAAGATCGAATTCGGCAAATGTTGTGATTTGGATTAACTGTGTTTTAAAAGGTTTCACGCCCGCATATCCATTTAAGAAATGGACACCAATGCCGCGCAGTTCTTTCATGGCAATCTCTTCGCCTTTAAGATTCACTAATTGCTTTGCAAACTGGCGAAGGTAACTAAGCTGTTCCTTTAGCGTCGCCTCAGGCAAGCGCTCACCATTTTTAAAGTATTGATGGAGTTGGGCGACAAACCGTGGCCGTCCTAAACCTCCGCGAGCAACCATGACCGCTGTTGCCTTTGTAATATCTAGCGCCCTAGCAGCATTATCGATCGAATTAATATCGCCACTTATGACAAGCGGGACCTTCATCTTTAGTCCTAAGTCTCTTATTTCTTCATGGCGAGCGAACCCTTGATAAATTTGTTTGGTAGTACGCGTATGAATAGCGATTAACGAGACCCCAGCGCGTTCCAAACGACTCACGACATCACGCACATTGATATTCTTATCATCGGACCCTAAGCGAATTTTAGCGCTGATAGGCTTGTCGCTGGCGTTTACTACTTGGCGCATCATTGCTTCAAGATCTTCGGGACGCGTTAGCCAACTGGCGCCCGCTCCATTGCGCATCACTTTAGGCATGGGGCAGCCTAGATTAATATCCAAAAAGTCATAAGGGATGCCTAACATTTGCAATTTGTGAATCGCTTTAACGAGATTATCTGTTTTTCCCCCAAATAATTGCACGCCGATAGGGTGCTCGTTTTTTCCAATCTCAAGATATTTTCTCGTATTGCGACTATCGTAGATGACGCCACAGTCAGACACCATTTCGGTGTAGAGCAAATCCACTCCAAAGCGTTTCATGAATGTGCGATACGCTAAAGTGGTGACTCCTGCCATCGGGCCAAGAACTACTTTTCCTGAAACTTTGATATTACCAAACGACCACATAAGAAAAAGGGAAGGCTAAGCCTTACCCTCCGTTGCATCATTTGCGGGAGCCGCTTCGGTTGGCGCCGGTGGCTTTTTGCCATTTTTGCCATTTGGAAGTTTGCGGTTTGTGAGTAAGTATTGAATTTCTTCTGAGGCAATTGTTTCTTTTTCAAGTAACGTTTCCGCTAAAAGAATCACGTCTTCTTTGTGTTCATTTAAAATGCGATGGGCTTCTTGGTGAGCTTCATCGATAATTTTGCGAACTTCAGTGTCAATCTCAAAAGCGATTTGCGTTGAGAAGTTTTTCTGGGTTGAATTATAATCGCGTCCAAGGAATACGGACGCGCTATCACTTTCATATTGAATCGGTCCTAACGATGACATGCCATATTCAGTAACCATCAGCCGGGCAATCCTAGTGGCCACTTCGATATCGTTTTGAGCGCCGGTGGAAATATCGGAGAAGAAGATTTCTTCAGATGATCTTCCGCCCAAGTAACCAACAATACGCGCTTGTAACTCTTTTTTGGTAACTAAGAAGCGGTCTTCTTCTGGTGTCATTAACACATGGCCACCAGTACGACCACGAGGTACGATTGTTATTTTTTGGACCTTGTCAGAATGTTTTAGATTAAGACCAATGATGGCGTGACCCGCTTCGTGATAAGCAATCGCCCGGCGCTCGTGTTCATTCAATGCCCGGCTTGATTTTGCGGGCCCGGCGATGCGGCGATCAATCGCTTCATCGATGTCTTCAATGAGCACTTGTTCCCGATTGACTCGAACCGCTAAAATCGCAGCTTCGTTTAAAATGTTTTCAATATCGGCGCCAGAAAAACCAACTGTGCGGCGTGCCAGATTATCAAAGTCAACTGATGGATCAATCTTTTTATTACGAGCGTGTACTCTAAATATAGCCGCCCGACCCAAACGATCAGGGAGGTTTACGGTAATCTGGCGGTCAAACCGACCCGCACGAAGTAAGGCTGGGTCAAGGACATCTTCACGGTTGGTAGCCGCGATGACCATGACACCGGAATTATCCGAGAAACCATCCATCTCAACGAGTAATTGGTTCAATGTTTGTTCGCGCTCGTCGTTACCGCCACCCATGCCAGCGCCACGTTGCCGTCCGACAGCATCAAGTTCGTCAATGAAAACCAGACACGGGGCCGTTTGTTTGGCCCGACGGAACATATCGCGGACACGACCGGCACCGACACCAACAAACATTTCAACGAAATCGGCACCCGAGATTGAATAAAAGGGGACGCCCGCTTCACCGGCAACTGCTTTGGCCAGTAAGGTTTTACCGGTTCCAGGTGGGCCCACGAGTAAAACGCCACGCGGTAATTTAGCGCCAAATTTTGAGAATTTTTTCGGTTCTTTCAAATATTGGACGATTTCCATCATTTCAGCTTTTTCTTCTTCGCAACCGGCGACATCGGTAAACCGAATTTTTGAGGTGTCTTCACGACGGGCCCTTGATTTATTAAAATCAAGCGCTTTGCTATTGGAGCTATTGACACTGGCGTTCATCCGCGAAAACAAGAAAAAGAATAACGCGGCCGATCCGCCAACGATTAGTAATGTGGGGCCCCAAATCTCGAACCAATTAGTCTGGAAGGCATTTTCAGACGTCCAAACTCCAGCGTTGTAATAGAAAGTACCTGGTTCAGCGCCCGGACGAGTGGCGAGCACTTGATCAACAGCATCTTTAATATATGTATTGCTCGTTTCGAATGTCGCCGTGAAATAAACGGTTTTGCCTTCAGTGTCAACGTATGTACCAGTAACTTGCGTAATCGTTTCTTTTTCAATGGTGGTGACTTGAGTAACTTCTTTAGTGTTCAAAAAATCGGCCAAATCCGTTTGACCAACCATAATTGTAGTGCCCGGGTTTTGAAAAAACACCAACCATATAAAGACGATAACAGCCACGCCCATTAGTAAATAGGGCAAGATGAAGCCGAATAATCCAGATTTTTTGTTAGGAGCAGTTTTCATTCGTTAGACCTCTTTGATAAATCCTTTTTCTTAGTATAAAAACTAAGCATAGTAATTATACATTATAACCCCGATTTTATTTAGCGAAATGTTCACTTGACATAAAACACCGACTTAGAAGAAACTACAAAATCCTTTTGATAACGGGGCACAAATTTGATGGTGCCGTGGCGATTAACAATAACTGGCCACATAAGGCGACGATGCCTGGGAAGTTTCCAATCGATGAATAGGCGTCGAAGTAATCGAGGCGTTCCGTTTATTAGAATGCTATCGCCTGGAAGTGGGTTTCTTAACGTAATCGGGTAGTCATCTTCTTGAATCAAATCACGATGGCTCCCCGAGGTGAAATCCATAAAGAAATATGGCGTATCATCGCGAGTGGGCTTCGAATACAAATAAGCATAGTGGCTCTCGCCCGAAAAATTAATAACTTCCAATTGGTCATAACTTCTAACCAACCAATAGTTGCCTCGAAGATGCCTGCGCCAAGACGACATATCCTTTTTAGAGATTTGCGTTACTTCTTTAATTAATCCCTGCGATACAGGAAAGCCTTTGACGTGTTGGTGGATTAATTCGCACAAGGACAGAAAGACAATTCTTGGTGAAGCGGAGTTTATAAAGTCAATTGGTAATTGCTTTTCTTTAATGAGCTGGCGAATTTTGTTCACCGCGTGGATGGTCGCTTCGTTTTGAAGATCCGCCTCATTTAAAAGGCGATTAATTTCATCTTCTTTAAGAAGCGGTACCACATGATGACGAATGCGATTGCGTTCATAATTATCCTGCAGATTGCTTTCATCGATTGCAAAAGGCACGCTATGATTTTTACAATATTCAATTAGATAATTTTTCGAATATTGCAGCAACGGGCGAATTATTTTTGTGTCATTAATAACCGTGGTGGCGCAAATACCCATGCAAAAGCTCATCTTTTTTTGGTTTTGCTGCATTAATATCGTTTCAAGGTGGTCGTCTTTATGATGCGCAGTAATCACTCCTGCGGCCCCAATATTAGCGACAAGTTCGCTGAAAAATTGATACCTTTTTGTCCGGGCCCACGATTGGAAATTGCCCTTTGCTTTGGCACCCTTAAGGTCTAACACATATAAGGGGATATCAAATAGCAGACAGTATTGTTCTAAACCGCTTTGTTCGAGATTGGAGGCGGGGCGTTTATGGTAATTGACATGGGCAACCGCGATTTGATAATTGGATGCGCGCATCATATCGAGCATAGCCATTGAATCAGGCCCAAAGGAAACCGCCAATAAATATAATTGCGATTTATCTAAAAAGGACTCGTTCATGATTTGTTATCCTCAAGAATTTCGTACATTAGTTTTACTTCGTTCTTATTCTGCTTATCGACTAGCGATAGGACGTGAATCGTGATGTTTCTTTTTCCAAGGTGAAGTACTAGTTCGTCGCCTTCTTTGACTTCGTCCGCTGGTTTAGCCTTTTTGCCATTAATCAAAATATAACCGGAGTCGGCTACTTGCTTAGCAATTGTTCTCCGCTTTATAAGTCGTGATACTTTTAAATACTTGTCGATTCTCATTGTTAAAGTAATCAATCAAAATTCATCGGTTCGTTGGATGCCGATAATTCATCATAGACACTCATAATCATATTTAGCAAGTTTTCAAGATTTTCAAACCACTGACCTTGTTTTAACATACGGATTTTAAGTTCGCGATTTTGATATTCAACCCGAATTATTGGCATCATCATTCGCGTACGTTCAAATAAAACCGTACCGGCGCGATTCAACAAGATAAAATCACGCGACAATTTAATATCGACAAATTGTTGTGTTTCTTTGAGATTATCAAACGCTTTGTGTTTTAAACAAAGGTCAATCTGGCGATTGCGCAGTAATAAATCAACTTGGTCAGGAATTCGTCCATACAAATCACGAATATAAGCGCGGATTTGTTTTAAAGCATCAAGCGAAGTGGCGCGATCGATTTCTTGGTAAAGCTCAATCTTATCGGGATTATCGGCGTAATTTTGGGGAATATAGGCATCAATCCCTAAAGTCAGTGGTATTTCAGGAGGCGGAGTTGCTTGCCCGGTTTGCTTTTCGACGATAGCTTCATTTAAAAGACGTAAATACATATCGATACCGACCGTATCGATAAAGCCGGCTTGCTCTGGACCCAAAATATCTCCAGCGCCTCGAATCATCAAATCGCGTTGAGCGATCTTATAACCGCTGCCAAGCTCTGTAAAATCTTGAATTGCCTTCAAACGTTTAGATGCTACTTCCGTTATTATCTTATTTTCACGGTATAGTAAATAAGCGAAAGCGATGCGATTGCCGCGACCAACCCTTCCCTTAATTTGATAAAGTTGCGCGAGGCCAAAATTTTGCGCGTCTTCAACGATAATGAGGTTGGCATTTGCAATATCGATTCCATTTTCAATGATGGAAGTACAGACAAGAAGATTAAGATCCCCGCTATAGAAACGCACCATGACATCTTCAATGTCATCGCGGAGCATTTGTCCATGCACGATTCCAATGCGAGCAGAGGGGACAAAACCTTGCAGTTTTTTGGCAATGCCATCAATCGTGGAGACATTGTTGTGTAAATAGAACACTTGTCCTTGTCGCCCCAATTCGCGTTCGATCAACTCTTTGATAATCGGTTGGTTGTACGCCATAACGTATGTTTGAATCGGCATTCGGTGAATGGGCGGCGTATTAAGTTGCGACAGTTGACGAATGCCAAGCAGCGAAATTTGCAAAGTTCGCGGAATCGGGGTGGCTGTAAGAGTCAAGACATCGACATTCGACTTGAGCTCTTTAATTTGTTCTTTTTGTTCAACGCCAAATCGCTGTTCTTCATCAATTATGAGTAAGCCTAAGTCCTTAAATTTAATTTCTTTAGAAAGGAGGCGGTGCGTCCCAATGATTAAATGCGTTTTTCCGGCGTTAATGTCGTTAATGTATTTGCGTTGGTCGGCTTCGGGGATAAGCCGCGACAAAATGGCAATATTAACTCCATAAGAAGCAAAGCGATCTTGAGCGACCTCAAAATGTTGGCGCGCAAGCAGAGTGGTCGGGCATAAGAAGGCGACTTGTTTCCCATTTGATATCGCTTTAAAGGCAGCTCTAAACGCGACTTCTGTTTTCCCAAAACCGACATCGCCACATAATAGGCGATCCATCGGAAGCGGCTTTTCCATATCCTCTTTAATTTCTTGCAACGACTTTTTTTGGTCATCGGTTAATTCAAATGGGAAGCGACTTTCAAATTCATGTTGGAAATGGTCATCAGAGGAAAACGCAAATCCAGGAACGCTGGCGCGTTTTTTATAAAGTTCAATTAAACGATCGGCTAAGTCATTAACACGTTCTTTAATTTTCTTCTTGGTGCGTTCCCATTCAGTCGAATTCAGACGATTTAGTTTCGGAGCCGCTCCTTCTTTGCCAGAGAAGCGCCGTACGAGATTAAATTGCGACAATGGCACGTATAAAACATCGCTTCCGGCATAGGCAATATGTAAATAATCCCTGTGAATTCCATCTATTTCGATTGTTTTGATGCCGACAAATTGGCCAATACCACTAGTTTCGTGGACGACATAATCGCCTGGATGCAATTCTTCATAAGATTTTAGAATCGCTGCTTCTTTATAACGATTCATGAAGCGCGATAGTTTTGAGCGATACCCAAATAACTCGCGACTTGTTAAATACGCCAGATGCTGGTCTGGTAATTCAAATCCCTCTTCAAAGTTAAGCAAAGTGATGCCAAGACGTTTTTTTGGTAATTCGATTCCTGTTACTTGCTCATAATCGATATCGGCTTGTTTAAGTCCTTCAATAATGGTTTCTAGTTGTTGCGGTGTCGCCAACGCAATTACTGTTTTTTCGGTTTTCTCAATATATTGCTGGATGAGCGCGACGCTATTTGACACATTCATCGAAGCACCAACAATACCATAAACAGGCAAGCTAATTGCCCGCTCGTCACCTGAAAATGGTTGATTAATTAAAACCGGATGGTGTTCACCCAAAATACGATTAATGTCGCGATACATCGCTAAGTGTGACATTAACTGGCCGTGCTCAAATAGTTCGCTAAAATATGTGAATGCCTCTTCTTGAAGAAGGTTGTTAGCCGTTTGAAGTTGTTCATTATTAGCAATTAATACTGTCGCAGAGGGACAATAATCAAGGATGCTAAAATATCGCGTTTGCGCATAACCTAAATATTTATATAGCGAGTGATGATAATCAAAGTTTTCAAGACGAGCCAAATCCGCTTGGGTTTTGGTTCTAAGGTGTTCAAATGCTTCATACCCAAGGATGGTGCGATCGTCTTCGAGTTGCTGGGCGATTTTATATCGAAGATTATTGATATCGCCATTAGTAAAAATAATGTCACTAGCTGGCAGAATTTTGATTTCGGCGACATCTTGAAACGACCCTTGGGTGGCAATATCAAAGTAACGAATGCTTTCAAGCTCATCGCCAAAAAACTCCAGACGGATTGGGTTGGGTTCGTTAACAGAGGCGATGTCAATTATCGCCCCTCTAATCGCATATTGGAGCGTTTGATCGACTTTATTAACGCGATAATAGCCGCTTTGGGCTAACTGACGCTTTAAAGCCTCAACATCATAAGTTGCTCCGACCTTAAGCGCAATGGTTTGTGAAGAAAAATATGCGGGGTCGGGAAGAAAGCGCATGACGGCCGCGGCATGAGTAATGGTGATGCGCGGTTTGTCGCTTAATAGTTGATCCATGACATAAAGCCGTTGCGCCATCATTTCTTTGCTGGCGGCAATCGCTTCCGCTCGCAATAATTCATCGACGGGATAAAATAGACAAGCATCCTCACCCACAAACGATGTTAGTAAATCATAAATGCGCTGCGCATTATAAATATTAGTCGTCACAAGCGTTATCGCCTGCGGTTTACTTAAAAAAGAGGCGGCCACAAGTAATGAAATCCCTAAAGTATCGTCAACGCTAAAACGCCCTTGCTTCTTTGCTAAAGCGACAACGGATGGATGTGTCTTTATGAGTCCAAATAAATTATTCATTTAATTAAAATGATTCATCGCATGATTGAAATCAAACTTCAAATAATCAAGGGTGGCTTCTGCACCTCTGACGATTGTTTCCTCAATTAATAGCGCTTCTTCCTTGCTTGGTTTGCCTAACACGTAATCAACGCCAGAAAATGGTGGTTTGCCGATGCCTAGACGTATGCGTTTAAATTGATCGGATTGTAAGTTGTCGATAATATTTTGGACGCCATTATGAGAACCACTGCTACCATTTAACCGAAGGCGTAGCACGCCGGGGTCGAGAGCCATTTCATCATATATAACAAGTAAATCATCCATTTCAATCTTAAAATACCGCATGATGTCGGCCACGGCGGTGCCACTCAAATTCATAAATGTGGTCGGTTTAAAAAAGATTACATCTTGTCCTAAATATTTTACCTGAGCAAATTCGCCTTTAAACCCGACTTTATCGATTGTGATACCAAGCAGATGGGCAATCTTATCAATCACTCTATATCCAAGGTTGTGTCGTGTTTTCGCGTATTTTTTGCCGGGATTGCCTAATCCTACTATCAATTTCAATGCGATTTTCCTCGCTCGAAATTATACCACATAGTGATATACTAATAACATTGACGAATTAATTGGCTACCATTGCAAACATGATTAAATATCTCAAAAAAAACGCGCAGCTTTTCCTTAAAGGAATGGCCATCGGCACCGCCAACATTATCCCAGGGGTAAGTGGTGGTACCATTGCTTTTCTTCTGGGAATCTATGATGAGATGATCGAGGCAATTGCCGGCATCAAAAAGCATTTTTTAAAATCGCTTTCATTTCTTCTTCCTGTTCTTTTAGGAGCCTTACTCGCCATATTGGCATTAGTGTTTCCCATCTCCTGGGCGTTTGACCATTATCCGCTCCCGTTGGTCACCCTCTTCGCGGGCTTAATCATCGGTGGCCTTCCTTCATTATCTAAAACGATTAATCATCAAGGTTCCCCCATTCGTATTGCCGTCTTGGTTATTGGTTTTACAATTGCCTTGTTGCTCGGTGTATTATCGGTTCTAACTTCGTTTGATGCCTCCTCGGTATTGGCAACACTTTCGGTTGGAAACGCGCTTATCATCATCTTTGTGGGCATTATCGGTTCGTCGGCCATGGTCATTCCAGGGATATCGGGATCGATGTTGCTGCTTGTCATCGGTTTTTATGCCCCATTAACTGAACTTATTAGTAACATGATGACCGCTTTGACTAATGGCACATTATTTGCCAATTGGACGCCAATATTAGTCATGGTACTGTTTGTAATTGGAATTGTGGTTGGCTTCTTCCTCATTAGTTTGCTGATGCAATTTTTGTTAGATAAATACAAGACGGCGACCTACTTTGGTATTATCGGCTTTATCCTTGGATCGCTAATCGCCCTTTATTATAACTACGAGGTGGTTGGGATGTATGCATCGCTTCCATGGTGGCACATTCCCATCGCCATTAGTTTTCTTGCGCTAGGAATCATTTCAAGTCTGGCAGTTGCAAGATATGGCGAAAAACCGCAAATAAAGCCTGAGTAGAAATAGTTATGGCTTGGGAATTTGATATTTTATATTGGATTAGTAATAACTTACATGGCGTTGATTTTATTAACCGTGTTGTACATTTCTTCACCATCTTTGGAGAATCCAGTATCGTATGGTTTGCATCGGCCATCGTCTTGCTCTTTATCAAAAAATATCGTCGTTTAGGAATTACCATCATTCTTGCCATGATACTTATCGCGGGCTTTAACAACTATATTTTTAAACCACTTGTCGCTCGTCCTCGCCCTTTCCTTGAAAATGAAGGTGCAGGCTTAGTGTCTTTCGTAGAAACTATATTCCAACCTGTATTCGTCGTCGGTGGTAAAGAGGTATGGGGCGTCCCCGATTCATATTCATTTATGAGCGGCCATTCCGTATCCGGCTTACTGGCCGGAACGATTTTCTTCTTATATGACAAAAAGAAATTTTGGCCGTTTCTTGTGCTGGGAATTTTAATGGGTTTGTCTCGTTTATTCTTGCTGGTGCATTATCCCACCGATATTCTCGCTGGTTTTGCCTTTGGCGCCATCATGGGTACGGGCGTTCATTTCCTATCCGCGTGGATTGGCAAAAATTTCTATGCGCCCGAGAGCAAAAACATAAATAAAGTAAACAATCAAATTGGTTGACTGAAATAAATTTAGTAATATACTTCTATTATTGACCAGTTGGTCAATATAAAATGCCAAGAACAGCCAAAGCAATTGAAATCATCAAGGTGAATCGTCGCGAACAAATACTAAAGTATGCGTTGCGCCTTTTTGCTTTGAATGGTTATGACGCCACTTCAATTAACGATATCGCTCACGCAATCGGGGCGTCTCACGGGCTTATTTATCACTATTTTGACGATAAAGAGGCCATTTTTACTACTTTGCTCGATTATTCGCTCGCTCTGAGTTTTGCACCGATTTTTCCTCAATTAAGCGAATTGCAATTGGCGCATCCTAAAGAAACGATGCACTCGATTATTAAACGCATCGTCGACGAACTAGAAAAAGATGATTCTAATTTTGGGTATTATTTTTATTTATTTCTTAATATGCGCTTTCAAAAGACGGCACCATTGCCACGATTCCATGTGCCCCAAAAAGATTTGCTGCCCTTTGGAATCATCACCAATTTAATTAAGGCGGGACAAACACTCGATTTATTCGCTCAAGGTGAACCCCGTGATTTAGCTATGATCTTTTTTGCGACATTAAGGGGCTTAACTTATGCGAAACTTCACGAAACTAGTGCCTATGTTTTTCCTTCCAGTGAAATGATTTTAAATATGTTCTTGCGAAAGGCGGATTAATATGCTCAAACTACTTCGATATCTTCGTTATACATGGTGGCAATTGCTTGTGTCAATCATGTTTGTGACATTACAGTCGTATTTCCAGTTAGAACTGCCCAAACAAATGGGTTTAATGACAAACATGGTTATAAATGGCGCCGAAACCAGCGATGTTTTACTTAAAGGCGGTTATATGGGCATTGTTTCCATTATCGTCGTTATTTGCGCCGTTGGCGGCGCTTTATTAAATTCCTATATCGCTTCGACATTTGGTAAAAACGTCCGTGCCGACATCTTTAAGAAGGTAACGACCTTATCACTAACGGAATACGAAAAGTTTGGCACCGCTTCGTTAATGACGCGAACTACCAACGATGTTCAACAAATACAAATGGCGTTGTTCATGGGCATCCGCATCATGATTATGTCGCCAATTATCTTCACAATTGCCATCAGCAACACTTTAAGAAGCAATGCCGTTTTAACGCTAGTTTTTGCAGCGGCAATTCCTTTAATCATAATCGTATTATTGATTCCATTTGTCGTCGCTTATCCGTTATTCGACAAAATTCAAAAGAAAATTGATCGCGCTACTTTGGTGTTACGCGAGAACTTAACCGGTATTCGTGTTATTCGTGCGTTCAATCAACAACGAAGCGAAGCGCGGCGCTACGATGTCGCCAACCGCGACATGACCAACATCACGATGAAAGTTGGTCGCACGATGTCGTTTATCAACCCTGGCATCAATATCATTTTCAACATAACTTACTTGGCAATCTATTTTCTGGGTTTTGCCTCGCTTGATGGCCAATTAGCCACCGACCCCACTAATTTTGTTAATTTTGGTTCAATCATGGCCACGGCTCAATATTCAATTAATGTCATGAATTCTCTAGTTATGTTTGCCTTAATCTTCATCTTATTGCCGCGGGCTCGTGCTAGCGCCAATCGTATTAACGCCGTACTTGATACGAACCCAACAATTAGCGACCCCGCGCAACCGGTAACCACGACCACCGGAAAGGGAAAGATAGAATTCAGAAATGTGACCTTCCAATTCAAGGATGCTGATAGTCCCACACTTCAAAACATCAACTTTGTTTCAAAACCAGGTCAAGTCACGGCCATCATTGGATCAACTGGAAGTGGCAAATCATCAATTATTAACCTGATACCCCGTTTCTATGATGTGACTGAAGGTCAAGTTTTAATTGACGATGTCGATGTTCGCGATTTTTCACAAAAAGATTTACGTGAGAAAATTGGATTCGTGCCACAGCAAGCCTTATTATTCTCTGGCTCGGTTGCCGATAATCTTCGATATGGCCGCCAAAATGCCGATGAAGCCTTGATGTGGGAAGCGCTTAATGTCGCCCAAGCGGCCAAGTTTGTCGGTCGCAAGGAAGAAAAACTAGAATTCGATGTGTCCCAGGGTGGCAAAAACTTCTCTGGTGGGCAAAAACAACGAATTTCAATTGCCCGCGCTTTAATCAAAAAGCCCGAAATATATATCTTTGATGATGCCTTCAGCGCCCTAGATTTTAAAACAGACATCAAGCTGCGCCAAGCCCTAAAATCTTATGTTAAACAAGCAACCGTCATCATCGTCGCTCAACGCGTATCCACAATTATTGACTCCGACAATATTCTTGTCTTGCACGAAGGAAAAATCGTGGCTCAAGGCAAGCACGAAGCCTTGCTTCATAAATGCAAGATTTATCGAGAAATTGTCTATTCCCAACTAGATCCAGAAGAAATAGATAAGACGCTGGCGTTAAGCCAGCAAGTCTTAGCGACAAACGAGGGGGCTGATTAATATGGCAGGACCAGGAGCCCGCTCAGGCAACCGCACAGTTGAAAAACCACGTGATTTCAAAAAGACAATGAAACGCTTGGTTAAAGACTTCCGTCCAATGGCGGCGAAACTTGTTATCGTCTCTTTAATTGCCGTCGTTTCTGTCATACTGACAATTGCTTCCCCACTATTTATTCGAGATATCTTAAATAACATCGCTAGAACACCAGAAAATTTCTTCACAATTGATGGGCTAGGTTATATTATCGTGAATTGGATGGCACTCGTCCGTCAATTTGCAATCGTTCTTGTGTTTTATGTGACCGCTTCGCTATTATCGTGGCTTGGCGAGTGGATTATCATTCCTATTTCAGCCAAATATTCTTACAACTTGCGCAAGCGATTCCAAGCCAAAATTGATACCTTACCATTAAATTTCTTTGATCAACAAACATATGGCGAAATTTTGTCAAAAGGAACTAACGACATCGATACGATTGCCCGTTCCGTGCAACAAATCATCCATCAAGTTATTAATTCCTTGTTTATGTTAATTGGAACAACAATTGCCATGTTCATCAGTAGCTGGCGCCTTGCTCTTGTGGCCATGGCTAGTTTGCCCTTGACGATTGCCTTCACCATCATCATTGCCAAACAATCGCAAAAACGCTTCAAGGTTTATTATAAAAAACTTGGTATGCTCAATTCCCATATTGAAGAAAATTATGGCGGCTTCAAAATCGTCAAACTATTCAATAAAGAAGACGAGGCGATTAAAAAATTCAACACGATTAACTCCGACATGGCTAAAGATGACCGCTTTGCTCAATTTTTCAGCGGTCTTATCTTCCCAACCATTCACTTTGTTAATAATTTAACATTCGTGGGTATCTGCGTTGTCGGGGGTCTCATCAATGACATCGGCAATATGGTAGCCTTCTTTGTGCTCATCTCGTTATTCCAAATGCCCTTCCAACAAATCGGCCAAATCGCCAACGTTATTCAATCATCCGCGGCCGCGGCCGAACGCGTCTTCCAAGTTTTGGATGAAAAAGAGGTTGATCCTGACCCCGCCGACGCTATTAAAGACACCAAACATTTAAAAGGTGAAGTCCGTTTTGAAAATGTCTGGTTCTCATATAAACCCGACGTTCCCTTAATTGAAAATATGAATCTAGATATTCGACCAGGCGAAAGCGTGGCTATCGTTGGTCCGACAGGGGCCGGTAAAACCACAATCGTTAACTTAATATTGCGATTCTATGAAGTCAACAAAGGACGCATCACGATCGATGGTGTCGATATCCGTAATTATAGTTATGAGGCATTACGAAGTGCGATAGGCATGGTGTTACAAGACACTTGGCTCTTCTCGGGGTCGATTAAAGATAATATTCGCTATGGACGCGAAGACGCCACCGATGAAGAAATTATCGAAGCCGCTCAAGCCGCCCATGCTCATTTCTTCATTACGACACTGTCGGGCGGGTATGACTTTGTTCTTAATGAAGAAGGCACCAATATTTCTCAAGGGCAGCGTCAATTAATCACAATTGCCCGCGCTATTCTTAGTCAACCCAAGATCTTAATTCTTGATGAAGCAACCAGTAGTGTCGATACGCGAACCGAAATCGTCATCCAAAAAGCCATGAACAAATTGATGCAAAATAGAACAAGCTTCGTCATCGCCCACCGCTTGTCGACCATTAAAAACGCCAAGACAATCCTTGTCATGCGCCATGGTCAAATCATTGAAACGGGAACGCATGAAAAGCTGCTCGCGCTCAATGGATTCTATGCCGATTTGTATAATGCACAATTCTCGGGAGCTAATCCACTCGCTCCCGTCGATATCGAGGCTTAGTTAATTAAAAAAATGATGTTCATCACGAGCATCATTTTTTATTTGTTAAGGGCGACGATATCAATCAACATCTCGTCGATGGTCAACCCCGCATGGTGCGCTTTCATTTCATTGTGGACAAGCTGGCCATCTTTTGTATGATCAAATGAATATCTGTCGGTGGCAATGGCCAGAAAATCTCCGACAAATCTTTCAATCATCGGATGAGGAATACCTGGACCATACCATTGTTCGTTAAGAATCTCTTCTTTTGATTTTAAAATGAAATGGTGGCCATATTCTTTATTGAATAACCTCTTAAAAGCCCGCTCTTTTTTATCTTTTACAAAGAAATTAGCGGCTCTTGGTTCGTTTGAAAAAGGGTGTTCAAGAAGATTGAATAACTTCTTATTGTCATCTTCTCCAATAAACTCAATATCAACTAATCCATGATCGGCAATAATAAGGAACAGCGTATTGGCATGTGACTTGCTCAGTTGCTCCACGCGCTTATTAATGTCGCGAATTATTTTGGTAATCGCCTTATGAGAAACGCCATAATCGTGAGTATCAAGATCGGGTTGAATCCAATAGCCGTAAACAAACTTCGGTCCGATAACGCGCGCCTCCTTATCAAGCATTTGAAAAAAGACGTCAATTGTTTCGGCGCCGTTTGGTTTGATTGATGGCCACACTGAAGTAACGTGCATCTCGGGATTTTGGCGTTTTATGAGCGTCATGATGTCATCATAATCAAGCATTTTTCTAATATCGGCGCCGTTCATTAAAGGCTCTTTTGTGATATTGTGGCGACCAGAAAATAAGTCGACGTTTGCATCGAACTCAGGAAAATATTGTGACCAACCAAGCCATCCGTTTTCAATTGGAAATTTTCCACTCAAAAAACCATTGGTGGCTGCCACCGTGGTTGGCGGGAAAGTTGAAGTCATCGTATGAATGCGATTCCGTTTCAGTAAGGCGCCTTTGGGAAGATGATTTTCAATAAGCGCTGTGCCCATGCCATCAAACAAAATAACAAACACGCGTTTATGGCCTTTTAAAATGTCATCAATCGCCGGAATTGATTCGTTGAATTGGGAAACGTTAAAATGCTTTAAAAGAGAATTAGAGAAGTTTACGATTGAATTTTTGGGATCGAAGTATTTGATTTTCATAAGTTATTATTAAAACATTAACACAAGTAAAAATTATTTCATTAAAAAAGCGTTTCGTGAATTGAATAACTAAACGCAGGTTGGACCGAAGAACGCAAATTTGTACGACTAAATGCAAGTAAACGAGAAATCAAACCTGCGTTTAGTGCTACAAACATATTTCTTATCCGATAAAATCATGGGTTTCCTGGTTTGACTTTTCTACTTTGCCCATGCCAAAAAGATGACTAAATGCAGTTTGTACGACTAAATGCAGTTTGCTAGCGATGTATCGGCTTCAGTTTCACTTCCTTGGGATCGATGCTTTTTATGTGGAGTCTCTCAAGCATTTCCTTTCCGAAGATGGACGCGAAAAGGTCGATGGGCGTTCGGTCATCGATTGAGGAAAGGAAGCGCGAGTTGAAATGAGACGAAGCCTCGTCCAGTTCTTCTTGCGTATACGCATCCAGAATTGCTTTTTTGGGGAACATCGCCCTCAGTTGCGAATTGAGGTTCTCCACGACGGCCTTTTGGTTGGAAGCGCCTGGATCGCAGAAGAAAATATGCGTTCTTTTCTCGCCGTTCCCGTCAATCTCCAGCGACAGGAAATCATCAAATTTGACATCCCGGTCAGTTAAGATCGCCGGAAAGAGGGTTTTGAAGCCTTCGATTCCCAGCCGTCTTTCCAGATTGCCGAACAAGGAGATGACCGTGGCTTGGATGGTGTCTTGGCACCCATAAAGCAAAATGAAGGATAGGTCTGGGATTCCCAATACGAGGAGCTCCTGCCGACTTTGATGTGGCTTCCCCAAAAAATCCATCTGAACATGGAAGCGAGCG
>WOYI010488573.1_pt2 | contig 30213 bp, 28 predicted proteins | sample 6423411 | NCBI WGS metagenome assembly WOYI01 (sample SAMN13441803, study PRJNA592873) | oil field metagenome | biome: oil field; feature: oil-well bore; material: oil-contaminated soil; isolation source: oil-contaminated soil from oil-well borehole | place: Germany: Wietze | collected 2016-10-18 ...
GCCGCGAGCTTTCGGCTCTGGCACGCCGCAGAGGTGTCCACGGATTCCGTCTTGCGGCTGCTGCGCAGCCAAGGCGCATCTTGGTCACAGAGGTAGCCTGGCTCCATCCGGGATGCCGATCAGGCGTGGCACCATGGCATACGCCACCCATCGGCCTGCGAAAAACCCGATTGGTTACAGCATCACAGGTGAATCAGGCCCTGTCCTGGAGGGCGGCTGCGGCCATGGGCCGGTTCGGGATTGGCGAATGTTGCAAGGCAGTGACGGGCTTCGCTTCCTTGAGGTGAGGAGCGCCTTCCGTTGGCCATGGCAAAAGGGCTATAATGAGCCTCGGATTGCAAGTCGATACATTGAGATGATAGAGACATGGCACAACCTGTTTTTGTGATGCGTGGGGTGCGCAAGCTGGTGCCACCCAAAAGAGAACTCCTCAAGGACATCTCGCTGTCCTTCTTGCCAGGAGCCAAGATCGGCGTGCTGGGAGCCAATGGGGCTGGTAAATCCACCCTGTTGCGCATCATGGCTGGGGTAGACAAGGAGTTCGATGGCGAGGCGCGTGCCGCCCCAGGAATCGACGTTGGGTATCTTCCCCAGGAGCCCGAGCTTGACCCTGACAAGGATGTGCGGGCCAACGTGGAAGAGGCTCTGGGTGAGCTGCGGGGCCTGGTGCAGCGCTACAACGACCTGACAAACAAGCTGGTGGAGACTGTGGACGACCAGGTCATGGCCGAGATCCTGGAGCAGCAGGCTGCTCTGCAGGATCAGATCGAGGCGCGGGATGCCTGGGATCTTGAACATCGTCTCGAGGTGGCTGCCGTGGCCCTGCGCCTGCCACCATGGGATGCCGATGTGTGCAAGCTCTCTGGCGGGGAAAAGCGCCGCGTGGCCCTATGCCGACTGCTGCTCATGCAGCCAGACATGCTCCTGCTGGATGAACCGACCAACCATCTTGATGCGGATTCGGTGGCCTGGCTCGAAAAATACCTGCAATCCTATCCGGGAACCGTGGTGGCTGTTACCCACGATCGCTACTTTCTGGATCATGTGGCCGGTTGGATCCTGGAGCTGGATCGGGGTCGGGGCATTCCCTTCGAGGGCAACTATTCGGCCTGGCTCGAGGCCAAGCAGAAGCGCCTTGCCGTGGAAGAGCGCCAGGAAGAAGCCCAGCAGCGCGCCATCAAGGCAGAGTTGGAGTGGGTGCATGCCAACCCCAAGGCGCGGCAGGCCAAGAGCAAGGCGCGCCTCAAGCGTTTTACCGAACTGCTGGACCAGGATTTCCAGAAACACCAGGAAACCAACCAGCTCTACATCCCTCCAGGACCACGCCTTGGGGATGTGGTGGTGGAGGTGAATCATCTGCACAAGACCATGGGCGACCGGGTGCTGATCGATGATCTGAGCTGCAAGGTGCCTCCGGGTGCCGTGGTGGGGGTGATTGGGCCCAATGGCGCCGGCAAGACCACATTCTTCCGGTTGCTCACCGGTGAGGCCAAGCCCGATGAGGGAACCATCCGCTGTGGCGATACGGTGCGCATGGCCTATGTGGATCAGAGCAGGGACGCCCTGGAGGGCGACCGGACGGTCTGGGATGTCATTGCCGATGGCCAGGACATCATTCGTCTTGGCACCTATGAGATCCCGTCGCGCCAGTACGTGGCCCGTTTCAATTTCACAGGCAGCGATCAGCAAAAACATGTGGCCAATCTCTCTGGCGGCGAGCGCAACCGGGTGCATCTGGCCAAGGTGATCAAGAGTGGCGGCAACGTATTGCTGCTGGACGAGCCTACCAACGACCTGGATGTGGCCACGCTGCGTGCCCTGGAGGAGGCCATCATGGCCTTTCCGGGATGTGTCTTTGCCATCTCCCATGACCGCTATTTCCTGGATCGCATTGCCACGCACATCCTTTCTTTCGAGGGTGATGGCCATGTGGAATGGTTCGAGGGCAACTATACCGACTACGAGGCCGATCGGGAACGCCGCCTGAGCCAGGCGCAGCCCGGACGGACAGGGCGCAGCGCCAAGACCCAGAAGTTTCGTCGGTTACATGTCTGATGGGCCTGACAGTCTGGTGACAGCAAATGACTGGGGGGCCGTGCTACAACGTTGCCAGGCGCTGTTGGATCGCCTGGAGCAGGTCTTGCCGCCCGCCTGTCCACCAGACTTTCGGCATGTCCAGGCCGCGCGCTGGATACGGCGTCCTCTCTGGGGCGGCCAACTGATCCCGGTGCGCAATCCCGCTGTGGTTGCCGTGGATGCCCTGGTAGGAGTCCAGCAACAGGCCGAGTCGTTGCTGGATAACACCAGACGCTTCCTGCTTGGGAAGCCCGCCAATCATGCCCTGCTGTGGGGAGCCCGGGGGACCGGAAAGTCATCCTTGGTCAAGGGGATATGCCTGGGGTTGCCCGGTTTGCGCCTGGTGGAGGTGGACCGCGGCCACCTTGGCGACCTGCCCGAGATTATCGGCCGCCTGGTAGATCTTCCTCATCATTTCGTGATTTTTTGCGATGATCTCTCCTTTGGTTTCGAGGAGGGCGGCTACCGGGAGCTCAAGGTCGTGCTGGACGGCTCCCTTGGTGCGGTGGGGGATCGGGTTCTGGTCTATGCCACCTCGAACCGGCGCCATCTGGTGGCCGAGCCCATGAGCGACAATCAGGATATGCAGCGCTTTGGTGAGGAGATCCATCCCGGCGAGGCTGCCGATGAGCGCCTGGCTCTGGCGGAGCGTTTCGGACTGCAGTGTTCTTTTTATCCCTTCGACGAGCAGCACTATCAGCAGGCCGTGGTTCGCTGGCTCGAGACCTATGGTATCGAGCCCCGGGACGCATTGCTGCAGGAGGCACGGCGTTTTGCCAGGCTGCGCGGCGGGCGCAGCGGCCGGATCGCCAATCAATTTGCCCGCTCTATACATCTGGAGCAAGGCGATGCATGAGCCCGCGGTGCAACTTGACGGTGTGAGCTTCAGTCGCGGCACCAGGAAGATCTTCGCAAACATCGACATGCGCATCGCCACCGGTAAGATCACGGCGGTGATGGGGCCAAGCGGGACTGGAAAAACCACCTTGCTGCGCCTCATAGGCGGCCAGTTGCTGCCCAGGCAAGGCACGGTGCGTGTCTTTGGCCAACAGGTGTCTACCCTGCGCCATGCCGAGCTGTACCAGCTGCGCAAGCGCATGGGTATGCTGTTCCAGAGCAGCGCACTGCTCACCGATCTCGACGTCTTCGAAAACGTGGCCTTTCCCTTGCGCGCCCATACCAAGCTGACCGAACGATTGATCCGGGACATCGTGCTCATGAAGCTGGAGATCGTGGGCTTGCGTGGTGCCCGCCGGTTGCGGGTCGAGGAGCTCTCCGGGGGTATGGCGCGTCGGGTGGCACTGGCCCGGGCTATCGTTCTCGACCCAGAGATGGTGCTCTACGACGAACCATTCGTGGGGCTCGACCCCATCTCCATGGGAGCCATCGTGCGTGCCCTGAAGACCATCAACGAGGTGCTGCGCATCACCTCGGTGATCGTGACCCATGATGTGGTGGAGGTCGTCTCCATTGCCGATGAGGTCTTCTTGCTGGCCGATGGTCGCATCGAGGGACATGGCGCCCCCCACGCCCTGTACGATGATTCATCACCCTGGGTCAAGCAATTCATGCATGGCCTGGCGGATGGACCCGTACCTTTTCATTATCCAGCCCCGAGCCTTATGAATGATTTTCTGGAAGTATAACTTGATGCAGCAGTTCATGGATCTATTCGCAGCACTGGGCCGGGCTGTGCTGTTCTTGTTTCATGCCTTGCTGTTGATGGGGGCAGCCTTGCTGCGGCCGCGCCTGGTGATCAAGCAGATCTACAGCATCGGGGTGATGTCGCTGTTGATCATCATCCTTTCGGGCGGCTTCGTGGGGGCCGTGCTGGCCTTCCAGGGCTATGAAACCATGGTGGACTTCGGTGCCACCGATGCGCTGGGCATCATGGTGGCGCTGGCCCTATTGCGGGAGCTGGGCCCTGTGGTAGGCGCCTTGCTGTTTGCCGGCCGGGCCGGCTCAGCGCTTTCGGCCGAGATCGGCCTGATGCGTGCCACAGAGCAACTCTCGGCCATGGAGATGATGGCGGTTGACCCCATGGCCCGCGTCATCGCCCCGCGCCTGCTGGGAGGCATGCTGGCCATGCCATTGCTGGCGGCCATCTTCAATGTGGTGGGCATTTATGGAGGTTATCTGATCGGGGTCGAGGTTCTCGGGGTGGACCGGGGCTCCTTTTGGTCCCAGATCCAACATGGCGTAGAATGGGGTAAGGACATCGGCAACAGCCTCATCAAGAGTTTCATCTTTGGGGTGGTGGTCACCTGGATCGCGGTGTACAACGGTTATACTGCGGAGCCCTCGCCCGAGGGGGTGGGGCGGGCGACCACGCTGACTGTGGTCTTGTCCTCCGTGATCGTGCTTGCGCTGGACTTTGTCCTGACAGCGATCATGTTCGGGGGGTAGAGGGGGGCGATGGTGTCATCACGTATGATCGAGGCGGCGGTGGGCATGTTTCTGTGTGTGGGAGTGGCTGCCATTTTTGTGCTGACGCTCCAGGCGAGCTCCATGAACAGGGTGCCATCCAAGGAAATCTATACCGTCAGGGCTCGCTTTGAAAATGTGGGTTCCCTGCGTGTGGGAGCCCCTGTGGCCGTGGCTGGCGTGACCATTGGCCGGGTGACCGATATCACCCTGGACAAGAAGATGTTCGAAGGCGTGGTCTCCATGACGCTGGGTAAGGATTTTGGCGAACTGCCCAAGGACAGCAACGCCAGTGTGCTCACCAGGGGTCTGTTGGGTGAACAATATATTGGCATCACACCGGGAGGACTGGAAGAACCCTTGCGTGACGGAGACGAGATACAGCTCACCCAGCCCGCCGTGGTGCTGGAGGATCTCATCGGGAAATTCCTCTACAATGCCGGGACTTCCCAGGATCATCAGCAGTGAGCATGATGCCGAAGAAAGCCATACACTATGAGTCCAAAGGTGGGAATGATGCATAAAAACACAAACAAAACGTTGCTGTGGATGAGTGTTCTGCTGGTCAGCATGTTGTTTTCTCCCTGGTGGGGCCAGGCAGCAGCTGCAGACAAGCCTGCCGATGATCCCATGGCGCTGATGCGCCAGGTGACAGACGATGTCCTCAGGAATGTGGATGCCAACCGCAAGCTCTACAAGAGGGATAAAGACAAGCTCTATGCCATGGTGGATGAGCTGATCCTGCCCCATGTGGATTTTCGCTATGTGGCCCAATTGGCCCTGGGCAGGAATTGGCGCACGGCTTCCGAGGACCAGCGCACCCGCTTTACCCAGGCGTTTCGGGAATTGCTGGTGCGCAACTATGCCAGCGCCCTGTTGACCTACAATGATCCAGAGGTCAAATACACCGCCTCGCGCATCAGTACCGATGGTCGGGACGCCGTGGTCAACAGCCAGGTGACCTCACCCAAGGGTCAATCCACCAGGCTGACCTACAGGTTGTATCGCAACAAGTCCGGGGAATGGAGGCTCTATGATGTGACCGCAGAGGGCATCAGCCTGGTGACCAACTACCGCAACGGGTTTGACCAGGAGATCCGCCGCAGTGGCCTGGATGGCCTCATTGACAAGATCCGGAACCAGGACATCAAACCAGATGGCAAAAAATCCTGAGCGCAAGACACCAACTGCCCAACAACCCAGGCATGCTGCTGCTTCTTGGGAGAGCGACGAGAAGGGATCGGTGATCAAGCTGCGCGGCCTGCTGCACCGTGATGCGGTGATGCCTCTGCTCGGTCAGTTGATGCCCTGCTTGCGCAGGGGGCAGGGTGAAGTGACACTGGATCTCAGTGAAGTCACAACCATGGACAGCGCCGGGTTGGCCTTGTTGGTCGAGATGATCCGTCAGGGGCGCGATGTGGGCCGCATGGTGCATGTGGCTGCTCTTCCCGAGCAGATCAAGCCCATGGCCGTCCTGACCGGCCTCGATCAGATCCTGTTGCCAGAACCCCCATAGACGGGCATGGATCGAGCCCGGGTTATTGGCTTGACACCAAAGGACCAGGGCCTGCGCAACGATGTCCGTACCCTGGGCGCCTTGGTGGGTGCCGTGCTGAAGGAACAGGGGGGTGAGCCTTTGTATGGCCTGGTGGAGGGAGCCCGCAAGGCAGCGATAGCGCGGCGCGGCGGGGCCCTGGAAGCCGATCGCCAGCTGCAGCAGTTGTGCGCGGATCTGGAACCGGCGCTGGCCCGCTCGGCAGCCCGGGCCTTTGGGCTCTATTTCCAGATGGTCAACATGGCCGAGCGCATCCACCAGGTGCGACGCTGGCGCGATCAGCGCCACGAGGGCCATCCTATCGCCGAAAGCCTCGAGGACACCTGTCAACGGCTGCGTCATCAGCATGTGACCGCCGAATCGCTGGCCGAGGCCATTGGGGGTTTGTGCTTTCAGCCGGTACTGACGGCGCACCCCACCCAGGCCGTCCGTCGCAGCATCCTGCAAAAACAACGGGCTGTGGCCCGCTATCTGGTGATGCGCCTCGATACCTCGGCGAGCCCCGATGAGCAGGCAGCCTATCTGGAAGCCATTCGCGCCGAGATCACCGTGGCATGGCAGACCGTATCCCACCCCGATGCGGGGCGCACCATCGACGATGAGCTGGGCTATGTGCTTTTCTACATGCTTGAGGTTTTTTACCCGGTCATTCCTGCCATCCACGATCTCCTGGAAAGGGTCATGCGGGGGGCGGAGATTTCCCTTGAGCAGGCACCCCCGGTGGTGCGTCTCGGCTCATGGGTTGGCGGTGACATGGATGGCAACCCCAATGTGGGGGCGGCCACCATCACCCGCTCCCTTACCACGCAGCGCCAGCGGCTGCTGTCCCGTTATCAGCTGGAACTGGGTCAATTGGCTGCCCGGCTGACCCAGTCCAGCCACCTGGTTGCCATCAGCACATCCCTGGCGCAACGCCTGCGACAATACGAGGAGCAGTTTGCTGCCTTGTGGCATGCCCTGCCCGCACGCCATCACGACATGCCCTATCGGTTGTATTTTCGCTTTCTGGAAGAACGCCTGCGGCGCACCCTTGCCGGAGAGCCGGACGGATATGACGACTCATCCCAATTGCTGGAAGACCTGCGTCTTGCCATGGACAGTCTTGCGGAGAACAGGGGGCGGCATGCGGGCTGGTTTGCCGTGCGCCGTCTGTGGCGTCGCGTGCAGGTGATGGGGTTTCACCTGGCGACGCTGGACCTGCGCCAGGCCTCGGACGTGCATCGGCGCTGTGTTGCGGTGCTTCTGGATGACCCGCAGTGGCCACAGCGCTCGGCCTCGGTGAGAACCCAGTGTCTGGCAGAACGCCTGGGTCAGGTGGTCGTTCAGGGTGGCGGGGCAGGGTGGTCCGAAGCGCAGCGAGCGCTCGAGGCTGCAGAGGTGCTGGATGTATTTTGTGCCATCAGGGATGCCCATGCCTGCCATGGGCGGGAGGCCATCGGGCCTTTCATTGTCAGCATGACACAGGGCATCGATGATGTGTTGACGGTGTTGCTGTTGGCCAGATGGGCAGGTCTGGTGGACGAGACAGGCCACATCCCTCTGGACATCGCCCCTCTGTTCGAGACACTCGCCGATCTGGAGGCAGCACCTGTCATTCTCGATGGGTTGTTTCAGCTGGAGATCTACCGGCGGCACCTGGCGCAGCGCGGCATGCGCCAGGTGGTGATGCTGGGCTACTCCGACAGCAATAAGGATGCCGGTTTCTGTGCCTCCCGCCTGGCCATCCATGTGGCCCAGCAACGCCTGAGCGAGATGGCCCGGCGCCAAGGTATCCAGCTGGTGATCTTTCACGGTCGCGGCGGCACGCCAAGTCGAGGCGGCAGCAAGCCCTTTCAAGCCATTCTGGCCCTGCCCCGTGCCGCAGCAAGAGGTCCTATGCGGCTGACTGAGCAAGGCGAGATGATCGAAGCCAAATATGGCATGCGCGCCATGGCTCTGCGCACCATGGAGCAGAATCTCTCGGCCTTGCTGCACGTGACCCTTGCTGGCGATGACGATGAACCGGACACCCATCCCTGGCGGGTCTTCATGGCGAAGATCGCCCAGGCAAGCCATCAATGCTACCGGGAATTGATCGACGCCCCCCTGTTCTGGACCTATTTTCAGGCTGCCACGCCCATCGATGTGATCCAGCTCATGCGCATCGGTTCACGTCCGGCCAGCCGGGGCAAGGCAGCAGGTATTGGCGAACTGCGCGCCATACCATGGGTGTTCGCTTGGACCCAGAGCCGTCATCTGTTGACGGGATGGTATGGATTGGGCACGGCCCTGCAGACCGTGATGCAGCGCTATGGCATGGCTCAGGTATGGGGCGCTTTGCAGGATGTCCCTTTCGTGCACAATCTCCTGGATGATGCCGAGATGACACTGGCCAAGGCGGACATGGGGATTGCCGCCTTGTATGCCGCCCTGGCACCCAGCGCTACCCATGGCCTTTTTGAGCGCATCAGGGAAGAATATGAGTTGACCGTGACGATGGTCCTGAAGTTGCGCGACAATCAAGCCCTTCTGGACAGCGACAAGAACCTGCAGCGTTCCTTGCAGTTGCGCAACCCCTATATGGATCCATTGAGCCTCATGCAGGTCGATCTCCTGCGGCGCTGGCGGGAGGGAGGGCGTGCGGATCAGGGCTTGCTGCACGCCCTGCTGGAGACTGTGGGCGGCATCGCCCAGGCCATGCAGAATACGGGCTGAGAAACCCAGAAATTGCGATGAGCAACGAGAGCCTCTCAACGACTCAGGGTGTGCGGATGCTGGGTTTCATTGCTGGATGGCAGGCCATGTGGCGTGACCTGTGGTCTGGGCGATATCTGATTCTGGAGCTGATGCGCCGCGAGGTGGTGGTGCGCTATCGCCAATCGGCCCTGGGATATGCCTGGGCTGTGGTGATGCCGCTTGTGACGGTGGGAGTTTTTACCCTGCTTTCCCATGGCAGGATCTTGGCTATCTCCCAGACCGAGATCCCCTATCCCGTGTTTGCGCTGCTCAATGTCTCGCTGTGGCAGTTTTTTTCCGGGGTCGTGGCCCAGGGTACTCAGAGCCTGACTGCGGCAGGTGGCATGGTGTCTCGCCTGCATTTCTTCAAGGTGACCCTGGTCGTGGCCTCCATCATGCGTCCCTTGTCCGATCTTGTGGTCCGCATACCGCTGATCATACTGATGGCTGTGAGCTATCGCTCATACCCTGGTCTCGAGGCTTTGTTGATCATTCCCATGATCATTCCCATCGCCCTGCTCGGTCTCGGTATCGCCATGGTGCTTGCGGTGATCAATCTGGTGTTGCGGGATGTGAGCAATGCCCTGGGGGTTTTTCTGACCTACGGCATGTTTCTGGCTCCTGTCATGTATCCCCAGCCACTCTCGTTTCCCATGGTACTGGTCAATTTCAACCCCATGAGCCCTTTCTTGATCGCCGCCCAGGATCTCATGAGCGGCATGGCCTTGCGGGACCCTGCCATGCTGGTTGGGGCCGTGCTGCTGGCGGTTGTTGCCTTTCTGGTGGGGTTTCGCTTCTTTGTGGTGGTTCTGCCTCATGCCATTGCCTTGGCCTGAATGAACCGGCCATTGGCCCTGGAGTGCCGGGGAATATGGAAGAAGTATGCCCTGAGGCTTGTCTTGGGGATGCGCTATGCCATGGCGGATATCAGCCGGGAGCTGATCGGCATCAAGCCGCAGCAGGCCCGCTTGCGCCCCGGGGAGTTCTGGGCATTGCAGGATGTTTCGCTGAGCATCGCCCAGGGGCAGTGTGTGGGTTTGACTGGTGGCAATGGTTCTGGGAAAAGCACGTTACTCAAGCTGCTGGCTGGTATCCTGATGCCCGATGGCGGATGGATCCGGCGCCGCGGTCGTCTGGCCAGTCTGGTTGAGGTCTCGGCGGGATTTCATCCCATGCTGACCGGGCGAGAGAATTGTTTTGTGCTAGGGGCCATTCTGGGGATTTCCAGGCGGGCGCTACGGGCCGTGCTTGACGATGTGGTGGCCTTTGCCGAACTGGAGCCCTGGATCGATATGCCCATCAAACACTATTCCACGGGCATGACGGTGCGTCTGGGCATTGCCCTTGCCTTGCAGGCAGCCCCGGACATTCTGTTGTTGGATGAGGTGCTGGCAGTGGCCGATCCTGTTTTTCGTCGCAAAAGCCTTGCGGCCATCTCGGATAGCCAACAGCGCCACGGCATGGCTTGTCTCATCGTGACCCATCATGCAGACGAGCTCACAGGTATGGCCGATGCCATGGTGCATATGCAAGGCGGTCTGCTTGCAACGAGCGCACCTGCTCCTGTTGCCGGAACGGACGGCGGGACGCGCTGATCATAGCCGGCGTGTCATGACAAGATCCAGTACCGGCTTTTCTGCTCTGCTTGCCATCCTGATTCCTGGAGGCGCTATACTGTTATGAGATATGGTATACAGATCCCCGCCGTACAGCGTAGGGGCGGCAGGCCGATTGTAGGGAAGCATGAGTCAGCAGATATGGACTGCAACGCAGCAGATGGCTCTTAAGGCCATGGGCTTCCCGTTATGGGAAGGTGAGGCGATGGAAGAGGGCTTGCACCAGGAAAAAGCGTGCTCACAAGACACCTCGCAGGCCTTGGTGGAAGGGGCCAATCAGGAGCTGGCCTGGCAGCAGCTGGAAAAAGAGGTCCAAGATTGTACGCGATGTGGCCTGTGCCAGGGGCGCAGCCAGACGGTCTTGGGAGCAGGGCATCGCCATGCCGCGCTGCTGCTGGTCGGCGAGGCTCCTGGTGCCGAGGAAGACAGACAGGGCAAGCCCTTTGTGGGTCGGGCGGGGCAGTTGCTCACCCGGATGTTGGCTGTCATCGACATGCAGCGCGAAGACGTATATATCACAAATACAGTTAAATGCCGCCCACCGGACAATCGCAAGCCCACACCTGTGGAAATGGAGGCATGCCGACCCTATCTGGAGCGTCAGATTGCTCTGGTGCAACCCAGGCTGTTGGTGGCGCTGGGCGGTGTGGCTGCCCAATCCTTGTTGCGAACCGAGCAGACCATCAGTCGGCTGCGGGGAGCCATCCATACCTATAGCATTGTGACATGGCCAGAGACCCTGCCGCTGATTGCCACCTACCACCCAGCCTTCCTGCTGCGCTCCCCGCAGTACAAGAAAGAGGCCCGTGCCGATCTGGATCGGATTCGCGACTTCCTGGATGGAGCATCCTAAATGGCTGTGGCGTCGTATTCAGGCGCGGACAGCGTGAAATTGCGGGCCCTTGCCGTCACTGATGTCCCTTTGATCATGACCGTGGAGCGTCGCGCCTATCAGTTCCCCTGGACCAGCCAGGTCTTTCATGACTGTCTGCGCTGCGGTCATCTTGCCCTGGGTCTGGAACAGGACACCGAGCTTCTCGGTTACTGTATCACCTCGGTCATGGTGGAGACGGCTCATATTCTCAACCTATGCATCGATCCAGGCTATCAGGGTCGGGGGCTTGGGCGCCGCTTGTTGAATGTCACACTGGACATGGCCTGTGGCCGTGGCGCCAAGGAGGCCTATCTGGAGGTGCGTCCATCAAACCAGTACGCGCTCTGCCTCTATACCAGCCTTGGGTTCAGGGAAATAGGGCGGCGCAAGCGGTACTATCCCATGCCTGGCGGTCGGGAAGATGCCATCGTGATGGCGCTGTCGCTGCTGAAGCGTGATGACGTTGCAGGGCATTGAGCAACTGGCGCATTCGACAGGCCCATCCAGGAGACCTTGCAGGCGTCATCATCTTGTGGCGGGCCTACCAGCAGGAGCTGGGGGTTGACCTCTGTTTCCAGGGTTTCGCTGAAGAGCTGAGAACACTGCCGGGCCGCTACGCTCCACCCGCAGGTCGCTTGCTGGTGGCAAAAGACCTGGGGCAAGTGGCGGGGTGTGTTGGTTTGCGCCCATTGTCGCCCCAGCGCGGCGAGATCAAGCGTATGGTGGTGGCACCAGCCTGGCGCAGGCAGGGGGTGGCAGAGAGACTCCTGGAGCGCCTGTTACAGGAAGCAGGTGCCATGGGATTGGGGGAGGTGGTGCTGGACACGCTGCCTTCCCAGGCTGCCGCAAGAAGCCTCTATGCAAAGTTTGGCTTTGTGCCCGTCGAGCCGTATTATGAAACACCCCTGGCCCAGACGATTTTCTTGGGCCGCGGGCTTGGACCGCAGACTTGCCAAATGAGATAACCCCATGCATGCATTCGAGAAAGAATCAGAATACAAGGAGCGCCTGGCGGCCATTGCCTCCAGGCGCACCATTGCCATCATTTCCCATCCCGATGCGGGTAAGACCACCTTGACCGAACGCCTGTTGTTGCTTGGTGGCGCCATCCAGCTCGCTGGTACGGTCAAGGGGCGCAAGTCGCAGCGCAGTGCTACCGCGGACTGGATGGCCATCGAAAAGGAGCGTGGCATTTCGGTGACCGCGGCTGTAATGCAGTTTGCCTATGGTGATGGTCTCATCAATCTGGTGGATACTCCAGGTCACGAGGACTTTTCGGAAGACACCTATCGGACACTCACCGCTGTGGATGCAGCGTTGATGGTCATCGATGCCGCCAAGGGCGTCGAGGAGCGCACCCGTCGGCTGATGGAGGTCTGCCGTATGCATGGCACACCGATTGTGACCTTCATCAACAAGCTGGACCGCGATGGCCGCAATCCACTGGTCTTGCTGGACGAGATCGAACAGGCCTTCGGGCTTGCCTGTGCCCCGGTGAACTGGCCGCTTGGCATGGGGAGCAGCCTCGCCGGCCTCTATGACCTGGAACTCAACCAGGTTCTGGATTACCGCAGGCGACAGGGTACGGGCTATGCCATGCAATCCATCCGGGATATGGATGATCCTTGGCTGATGGCAGCCCTGGGCAGTGATCGCCAGCAGGTTCTGGAAGAGTTGCACCTGGTTCGGGGGGTCATGCCGACCTATAACGAGGAGGCGTATCTCGCGGGTATGTTGACCCCTGTGTTCTTCGGCTCGGCATTACGCGGTCTTGGGGTGGATGCCCTGCTGCAGGGTGTGTTGCGTTTCGGACCTTCGCCAAGGCCACGCCAGGCAGTGGAACGCCTGGTGCAACCAGAAGAGGAGGGGTTTTCAGGATTTGTTTTCAAGATCCAGGCCAACATGGATCCGCAGCATCGTGATCGCATTGCCTTTGTGCGCATCGTCTCTGGAACATTCCAGCGGGGTATGGCGTTGTGCTGTGTGCGCACCGGTAAGGCCATTCGCAGCCACGAGGCTCTCGCCCTGTTTGCCGGCAGTCGCAGCGGCGTGGAACTGGCCTATCCCGGTGACATCATCGGTCTGCCCAACCACGGCACGCTGGCTGTGGGGGATACCCTCACCCAGGGCGAGTGCCTGCATTTCACGGGTATACCTCATTTCGCGCCAGAACTGTTTCGTGCCGTGATCCTCACCGAACCTTTGAAAAGCAAGGCCTTGCTCAAGGGGCTTGAACAGCTTTCTGAAGAAGGAGCGCTCCAGTTTTTCAGGCCGGTTGTGGGCAGTGGACTGGTGGTTGGGGCGGTAGGTCCCTTGCAGTTCGAGGTGGCCGCCCATCGCCTGCGCCAGGAATATGGCGTGAACTGCCGCTTTGAGGGTGTGGCGGTGCAACAGGCGCGCTGGGTCACAGGACCTGCTGCTGCCATGAAGGCGTTTCTGGACAAGTATCCAAGCCAATTGGCCCGTGATGCATCGGGACATATGGTCTATCTTGCGCCCAGTACCGTCAATCTGCGTCTGGTACAGGAGCGTCATGCCGAGCTCTCCTTTGCTGCCACCAGGGAGCGTGCCGGAGAAGAAGCAGGAAAGACCTGAACGGTTCCGTACCCTGCTCTAGGGCAACAAAGCCCTTGCTCCCCATCTGGACCCAGGTCTTGCCAAAAGCTCACGATACAATTGCAGATAGGCAGCAGCACTGGTAGCCCAGCTGCATTCGATGGCCATGCCGCATCGCATCATGGTCTTCCATATGCTGGGCTCATGGTACAGGGCCAGGGCGCGATCCACGGCATGCAGCATGGATCGCGCCGTGGGTTCCTCGAACAGAAACCCGCTGGCGGTTCCCTTGGCCAGGTTCTGGGCATTGGCATCCACGATGGTGTCCCGTAATCCCCCCGTGGCCCGGGCGATGGGTACCGTGCCATAACGCAGGCTGTAGAGTTGGTTCAAGCCGCAGGGCTCGAAGCGTGATGGCATGAGAAACATGTCTGCCCCGGCCTCGATGTGGTGGGCCAGGGCTTCGTCATAGCCCAGTTGCAAGGCGATGCGCTGGGAAAATGGGGCGACGGCACGCTTGAGGGCTTCTTCCAGGCCGCTGTCGCCGCTGCCGAGAATGACCAGTTCCAGCGGCCGGCCCATGAGTTCGGGCAGCGCCTCGATGACCAGGTCGAGCCCCTTTTGGGCGGCAAAGCGCGTGATCATGGCCACAAGTGGTTTTTTCTTGCCTGTCTTGGGGAAACCCAGCGTATGGCGCAGGGCGGTTTTATTGTATTTTTTGCCATGCAGGTGCTGGGCGCTGAAGTGATGGGTGAGGTAAGGATCCGTGGCTGGATTCCACAGTTCGGCATCGATGCCGTTGAGGATGCCGCTTAAGTGGTGCGCCCTGCTGCGCAGCAGGCCATCCAGCCCTTCGCCATAGGCAGGTGTCTGTATTTCCTGGGCATAGCTGGGGCTTACGGTAGTGATGTGGTCTGCCAGCGCAATGCCCCCCTTGATGAAGGAGAGCTGGCCATGGAACTCGAGCCCATCGATGGTCATCCACCGTGGCTGGATGCCCAGCTGGGGCAGCAAATGGGCTGGAAAGATGCCCTGGTAGGCCAGATTGTGGATCGTAAAGAGTGTCCTGACTGGCCGTTGCGGAGGATGTTGCAGCACATGGACGGGAACGAGGCCGGTATGCCAGTCATTGAGATGCAGGATGTGCGGATGAAAGGAAAGTTGGTCGTTGGCAAAAGCAGCTGCAGCCAGGGCCAGGCGATTGAAGCGCTGCGCGTTGTCATCCCAGGCATGGCCATCGGGTTTCATGTAGGGGTTGCCATGACGATCGGCAAATCCAGGGCATTCCAGGATATACACAGGAATGCCGCTGGGGAGGTTTGTCTCCAGGATGCGTGCCGGTACATCCCGTAGGCGCAGCGTGGCCCACAGGCGCAGCCCATCTGTCTGAGCCAGCAGGTCGGCATAGCCGGGTATCAGGAGGCGAATGTCCGCACCGGCCTGGTGCAGGGCCTTGGGCAGGCCTGCGGCCACATCGGCCAGTCCCCCGGTCTTGATCCAGGGTGCAACTTCGCTGACGACATAGAGAATTTGCATCAATTTATAACGGCCGCCAAATTGCGATTTGCAGGAAATGCTACAATGAAATTTTACGGATGACCGAGGTAATATGGCATGCAGATTCGACCAACTCAGCGTTTTGTCAGCGCCATTACCAGGGATACCTTTGCTCTGGTGCTGGCTGGGGGTCGAGGTTCACGTCTCGGTGCCCTGACCCAATGGCGCGCCAAGCCTGCCGTGCCATTTGGTGGCAAGTTTCGCATCATTGATTTTGCTTTATCCAATTGCATCAATTCTGGCATTCGCCGCGTTGGTGTGCCCACCCAATATATGGCCCATTCACTGGTGACGCATCTGACCCAGGCATGGGGCTTTCTGCGCCGTGAGCTTGGGGAGTTCGTGGATATATTGCCCGCCCAACAGCGCACCGGCCCAACATGGTACAAGGGTACGGCTGATGCAGTCTATCAGAATCAGGACATCATCCGCAGCACGGAGCCCCATTTCGTGCTGGTATTGGGTGGGGACCATATCTACAAGATGGATTATGGGGTGTTGCTGGGCTATCACGTGGCCCATGGCGCCGATGTCACCGTAGCTTGCATCGAGGTGCCCCGCGAGGAAGCCACGGAGTTTGGCGTTATGCATGTGGATGAATCCGGTCTGGTCATAGGGTTTCTGGAGAAACCCGCTGATCCCCCTCCCACACTGGAGGACCCCAATCTCTCACTGGTTTCCATGGGCATCTATGTGTTCACCACCGAATACCTCATGGCCTGCCTGGCCAAGGATGCGGCCCTGGAGGAATCCAGCCACGATTTCGGCAAGGATATCCTGCCCCAGGCGGTGGGGCGTGATCGGATCTTTGCCTTTCCCTTTCGGGACCAGCGCACCGGCAAGAGAGCCTATTGGCGCGATGTGGGCAATCCGGATGCCTTTTACTCCTCCAACCTGGAGCTGGTGGCAGTGACGCCGGAATTGGACATCTACGATGAGGAGTGGCCCATCTGGACCTACCAGGAGCAGGCCCCGCCTGCCAAGTTTGTCTTCAATGAACCCACCAGGCGGGGCCTGGCGGTTGACTCCATGGTCTCGGGGGGTTGCATTGTTTCGGGCGCTGTCGTCAGGCATTCTCTGCTATTCTCCTATGTGCGTGTGGCAGAAGGCAGTGTGCTGGAGGATGCGGTGCTCCTGCCCCGGGTCACGGTGGGCCAGAATTGCCGCATCAGACGGGCTGTGATCGATGCAGGTTGCGTTATTCCGGATGGAACGGTCATCGGCGAGGACCCAGTGGCCGATGCAGCACGCTTTGAAATGACGGAAAAAGGGATCTGCGTGGTGACCAGTGAAATGCTGGGCCAGGGGATGCCCTTGGTCTTGTGAGTGAAGTGATCTAAACTAATAGGGTTTTTCCTTGCCTGGCTCATATTCAAGATGAGCTCGCTGGCGGGCCATCGTCAGAGCAAGAAAATTCTCTCTTGAGGATATAAAGAGATAGGATGAGAAGCCGTGACCAACGCTGACCGATCGTTTGGTAAATCAAGAAAATTGCTGCGCCATATCCTGCTGATTGGCGGTCCGTTGCTTGGACTGGCGGTGGTGGTGGCGTGGTATTGGTTGACAGGCCGATACGTGAGCACCGACGATGCCTATGTGCAGGCGCACCAAGTGCAAGTGGCGGCCAGGGTCCAGGGGCATGTCACCAACATTTATGTCAGTGAGCATGATGCTGTTCATCCAGGGCAACCCCTCTTTACCCTGGATCAGACCACCTATCTTGCCCAGATCGCCCAGGCCGAGGCAGCGGTCCATTCTGCCCGGGACCAGATTCGTTCGCTCAAGGAGCAGTATCGCCAGCAACAAGCCGAGTTGGCGCGCCTCCAGAACGACATCAGCTATTACCAGCGCAATTTTTTTCGCATCACTACATTGGCCAATCGCCACATGGCATCGGAGTCGGCCAGGGATGATGCACGACATGCACTGGACACATCCCGGCAGCAGGCAGTGGCAACCAGCCGAGCTCTTGATTCCCTGGTCCAGCAACTCTCGGGGAATCCGGACATCGAGCCAGATCAACATCCCCAGGTGCGTTCAGCGCTGGCGCAACTGGATATGGCTCGTCTGAATCTGGGCTACACGCAAGTGAAGGCGACCGTACATGGTGTGGTGGGCCCCATGGACCTGCTCGTGGGTGATTTCGTCAATCCCGGCCAACAGGTTTTTGCCATCGTCTCATCGTATTCCTACATCGAGGCGAATTACAAGGAAACCCAGTTGACCCATGTGAGGCCGGGCATGCATGTCAATGTGACGGTGGATACCTATCCCGGCCTGACCTGGCATGGTCGTGTTTCCAGTATCAGCCCCGCATCCGGTCTCGAGCTGTCATTGCTGCCACCCCAGAATGCCACCGGCAACTGGGTGAAGGTGGTGCAGCGCATCCCGGTGCATTTCGAGCTGGACATCCCCAAGAACTATCCGCCCTTGCGGGCCGGTATGAGCGTGATCGCCACGGTGGATGTGGGGCATCACCGGGGTTACTGGATGCGTCAGGGAGCCAAGGCGCTCCTGGTGCAAGGCGATAACCAGAAAGATCAGCAAAAAGAAGCACCTGCAATCTCCTTGTCCAGGACGCCGTGACAGCGGCACAGACTGTGCCACATCGTGGGATCATCGTCCTTGCTGTGATGATGGCTACTGTCATGCAGGTGCTGGATACCACCATCGTCAACGTGGCCCTGCCCTATGTCCAGGGCAGTCTGGCGGTAAGCCAGGACATGGTGGTCTGGGTGCTGACTTCCTATATCGCAGCAGCCGCCGTGCTCACCCCGGCCACCGGTTTTCTGTCGTCCTTGTGGGGACGCAAGCATGTCTATCTGCTGGCGATAGGGGGGTTCACCATCGCCTCCATCCTGTGTGGCGCGTCCCAGTCCATCGTGGAGATCGTGCTGTTTCGGGTTTTGCAGGGGGTGTTTGGTGCCGCCTTGGTCCCGTTGTCCCAGGCGACCATGCTGGATATCTATCCTGAGGAACGCCATGGCGAGGCCATGGCCATCTGGGGGACGGGCATCATGGTGGGGCCCATCATCGGGCCCACGCTGGGCGGTTATCTCACCGATCTGTACAGCTGGCGCTGGGTGTTTTATGTCAACGTGCCCATTGGTGTGCTTGCTGCTGTGCTGATCTGGATCTTTGTGCCGCGCCAGGACAAGGAGGAGAAACGCAGTTTCGATGGCATTGGGTTTGGATTCTTTTGCATTGCCATCTTTGGGCTCCAGGTTATGCTTGACCGAGGTGAAACCAAGGACTGGCTTGCTCATCCAGAGATCAAGACCGAGCTTGGCATCGCCATTTTTGGGTTTTATTGCTATATCGCGCATGCCTTGACCACAAAAAAACAGGCCTTCATCGATCTGCGCCTGTTCAGGGATCGCAACCTCATGCTGGCTGTTGCCTCCATGTTCGTGGTGGGCTTGATCCTTTATGCCACGCTCGCCTTGCTGCCACCGTTCCTGCATGAATTCATGGACTATCCTGTGGCCACGGCTGGACTGGTGCTGGCGCCGCGAGGTGTGGGCACCTTCATTGCCATGCTTTTGGTGGGGCGCCTCGTCAACAGGATAGATCCACGCCTGTTGGTTTTTTCTGGTTTTTGTCTTTCGGCCCTTTCCTTATGGATGATGCGCTGGTTCAATCTGGAGATGGGTATGATCCATGTGATTCAATCCGGCCTGGTGCAGGGTATAGGCCTGGGGCTTTTGTTTGTGCCGTTGTCCACCATGGCTTTCCAGACACTGGACCCCCATCTGCGTACTGACGGCTCGAGCCTTTTTACCCTGTTGCGCAATATTGGAGGCAGTTTTGGGATCTCTATCGTGCAAAGTGTCTTGACCCGGCGCACACAGATGCACCATCAGGTGCTTGGCGAACAGATCAATCCATATAATCCCTTCATGCATCCCGGACTGTTGCCCCCTGTATGGAATCCTCTCACTCCCCGGGGAGCGGCTGCACTGAATGCGGAGTTGACGCGCCAGGCTGGTATGTTTGCCTATGTGGATACCTTTTTTCTGATGATGTGTCTGACGATCGCGGCCGCTTTTCTCGCCTTCAGCTTTGACAAGCCAAAGGGAAGTGCCCACGACGCCAGTCTATCGGTCATGGAGTAGTTGGCGCATCAAATGATGAGACCAGGCGCAATGGGAGGATTGCATGGTGCCTAAAGATCAGGTGAGCTTCCCCAGAACATCCTCTTCCCATGGTGACGTAAACTAGTGCACAGCTGTGCTCGACATGAGGAACAACCGGCAGCGTGCATACGCCTCCTGGAAGAAGACGAAAAACCGGGGGAAGCGCACCGCCGGCTGGCCCTTGGGTTACCACGGTATCTCCTGGCCCTGATAATCCAGGAAATGACCAGACTCTGCCAGCGTGGCCGAGGCAATCTGCTGACGCATGCCAGCTACACTTTCCGGAGCCTGCAATGGAGCCTGGGGTCCACCCATATCTGTGCGCACCCAGCCTGGATGCAGCGCCAGCACGGTGATCCCCTTGGCACCCACATCAAAAGCTAAGTTCTTGAGGGCCATGTTGAGTGCTGTCTTGGTGGTGCGATAAAAATAACTGCCACCCTGATGGTTATCGGTGATGGAGGCCATCTTGGTCGAAATGAAAACCATTTTTTTCATCTTGCCAGCTGCCACATGGGGCAAGAAAGCCTCGGCCATCTTCAGGGGGGCAATGGTATTGACCTGAAAGACATCTGTCCAAGGCTCCACGTGCAGGGCACCAAAGTTTTGGTCGTCCTTATCTCCGTAGATTCCGGCATTGTTGAGCAATACATCGAGCGGTTCGGTGGCAAGCTGCTGGGCCAGGGCTGTCATGCCATCCCAATCGGTCACCCTCAGCTGATGGATGTGGAGCTGTTTTGCCCCCTTGCCGAGCTCCTGCAAGGCATCGGCTTGAGCCGGGGAACGGCAGCAGGCATGGACGGTCCAACCATCGGTTATATATTGATGGGCAAACTCGAGGCCGAGTCCACGGTTGGCTCCAGTGATCAAAATGGCAGGCATGTTATCCCTCCTTTCGGCGGCGGCAAGATGGAATACAGTCGCGTTTCTCTGGCAAAGAAATGCCAGGCACCTCGGTACATGCTAACCTGCCTGCTGATGGATGGGGAAGGGTGACAGGTATAAATCCTATGAGCATATTGCGCCTGGGCAATGCCATGAATAAAGGCAACAGGAGGGATCTGCGGCTGGATACGCTGCGCGGTCTGTTTCTGGTGCTGATGATGCTTGATCACCTGCCATGGACCAAGGCACCCCTTACTGGCGAGCCCTTGGGGTTTGTCTCGGCTGCCGAAGGGTTTGTGTTCCTCTCCGGCATGGTCAGCGGTCTGGTGTATGGCCGGTATATGATCAAACGCGGTGTTGCTTTTGGACGCCAGAAGATCCTGGCGCGTGTCCGTAAGATTTACATCTATTACCTGGCCACCGTCGTCGCCCTGGTCGCCTTGGCCTCGATCTTTCCTGACATGCATGAGGCCTGGATTGCGCAACTGCGCCCTTTGGGCGATGCACCAGTGCGAGCCGTCCTGCTTGGCATGATCTTTTTCTATCAGCCGGCCTTTTGCGACATTCTGCCGCTCTATGTGTTCTTCATGGGTGCAGCCCTCTGGTTGTTGCAGGGGATGGTGCGCGGCCAGGGCAGATGGATCATGCTGGGCAGCGCCGGATTGTGGCTGACAGCCCAATTTGGGGCAACGGACAGGATCGTGAGCCTTTTTGGCGATCTCTGGGTGCGTCACGGCATTTTCGATATGCTGGGTTGGCAGGTGCTGTTCGTGGGTGGCATGTACATGGGCGTTCGGCAGGCCCGTGGCCAGGGATTATCCATGATGCGCTATCCATGGTTTTTCTGGTTGTGCGTGGTGGTAGTCGTGGTGTGCGCTCTCTTGCGCCATCGTGTGGGTCTGCAAGATCCTGCCTTCATCGAGACCATGGTCGCCATGGTGCGCAAGAACGAACTGGCGCCCTTGCGCCTGCTGGATTTCATCGCAATGGCTGGCGTGTTTGCTGGCCTTGCCCAGTGGATGCCGCGCCTGCTTTCCTGGCAGCCACTCTATCTTTTGGGCCAGCATTCCTTGCAGGTCTTCACTGGCCATATCTTTGTGGTCTATGGCGTATTTCTCTGGAAGGATGCCTTCCAGGCGGGAACACCATGGCTGCAGTGGGGGATTGGTGGGGTGGCCGTAGCCATGCTCTTCATGTTTGCCTTGCTGCATCGCTGGCATGAAAACCTGCCTGATCTTCCCAATGCGAGCCGGCAGCCCATCCCAGGAGGTGGCGATTGATGGCGGTTCATGAAGATGAAGGAACGAATATTGTGGCAGGATGCGGAGGGCAAGCGGCAGCTCAGCCAGAACCGCAGCGCGGCGGCTTGCTCCGGTTGTCGCGATGCCCCATGTGCCAGCCCGGAACGCACGCTCGCTCGCCCAGCGGATGGCGGGAGCTGCAACCCTCTCTCCCATTGCCCAACATAAACGAGAGGATTGCCATGCAGGAGCTTCCGCAGGGAATTGACGCGCTGCGTGCGTGGGATGCCGGCTATCCGACCATCATCAAGGTGCTACCGCCTCGTCCTGCGCCGGTGCGCATCCCATCGCCGCACACGGGTAAAGGTCGAGCAGCTTCATGGTGACGCCGTTGGTCCAGCCGAAGCCGTCCTGCAGCGGGTACTCGCCGCCTCCGCCGCCGATACCGCTGCCTTCCACCGCGTACTTCTCCACCAGCTTCTGCTCGCTGTCGTAGAGCGCCTGCACGTTGCCGAGGAAGCGCACGGCGATGTCCTGGGCCAGGCCCTTCTGGCCGTACTTGCGCAGCCCCTGCACGGCGATCCATTGCAGCGGTGCCCAGCCGTTGGGGGCGTCCCACTGCTGGCCGGTGTAGACGGTGGTGGTGCCCAGGCCGCCTTGCTTGAGCAGCTGGGTGCGGGCGGTGCGGGCGGTGCGCCGGGCCCGGTCGGGCAGGGCGACCGCGGCGAATAGCGGGTAGAGTGTGGCGGCGGTGACCTGGTTGCTGAGCTTGCGCTGCTGCCAGTCATAGTCGGCGTAGTAGCCCATGGGATTCCACAGGTGCGTGTTGATCGCCTGCAAGCGGCGGGCGGCGCGCAGGGCATAGTCGGCGGTGTCGCCGACGTCGCGATCCAGTGCACTGGCGCGGGCCAGGGTGGTCTCCAGGTGGTAGAGCAGGCTGTTGAGGTCCACCGGCGCGATCGCAGTGGTGCGCACGGAGGCCAGGGTGCGGCCGTCACCCAGCCAGCGCGAGCTGAAGTCCCAGCCGCTGGCGGCGGCGGCGCGCAGGTCGCGGTAGACCTGGGTTGCAGGGCGGCCGGCGGCCTGGCTGGCGGTGGTCACGTCTTCCAGGTAGGACTCGGTGCGCGGCACGTCGCGGTCGTCCCAGTAGCGGTTGAGCAGGCTGCCGTCGTCCAGGCGCACCACGCGCCCGGTGGCCTGGCCCCGGGCGAGGCGGTCGGCGCCGTCCATCCAGTAGGCGTATTCCTCCTTGAGTTGGGGCAGGTAGCGTAGGTATACGCCGTCGCCCTCGTGACTGGCGAGCAGGTCCAGCATGAAGGCGAAGAACGGCGGCTGCGAACGGCTGAGGTAGTAGGTGCGGTTGCCGTTGGGGATATGGCCATAGACGTCCACCTCGTGGGCGAAGTTCTCCACCATGTCCTCGACCAGGTCCCAGCGCCCGCTCTCGCCCAGGCCCAGCATGGTGAAGTAGCTGTCCCAGTAGTAGACCTCGCGGAAGCGCCCGCCCGGCACCACGTAAGGGTACGGCAGCGGCAGCAGCGAGGCGTAGGGCGGCACGCTGGCGGTCTGGCGCGTCAGCACCGTCCACAGGCTGTCGATGTGCTGGCGCAGGGTCTGGCCGGGCTGCGGCGCATAGATGGTGTCGCTGTCGTAGGGCAGGGCGAAGTTGGCGGTGACGAAGGCGCCGAGGCCGAAGCCGTCTTGGCCCTTCTGCGCCTGGTAGTCGGCCAGGATCGCCGCCGGGTCGCGCCTGGGCACGGCGTCGGCGAAGGTCTTCTGGTCGGGGAACAGCTGGGCTTTCTCCACGTCGGCGTAGAGCTGGCCGAACAGCACATCGGGCGGTTGCAGGGCCACGCTGTCGTCGTGGGTCGCCGCCGGCAGTACGGGTGTGCCGGCGAGGCCGGCCAGGGCGAGGCCGAACAGGGCTTTCCAGATCCACAGCGAAAAAGGCATGCGCATGTCGTCCTCCGCACCGACGGCACGAGGGACCGCCGGCGGCGCCAGCCCGGCCGCGCCTGCTATACGGGTGCGGCGTGATGGCCCATGTTGCTGCAGGGCCGCAATCGCGCGGCCGGTTTCAGGGCACGCCGGTGACGCCGGCGCCGACCACGCGGATGTAGATCAGCCTGGGCGAGGTGGCCACACTTCTGTATTTGTATTATATGGTGTGAAGCAGGGTGTTGTCTGACCAGAGGGGCGCATGGACGCTGCTGATCCATTCACCATGGCCATCACCCAATGGGCACATCCCTTTGCCACGCGCACGCGCTCGCCCCTTGAGTACCGGGCCTCGAGGAGCACGCCCCTCGTTGGGGGGCCACATATCCAGGCGCTTGCTGCCTATGACCCAGAAACAGCACGCCTCCAGGTTGCAGAGGCCGCCCAACATTGGGCCAAGAGTGCAAGCAATGGAAGCATGGATGGGGTGTCTTAGCCTCGAGGCATTGGTCGCCACAGCAGGCGTGCCCATCCCCCAGGGAATCGCGGCCACCATCCTTACTCCGGTTACTCTGGTTGTGGCGCGCCGGTCAACGGGGTGCTGGGCCCTGGAAGCGGACGACAGTGATGTCATTTAAGCCATGGTGGGCGGTACTGGGATCGAACCAGTGGCTTCCACCGTGTGAAGGTGGCACTCTACCGCTGAGTTAACCGCCCAAAAAACCAAAAGCATATAGTAGCATGCAGCCTGGTTTTTGGCCAGGCTGCAACAGCCATGTCTCAGAAGCCATAGACCAGGCCAAAGCGGTTTTCCACAAAGGTATTTTCCACTCCCTCGAAGCGGCGAATGCCCACATAGTTGAACAACCTCAATCCCTCGAGGGCTGTGATGAAGCCGCCGATGTCCAGATCGAAGCCCACGTCGGTGCCATAGCTGTGCTGGTCGCGCACCAGCTCATCCTCCGGCACCGCAAAGCCGTAGGGGTGGGCCACGCCATAGAAGGCGCCACTGGTGCCATACTCGGCGTTGTACCACACATAGCTTGCAAAGGTCTTGAGCCTACCCTGCAGGAAGTCCAGCTGCCCCCTGGCGCCATAGGCGTCACCCGGTCCCAGGTTGGCAAGCCCGTCATTCATGGTGTCTGTGTATTCGGTGCCACTCAAGTCATTGTAGGGATGCACCTGACCGCCATGGCGAAAGGCACCATGATGCACCGGCGCATGGTTCCACAGCAGGGCCAGCTCGCCGCGGTCGAAGTCTACCCCCAGCTTGAGGCCATAGATCTGCGAGTCCACCCGCCCCAGGGTCCGCTGGCCGCTGTTGCCCTCCAGGGCCGCCTGACCCTGGACAAAAGGTCGCCAGGCTCCGAACAACTGGCCGGGGAATTGGTAGCCCAGCTCCATGTAGCCCAGTTCGGCAAAATCGTAGAATTGATAGTACCAGGCCTGGGCCTTCAGGCCGCCCGCCGGGAATTGCTGGTCGTACGTGGCACCCGTGGTCCAGAAACCACCTGCGCACAAACGATCCAGATACTCGTTGCCGCAGCGAAAGGCATCGTCGAAGCGGCTTTCATGGTCCCACATGCGATGCATCTCGATGGCCAACTGCGGGCTCGGACTGGCCCAGTCGCCAGGTGCTGCCTTGGCTTGGTCTTGCTTTACATCGAGCAGGCGCAGGGGTTCCAGATGCGTGCCTATCCCCTGGAAAGCCCTGGGGATCATGGTGTACATATCGGCATTGGCATACGGCGTATCCAGCAGCTGGCGGCCGCCGCGGATGCGTAATGCCTCGCCCTGCTGGTACTGCAGGTAGCTTTCGGCCAGGGCGGTGAGGTTTTGCTCATCGGGGCCCAGCAGACCACCATTGGTGTGCTCATAGTCCGGCGGCAGGAAGGCATTCTCGGTATAAAACCCCAATCCGACGCTGAATCCATACAAGGAGCCGCTCAGGAAGTGGGCATCACCGCCCAGAGCCTGCTGGTTCTTGAAGCCCACAGGACCGTTGGCATCGTGCCAACGCTGGTAGGCATAGCCGCGCAGGTTGCCGTTCCAGGTAGAGTCTTCCAGCGCCTGGCCTAGGGCATCGCCAAAGTCTTCTGCTGCAGCCAGGCCAGGGATCATGGGGATGCCGATTCCCAGGACCAGGCATCCCAGAAGGCGTTTGGACTGCAGCATTGCTTGGTACTGCGGGCTGTAGGTCAGTCCTTGGTTTTTTTCTAGCGACATGACGTCCCGTCTCCTTGGGGTTATGAGCAGCATCCCATACCGCGCTAACCCTAGAACAAGTGCGCCTGTTTGGCAAGAACAGCCATCAGGGATATACCAGAGACGAGGACAGGCACAGCGATCCCAGAGCTCCAATCCAGCCCCCCCGATCTTGTTGCCGCATCCCCATGCCTGGACTTTGCTGCATGGCGGGTTTCGAGATCAGCGCAGGCCCGCTGCCTCTGGCCCCAGATCGCCTATGTTGGGGCAGGTTCATGTTGCAATGCCAGCAGCAGCTTGGCGCTCCGGCCTTTTCTGGGCAGCAAGGCTGTTTGTTAGGCCGGGTCTGCGTGGGGCGGCCTGGGTCTCGGAGGCCGGCAGGGCGTTGTCACTGGGCGGCTTGTTCGCCAGCCCACCGCCTGGTGCGCCACAAGCACTTCCCAGTGGCTCAGCGGGAAGAAAGACAGGGCGCGCCGCGAGGGTGGGGCATGGAGCATGATAGAATGAAACGCATGCTGGGCGAAAAAATCCATGGCATCCTGTTGGCTGGGGGTTTTGGTACCAGGCTGTGGCCTCTTTCCACGTCGAGGCATCCAAAACCCTTTCTTGCCTTGACAGGGAAAAAGAGCCTGCTGCAGCAGGCGGCGCTGCGTGTCCAATCCTTGCAAGGCATGGCGGGATTGATTGTTTCTGGCCAGAAAGATCATGAAGCAATCCTGCACAGGCAACTCCAGGAGATCGCTGTCGAGCCGACATGGCTCATTCTGGAAGAACCGGCAAGCGGTACGGCCATCAGCATCGGCTTGGGATGCCTGGCCGTGTTGGAGGATGGCGACCCACAGGCCATGGTGTTCGTCTTGCCTGCCGATCATGCCCTCATGCAGTGTGTTGCTCTGGATGAAGCCCTGCAGGAGGCTGTCCCCCAGGCCGAGGCAGAGCGTCTCGTGGTGTTTGGTATACAGCCGAACAAACCCTGCAGTGCCTATGGTTATATCGCCTGCGGCACCCCCCGGGGCCGCGGTGTGTGGGGAGTGAAGCGATTCATCGAGAAGCCCTCCATGGAACGTGCGCAAGACCTGTTGAACGAGGGTGGTTGGCTGTGGAACAGCGGTATGCTGCTGGGTCAGGCTGCTGTCTTGTGGCATGAGCTGCAGCATCGTGCTCCATGGCTGGCCCAGGCCGCCCTGGCAGCCTGGGAAAAGCGACAGCGCTCGGGGCGCAAGCTGCATGTGCAAATAGCCTTGTCCCAGGATCATGCCCCCATGTCCATTGATCATGCGGTATTGGAAAAGATCGACCGGGCTGCGGTGGTGAGCCTGGATACGCCATGGTCCGATGTGGGGACATTTGCCGCACTGCATGCTCTCGGCGAGCAAGACCAGCAAGCCAATGTGCTGCAGGGACACGTGGTGGCCATGGCATCCACGGGGAATTACCTGCACAACACAGGAGAATCTGTGCTGGGGGTCTATGGTGTGCATGGTATGGCTGTGGTGGCCACCTGCGAGGCCATTTTGGTGGCCCCGCTGGATAACGCTGCGGCGGTCGAGCAGTTGGCCCGGCATTGTGCGCAATCTCCCGGGGATCATGCCCGGCCTCCTGCTGGCTCCCATGCCGCTGCCAAGGCCAGCAGCTTCACCCGCCCTTGGGGTTCGTTCCACATCCTGGTCAGCGGGGATGGTTTTCAGATCAAGCGTCTGCTGGTGCATCCCAGGTCACGCATCTCCTTGCAATACCACAGCCGGCGGAGTGAATGGTGGTTCGTGCGGCAGGGGCGCGCCCTGGTGACCGTGGATGCGAGACATCAGGAGCATGGCGCAGGTTCGATGATCCCTGTGCCCATGGGTGCCGTTCATCGCCTGGAGAATGTCGCTGACGAGATGCTCGAAATCATCGAGATGCAGATGGGGGATTACCTGGGCGAGGACGATATCGTGCGCCTGGAAGACGACTATGGTCGCCTGAACGGTTGACGCTTAGATGTGGTTCAGGTAGCGCTGCCGGATGGCAGGCAACATGGCCTCAGTCTGGGGATGCCTTGGTATCGCGCTGCTCCAGCGGCACATACTGGCGCTGTTGGGCGCCGGTGTAGATCTGCCTCGGCCTGCCAATGCGATGGTCCGGGTCGTTGACCATTTCCTGCCAGTGGGCCACCCAGCCAACACAGCGTGCAATGGCGAACATCACCGTAAAGATGCTTGGTCTGAGACCCAGGGCCTGATAGATGATACCGGAATAAAAATCCACATTGGGGTAGAGTTTCTTTTCCTGGAAGTAGGGGTCGTTCAAGGCGATCTGTTCCAGCTCGATGGCGAGCTCGAAGAGCGGATCGTTTTCCTTGCCCAGGCGCTGCAGGACCTTGTGACACATCTTGCGGATGACGGTGGCCCGGGGATCGTAATTCTTGTACACCCGATGCCCGAAGCCCATGAGGCGGAAATTGTCGCTCTTATCCTTGGCCTTGTCGATGTATTTTTTGATCTGTGAGCGATCGCCTATCTCCTCGAGCATGTGGATGACGGCTTCATTGGCTCCCCCGTGGGATGGCCCCCACAAGCAGGCGATGCCTGCTGCAATGGCCGCATACGGGTTGGTGCCGGAACTGCCTGCCAGGCGTACCGTGGAGGTGCTGGCGTTCTGTTCGTGGTCGGCATGGAGGATGAAGAGCATATCCAGCGCACGGGCCGTCACTTCATCCACCTCATAGTTCTCGCAGGGCACGGCAAACATCATGTACAGCAGGTTGGAGCAGTAGTCCAGGTCGTTGCGCGGATAGACGAATGGTTGCCCGACGGAATGCTTGTAGGCGCAGGCGGCAATGGTGGGCAGCTTGGCGATGATGCGTTGTGCAAAGACCTGCTGCTCCTGGCGGTCGTAGATGTTGATGGAACGTGGATAAAAAGCGGACAGCGAACCCACGCCGGCTGTGAGCATGGCCATGGGATGGGCATCGTAATGAAAGCCCTGGAAAAAGGTTTTCAGGCTCTCGTGCACCATGGAGTGATAGGTGATGGAGTGCACGAACCCTTCGAGTTGCTCCTTGGTGGGCAGTTCACCATGGAGGAGCAGATAGGCTACTTCCAGGAAGGTACTCTTTTCGGCCAGTTCATCGATGGGATAACCGCGATACCGCAGAATGCCATGCTCCCCGTCGATAAAGGTGATGGCACTCTTGCAACTGCTCGTGGACGCAAAGCCCGGGTCATAGGTGAAAACACCCTGCTTCTCGTAGATCTTGCGGATATCCAGGGCTCCAGGCCCCTCGCTGGCCTGAATCCACGGCAGGACGGTTTCTCCGCGAGGGCTTTTTAGACTGTATTGATCTGTCACCGCATCACCCTCCTGCCGAAAAAAACCAGCTTTTCGAAAGCAAGCTCGATCTGCTTCCTGGTTATGCTGCGGGCAGGCGCGCTGGCGCCTGCCCCACAGGTAGGCTTGTCAGCCCTGGCCGTAACGGCGGCGAAACTTGTCGACGCGGCCAGCCGTATCAACAATCTTTTGCTTGCCTGTGAAAAAGGGATGGCATTTGGCGCATACCTCAATGCGCAGGTCATGACCTGCTGTCGACCTGGTCTGGAAGCTGTTGCCGCAACTGCATTGCACGTTGATTGATGTATAGCTGGGATGGATACCTTCACGCATGGTTATTGAGACCTCCATGCGTTGTATTGTATGGTGCGCCATGGATGGAGTGCAAGCCCCGGGTGCGCCGACTTGGCGCCATCTCCATATGGCGGGCGGCTGCGGGCCGAGGCAATGGCCATATCCCATGGCCATAGGGAAACGCCTGCCGTCATTGCGCACCCTGGCGGCAAACCAGGGCATCAGGTGGTGATCCTGCCTGCGACCTGCCGGCGGTGGTGCGAGGTATGCTGGGTGCCTCATCAGGTAAATGAGCGAGTCAGTGAGAGGGTGAGGTGGGATTGATCGATTTCATTTTGCATGTGGACAGCCATCTGTTGAGTCTCGTCAGCCAATATGGCGGCTGGGTCTATGGCATCCTGTTCCTGATCGTGTTTGTGGAAACAGGCGTTGTGGCCATGCCCTTCCTGCCGGGTGACAGTCTGTTGTTTGCGGCGGGCGCTCTGGCCGGCGTGGGCTCGCTGGATCTGCCGGTCCTGCTGGCCACCCTTTTGGTGGCGGCAGTGCTGGGGGACAATTGCAACTACCTGATCGGCAGCTGGCTGGGCAGCGCCGTCTATGAACGCGACTCGCGCTGGATCCGGCGCGAGCATCTGCAGCGCGCGCATGGGTTTTTTGACCGACATGGGGGCAAGGCCATCGTCATCGCTCGCTTCATGCCGTTTTTGCGCACTTTCGTTCCCTTCGTTGCCGGCGTGGGTCGCATGGATCATCGGCGCTTCCTGGCCTGCAATGTGCTGGGCGGGGCGTTGTGGGTTGGTGCCCTCGTCACTCTGGGCCATTTCTTCGGCAA
>WOYI010303695.1_pt3 | contig 30123 bp, 31 predicted proteins | sample 6423411 | NCBI WGS metagenome assembly WOYI01 (sample SAMN13441803, study PRJNA592873) | oil field metagenome | biome: oil field; feature: oil-well bore; material: oil-contaminated soil; isolation source: oil-contaminated soil from oil-well borehole | place: Germany: Wietze | collected 2016-10-18 ...
ATCCGGGCGTGCCGCCACCGGCATCGGCGCCCGCCCCCGCGTCACCCTGACCCGTGTCACCCTGACCCGTCGACCAGCTGAGGAATGCAGCCATGAGAGAGAACCTAGCGGGAGCGACCTGGCGCCTGGCCATCTTCGTTGTCGTGTGTGTGCTGGGCATCTTCGGACTGCTGATGGTGTTCGCGGAGTTGCGATTTGGCGAGGAGACGCTCTACAAGGCCGAGTTCACCGATGTGACCGGGCTGGAGGAGGGCAACTTCGTGCGGATCGCGGGCGTGGAGGTCGGCAAGGTTAAAAACATCTCGATCGAACCGAACGCGCTTGCGCTGGTGGAGTTTTCGACCGACAAATCAGTGATCCTGACCGAGGGCAGTGCGGCCGCCATCCGCTGGGCCGACATGATCGGCGGCCGATACCTAGCCCTCGAGGAGGGTGCCGGCGGTGTGAGGCGGCTGGCCCCGGGGCAGACCATCTCCGCCGGGCGGACGCGGCCCGCGCTCGACTTGGATGCCCTGATCGGCGGGTTCAAGCCGCTGTTCCGGGCGCTGAACCCCGACCAGGTCAACGCGTTGAGCGGTCAGCTGATCGCGGCGTTTCAGGGCGAGGGCACAACGGTGAACTCGTTCCTCGCCCAAACCGCTGCGGTCACCACCACGCTCGCCGACCGTGACCAGTTGATCGATCAGGTGGTCACCAACCTCGATACAGTGCTGGGGTCACTGGCACAGCGCAGCGACCAGTTCGCCAAGGGGATCGACTCGCTCTCGCAACTGGTTCACGGGCTGGCCGAGCGCAAGACCGATATCAGTAACGCGGTCGCACATACCAACGCCGCGGCCGTGACGGTGGCCGATCTGCTTGCCGCCGCCCGGCCGCCGGTTCAGAAGGTCGTCACCGAGGCCGACCGCACGGCCGGCGTCATCGTGGCCGATCACGAGTACGTCGATGGTTTTCTCAACACGTTGCCCGATACGTACCGAATCATGAGGCGGCAAGGGCTGTACGGCGCGTTCTTCAGCTTCTATCTGTGCGACTTGCTGCTCAAGGTCAATGGCAAAGGAGGCCAGCCGGTGTATGTGAAGGTGGCCGGCCAGGCCTCGGGACGGTGCACTCCTCGATGAAACCTTTCGCAGAACGCAACCGCGTGCTCGTCGGCGCGATTGGCATCGCAGTGACCGGAGGCTTCGTCCTCGCTGCCCTGCAGTACGACAAGCTGCCCTTCGTCGATCAGGGCAGGGAGTACACGGCGTATTTCGCCGAAGCCGGGGGCCTGCGGGCCGGCGAGGCGGTGCAGGTATCGGGTCTGAAGGCGGGCGAGGTGTCCGCCATCGAACTGGACGGACCCCGTGTGCTGGTGACCTTCACGGTGGACAAGAAGATCCGCCTGGGCGAGCGAACCGAGGCGGCGATCAAGACCAAGAGCCTGCTCGGTTCCAAGGTACTCGCCCTCACGTCGAGAGGCGACGGCCAGCTGGCCGGGCCGATCCCGGTGGACCGCACCACACCGGCCTACGAACTGCCCGATGCCCTCGGCGATCTGGCCACCACGATCAGCGGACTGGACACCGACCAGGTGTCGGAGTCGCTGGCCACGCTGGCCCAGACATTCTCCGACACCCCGCCGGATCTCAAACGCGCGGTCGACGGGGTGGCCCGGTTCTCGCAGACCGTCAACGCACGCGATGCCGAACTGCGTGGCCTGCTGGCCAACGCCAACAAGGCGACCACGGTGCTCGCCGAGCGGACCGACCAGGTGGTCAGCTTGATCGCCGACACCGACGCGCTGCTGGCGCAGTTGCACACCGAAAGTGCCGCGCTCGATCAGCTCTCCACCAGCATCTCCGCCGTGGCCAAGGAGCTCTCGGGGGTCATCGCGGAGAACCGCGAATCGCTGCGGCCGGCCTTGGACAAGCTCAACGGGGTCCTGACGATCGTCGACAACCGCAAGGAGCAGTTGCGGCAAGCGTTGAAACTCTTTCCGGGGTACCTCATGGGCTTGGGTGAGTGTCTTGCTTCCGGACCGTTCTTCATGGCCTATATCGTCAACCTGCTGCCCGGCCAGTTCGTGCAGCCGTTCATCGACGCCGCGTTCTCCGACCTCGGTCTTGATCCGAACGTGTTGCCGCCCAGCAAGTTGACCGACCCGCAGACCGGCCAACCGGGCACCCCGGCGCTGCCGGTCCCGTACCCGCGCACCGGCCAGGGCGGCGAGCCGCACTTGACGCTGCCCGACGCGATCACCGGCAAGCCGGGCGACCCCCGCTATCCATACCGGGAGCCCTTACCGGCCCCGCCGCCGGGCGGGCCGCCACCGGGACCGCCGATCGAGTCGCCGCCCGGGCCGGTCTGGACACCCGCGCCGGCGACGCCGGGCGAAGCTCCAGCCGCGGAGGCAACACCATGAGCCGCAAGGGTCGGATCGGATTGGCCGTCGCGCTGGTGCTCATCCTGGTTGCTGGTGTCGCGGTCGTCGTCCGCCTGCCGTGGGGTGCGGCGAACAGGACGCATGTGGTGGCCTATTTCGGCAACAGCAACGGCATTTTCGTCGGTGACGAGGTGCGTATCCTCGGTGTGCCGGTCGGCGAGATCGACGGGATCGAACCCCAGCCTCAGCGCGCGAAGATCTCGTTCTGGATTGACGACAAATACAAAGTTCCCGCCGACGCGAAGGCGGTGATCCTGGCCCCTAGGCTAGTCACCGCGCGGGCTATCCAGTTGACGCCGGTCTACACCGGTGGACCGGCGATGGCCGATGGCGCCGTGGTCCCCTTGGAGCGCACCGCCATGCCGGTGGAGTGGGACGAACTGCGCGAGCAGCTGAAGAAATTGACCGACGCCCTGCAACCCACACAACCGGGTGGAGTCAGCACGCTGGGTGCGTTCGTCAACACCACCGCGGACAATCTTCGTGGCCAGGGAGCGAGTATCCGCGACACCGTCATCGAGCTCTCCAAACTCTTAGCCGCGCTCGGTGACCACAGCAACGACACCTTCTCGACGGTGAAGAATCTCGGCACCCTGGTGTCCGCACTGCAATCGAGCAGCGATCTGATGGCCCAGCTGAACCGCAATCTGGCCTCGGTGACCGCCCTGCTGGCTAATGATCCCGATGAGGTGGGGCGCGCCGTCGAGGACCTCAACACCGCTGTCGGCGACGTGGCGGGTTTCGTGGCCGACAACCGGGATGCCATCGGCACCGCTTCCGACAAGCTCGCATCGATATCCCAGACGCTGGTCGACTCCCTCGGAGACATCAAAGAGATCCTGCATATCGCGCCGACGACAATTCAGAACCTCAACAACATCTATCAGCCCGCGCAAGGGACGCTGTCAGGCGCACTGGCGGTGAACAATTTCGCGAATCCGATCCAGTTCCTGTGCTCTGCCGTCGAGGCCGCCTCGCGTCTGAACGGGCTCCAGTCGGCCAAGCTGTGCGCGCAGTACATGGCGCCGATCTTCAAGAACCGGCAGTACAACTTCCCTCCGCTCGGAGAGAACTTCTTCGTCGGAGCAATGGCGCGCCCCAACGAAGTGACCTACAGCGAGGACTGGATGCGACCAGACTATGTGCCACCACCGCCCGCGCCGGCGAAGGTCGCGGTACCCCCAGCGGGGCCGCCGCCTGCTGCAGCGTCGCCACCGCCCCTTGAGGCGCAGCCGCCGGCGGCTGCACCCGTCGCGGTGGCCACCGACCCGGCCACCGGTCTGCCGGGCCTGATGATGCCGCCGGCGGCCGGATCATGACGGCAACCCGTCTGCGTGCGATCCTGTTGGTGGTGGTGCTGGCGGCCGGACTATCGGGCTGCGGCTGGCAGGGCCTGAACTCGCTGCCGATGCCGGGCACCGAGGGGGGCGGACCGGGCTCGTTTGTAGTCCAGGCACAGCTCTCAGATGTCACCACCGTTCAGCCGAACTCCCGGGTGCACGTCGGCGATGTCAACGTGGGCACTGTCACCAAAATCGAACGGCAAGGCTGGCATGCGCTGATCACGATGCGACTCAATGGTGATGTGACCCTGCCCGCGAACGCGGTCGCGGCCGTCGGCCAGACCAGTCTGCTGGGCTCGACGCACGTCGAGTTGGCCGCGGCTGCCGACGCCGCCCCGCAGGGCCGGCTGCACAACGGATCGCTCATCCCGCTGTCGTCGGGTGCGACGTACCCCACCACCGAGCAGACGCTGGCGGCGCTGTCGTTGTTACTTAACGGCGGCGGGCTCGGCCGGATCCAAGAGATCACCCAAGCGTTCAGCACCGCCTTCGCCGGCCGCGAACGCGACCTGCGCAGCCTGATCGAGCAGCTCGATCAGTTCATGTCACACGTCAACGCCCAGAAGGATGACATCATCGCGGCCACCGACAGCCTCAACAGCCTTGTCGGGCAGTTCGCCGAGCAGAGGCCCGTGGTGGATCGCGCGCTACAGACGATTCCCGATGCTTTGGCGGTGCTCAAGGAACAGCGCAACAACCTCACCGACGCATTCGACGCGTTCGGCAGGTTCAGCGCGCTGACTACCGACGCCGTCGACAACACCAAAGAAAACCTCGTCAAGGAGCTCCACGACCTTGGGCCGGTGCTGAAATCCCTGGCCGACGCCGGCCCCGGACTGACGCGAGCGTGGACCTTCTACGTCGCCCCCCCGTGGGTGAAGGAGACACTCCCCAAGTGGTGGCGCGGCGATTACGCCAACCTGACGGCGGTTATCGACCTCACCCTCAGCCGCCTCGATGCATCGCTGTTCACCGGCACCCGGTGGGAGTGCGACCTGACCGAATTGGAGATGCAGTGGGGCCGCACCATCGGCCAGAAACCCAGCCCATGCACCGCTCGCAATCCGCTGGTAGCGCCGTACCGCTTCGACCAGGGGCGGTGACATGCGGCTAGATAAGCGCGTCAAGATTCAGCTGGCGATCTTTGCGGTGGTGACGCTGGTCGCCGGTGCGGTGATGATCTTCGGGTATATCAGGCTGCCGGCAACGCTGTTCGGTGTCGGCCACTACACGGTGACCGTTGAGCTGGACCGGGCGGGCGGGCTCTACGGGGGCGCCAACGTTACCTACCGCGGCACCGAAGTTGGCCGCGTCACCTCGGTGCACCTCACGAAGACCGGTGTCGCCGCGGTTTTGTCGCTTCGTTCCGACATTCCGATCCCCTCGGATCTGGACGCCGGGGTGCACAGCGTGTCGTCGGTCGGTGAGCAGTATGTCGCGTTGTCGCCACGCAATGGCACCTCGCCACCGCTGAAGAACGGCGACACCGTCGCCGCGAACCGCAGTTCGGTCCCCCCCGACATCAATGCCCTTGTCGAAGCCACCAATCGGGGCGTGCAGGCGATCCCGCGTGACAACCTCAAGACGGTGGTCGATGAGTCCTACACCGCCGTCGGGGGCTTGGGACCGGAGATCTCCCGGTTGGTGCGCGGTTCCACCGCACTGGCCATCGACGCCGATGCCCACCTGGATTCGCTCACCACGCTGATCGACGAGGCCCAGCCTGTTTTGGACTCCCAAGCCGACACGGCCGACGCAATCCAGGCGTGGTCTGCGCACCTGGCCGAAATTACCGGCCAATTGCGGAACCGCGACGCTGCTGTAGCGGGCGTGTTGAAAACGGGGGCCTCGGCCGCCGCCGAGGCCCGCCAGCTATTCGAGCGAGTGCGGCCCACCGTGCCGATCGTGTTGGCGAACCTGGTGAGCGTGGCCGAGGTGGCGGTGCTCTACAAGGCTTCTATCGAGCAGCTGTTGGTCGCGCTGCCGATTACCGCCCAAAATTTCTACTCCGTCACCGTCACCAACCACAACACCAAACAGCCCTACATGGGCGCCACCTTGGACTTCAACCTCAACATCAACCTGCCGCCGGCCTGCACAACTGGCTACCTGCCTGCGCAGCAACGACGTTCGCCCGCACTTGAGGACTACCCGGACGCACCGCAAGGCGACTTGTACTGCCGGGTTCCGCAGGACTCGCCGATAGCGGTTCGCGGTGCGCGCAACATGCCGTGCATGACGGTGCCCGGCAAACGCGCGCCGACCGCGAGGATGTGCGAAAGCGACGAGCAGTACGTGCCGCTCAACGACGGCAACAACTGGAAGGGCGACCCCAACGCCACCCTGTCCGGCCAAGGCGTCCCGCAGCTGCCCCCGGGTGTGGTGCCAGCTCCTGCCGCGCCGACACCGGCACCACCGCTGGCGGTTGTCGATTACGACCCGGCCACGGGAACGTATATCGGCCCGGGCGGGAAGGTCCAAACACAGACGGACTTGGGCCAGACCACGCCGAAGGAGAAGACATGGGAGACGATGCTGGTGCCGCCATCGGGCAGCTGACAGCAGTAGACGCGCCTGCACCACCGCAAAAGGTGGAGAAAGCACCTGATTCCGAGGAAGTGCGCGGGGGACGCGATATCGCCGATGTCGAGGACAGTGCCCCAGATTTCGCGACAGGGAATATGGTCGGGGCGCCGCGGGATTGGAGCAAGGATTCCACGTCGGCGGCGCGCCTTGCGACGCTGTTCGGTGTGGCCGTCGTCGTCGTATTAGCGGCGCTGGTCGGATGGCTGGGATTTCTTACCTACCAGTCACACCAGGCGCAGACCCAGCGAAGTCTGTATCTGCAAGTGGCCGAGCAAAGCGCGCTGAACCTAGCGACGATCGATTGGCGCAACGCTGATGCCGATGTGCGGCGCATTCTCGATGGGGCGACGGGGCAGTTCTACAACGACTTCGCCAAGGGGTCACAGCCGTTCATCGATGTGGTTAAGCAGACCAAGTCGGTCACGGTCGGCACGGTAGCGGCGGCTGGGCTCGAGTCCGAATCGGCTGGCACAGCCCGGGTCTTGGTGGCGCTGACCGTAAAGACGTCGTCTGCCGGCGCACCTGAGGAGGATCCACGGCCATGGTCGATGCGCATCGACCTGCAGAAGGTCGGCGATCAGGCCAAAGTCGCCAACGTGGAGTTCCTGCCGTGAGGCGGCCGAGAATCCGACGGCCTGACGACACTGGCCATTCGTTGGAGCAAACACCCGACGAGTCGGCGCAACCCGCGACGGCCGACGGCGAGACGAAGCGCACTGAAGTTTCCGCGGAGGTCGACGAGCCGGGCCATGACGAGCGGCCGGCGACGCAGGGGCGGTGCATTTCCTGGCGCCGGGTGATCGCCTACGGCCTGCTGCCCGGACTGGCGCTGCTGCTGGCATTTGCCGGGGGTTTTCTGAAATGGTGGGAAGGCTCGGTGCGCGACGCTGAGGTGGCGCGCGCGGAAACGGTGCAGGCCGCCACCGATGGCACCATCACGATGCTGTCCTATAAGCACGACACCGTCGAAAAGGAGCTGGGCGCCGCCCAAGACCGACTGACGGGTCAATTCAAGGACGCCTATGGCTCCCTGGTACACGACGTGGTGATCCCTGGGTCGAGGCAAAAGCAGATTTCCGCAGTAGCCACCGTATCGGCCGCCTCCTCGTTGTCCGCCGACGCTAACCACGGCGTCGTCCTGGTTGTCGTCAACCAAACCGTCACCGTCGGCAAGGATGCTCCAACGAGCACCGTCTCACGTGTGCGCGTGACGTTGGACAAACTGGGCGGTCGATGGCTGATTTCGCAATTCGACGCGATCTGACGGCTCCGACGATGCGACTTTAAACCCCCGTCTACACGCGAATTTTGGATGAGTCACGCTGGGCGCTTGCGTTAGCATGTTAATGATTGCTAACATGTTAATTGTCGTTAACATTTGTGTCCGCCATTAACTAGAGGACTGATGATTCACACGATGCGTCGACCACTCGAGGCCGGTTATTTCACGATGCCTGACGGCGATGAGCCTTCGCGGTTGATTGGTTCCTACAGCCCGGCCGCTGATAAATACTTCTTCCCGCGCCGGCGCCGTTGTCCGCTGACGGCTGGCCCGGTCGAGGATGTCCTGCTCTCACCAACGGGCGAGCTGTATGCCTGGACTTTTGTCGAATCAGCGTGGATGGGCAAAACGCGGTTCGGCTCTGCGGGGGATGGGTATGGTGTCGGGCAGGTTGACCTACCCGAAGTTGACCTACCCGAAGGCGTGCGCATCCAGACCGTCCTGCGAGGCGCGATGGGTGACTGGGAGATCGGTATGCCCATGCAGCTTGAGATTTATCCCGTCATGACCGATGCGGATGGCACTGAGCTGTGCTCGTACCAGTTTGGCCCCGCCGGGCGAGAGTCGTCCCAGTGATGGCCCGCGATGTGTATGTGATCGGTGTCGGGATTGTCCCGTTCGGCCAGCCGGACGCCGACGTCGCTGATTTGGGTTTCCAGGCGGGCGTCGACGCGCTGGCCGATGCCGGCATCGGCTTCGACGAGGTCGGTTATCTCTATAATGGCTACATCGGCGGCGGCCTGCTCACGGGTATCACCCTTGCCAAGGATCTCGGCCTTACCGGCATACCGATTACCCACGTCGAGAACGCGTCGGCCACTGGGTCTTGCGCTTTCCACGAGGCGGTTCAGGTGGTGGCCGGGGGCAGCGTTGATGTTGCGATGGCACTTGGGTTCGATGACCTCAACCGCGCCGCCCCGGCCATCGGCGGTGACAAGCCGGGCATTGGCCAGGTGATTCTGCCGGCGGCGTTTTTCGCCATGTGGGCGACACGTCGCATGCACGACGTGGGCACGACGGTGGAGACCTTCGCCGCCATCGCGGCGAAGAACTGGAATCATGCGCGTTTCAATCCCTACGCGCAACGTCGGGCCGACCACGAGGTCACCGTCGAAGAGATCTTGGCGTCGCGGATGATTTCCTACCCCCACACTTCGAAGATGGCCTGCGCCGCCGGCTCTGGAGCTGCGGCCGCCATCGTTGCGACCCGGGAGGTGGCCGAGCGTGTGGCCGGTTCTCGCCCAATGGTGAAGGTGGCGGCCAGCCAGCAACAATCCGAGAGGTTCGTCGACGGCCACATCTTTATGGGCGCGGTCGTCGGGCCGGGGGAACTCACCGAGAGCACCGCAAAGGCCGCCTACGAAGAGGCCGGTATCGGGCCGGGCGATGTCGACCTCGCCCATGTGCACGACGCGTTTCCCATCGAGGAACTGATGTATTACGAGCTGCTGGGAATGTGCGCGCCGGGCGAGGGGGACAAGCTCGTCGCAGAGGGCGCGACCAGCCTGGGCGGGCGTATTCCCTTTTCGACCGACGGTGGATTGATCGGGCGCGGCCATCCCGGCGGGCCGACCGGCCTGGCGCAGATCTGGGATGTGACGCGGCAGCTCCGGGGCGAGGCGGGGCCGCTGCAGGTGGAAGGTGCTCAAACCGGGCTTGCCCACATGATGGGCGCCGGCTCGGTCTGCGTTATCCACATTCTCCAGGCCACCACATGACCGGCGGCTCGGCATTACAGGGCCTTCGACCGGAGGAACACAGGGCAACGGTATGAAAGGGAATTGGTATGGCTGAGCTGAGCTACGAGGGGAAAGTTGCCATCGTGACCGGGGCTGGAAACGGCCTCGGCAGGGAGCATGCGATGTTGCTCGCGTCACGTGGCGCGGCAGTGGTGGTGAACGATCTCGGTGGCACCGTCGCCGGCGTTGGTGCGGACCTGACCGCTGCAGAGACCGTCGTCAATGAGATCGAAGCTCTCGGCGGTGTCGCCGTCGCCGACGGTCACAGTGTGGCGACCCAAGAAGGCGGGGCGGCCATCGTGCAGGCGGCCATCGACGCCTTCGGTCGGATCGACATCGTCGTCAACAACGCGGGCATCCTGCGCGACAAGTCATTCCACAACCTCACGCCCGAGCTACTCGACCCGGTGATAGATGTTCATCTGTACGGCACCATATGGGTGACGCAGCCGGCATTCGTCAGGATGCGCGAGCAGGGCTACGGGCGGATAGTCAACACCTCCTCGGCCGCCGGGATCTTCGGCAACTTCGGTCAGGTCAACTACGGCGCCGCGAAGATGGGTGTCGTCGGCATCACGCGGGTGCTCGCCTTGGAGGGCGCGAAGTACAACATCAACGTCAACGCGATCGCGCCGATGGCGCGGACCCGGATGACCGAGGAACTCCTCGGGCCGGTCGCAGAAAAGCTGGATCCGGCGCGCGTCGCCCCGGTCGTGGCCTATCTGTGCCACGAGTCCTGCGCCCTCACTTCGAGGATCTTCTCCGTCGGGGGCGGGCGGGTTGCCGAGATCTTCATCGGGGTGACGAAGGGCTTCACATCGCCGACGCTCGATATCGAAGCGGTCCAGGACAACCTTGAGGCGATCTGCGACCGCGATGGTTACATCACGCCGATGCAGGCCAACGATGAGATCGGCTTCGTGCTCCAAGCGCTCGGCTGAGCACGCACGTACATCGAGGAGGAATCACACCATGGCCGTTATCGATTTGCTGCGCAACGTTGCGCAGGACCGACCGGACAAGCTCGCCGTCATCGCCGAGGACGGCGTCGTCAGCTTCGGCGAACTCGATATCGCCAGCAGTCGGGTCGCCCACCGGTTGCATGCCGCTGGTGTCGGCCGCGGTCAGAAGGTGGCGATGCTTCTCGCCAACGACCAGGCCATGCATTTCAATGCCGTGTACTGGGGCATCCATAAACTCGGCGCGGTGCCAGTGCCGCTGAACACCCGGTGGGCGGCGCCGGAGAAGTTGTTCGTGCTCGAGCACAGCGACGCGGTGGCGGTGATCAGTGGACCCGCCCACCGGGATGTTCTGGTTCCGCTGGCCGCAGGCCGATCAGTCGAGATCGCTGGTCGTCCCGGTCGCTTCAGGCTCAAGCACTTCTACGTGACTGGCAGCGAGTCGCTGGACGGACTCATGGCCCTCGGTGACCTGGGGTCGGGCCCGACGGACGTGCCGCCCGTCGTACCCCCGCCGAGCGCCGAAGACCCGGCGGATCTCCTCTACACGTCCGGCACGACGGGGATGCCTAAGGGCGTGCTGGTGCCCGAGGGCAACCTCGCCGACGCGCCCGGGCAGGCTAACCTCGGGCAGGTCCTCGGCGCACTGTTCGGCGAGAGCCTGCTTCACGCGGTGCCCCTGTTCGGTTTCACCGGCTGCCACGGTCTGATGCTGCTCAGCGTTCGTGCCGGGATCACACAGATTGTGCTGCCGCGCTTCGATTCCGAGCATCTGCTCGCATCGATCGAACAGCACCGCGCCACGTCGATCATGGGGGTGCCGACGATGCTGAACTTGGCCATGAAGCACCCCAACGTCGGGGATTACGATTACAGCTCGCTGCAGTTCGTTTTCTTCGGGGCGGCGCCGATTCAACCTGACACCGTGCGCAAGATGCTGGAGGTCTGGCCCGGGGTGCAGATGTTGAACGGCTATAGCCTCACCGAGGCCGGTGCCACCGCGGCCTGCATGCTCGGCCCCGACCCGGAGGACATCCTTTCCCGGCCGGGGTCCGTCGGCAGACCAGTGGGATGTGAGGTCGTGGCTGTCGACGACCATGGCAATCCGCTCCCAACAGGTGAGGTCGGCGAGATCTGCTTCAAGTCGACATCAGCACGCCGCAGCTACTACAAGGGCGGGGAGGACACCGCGGAACTTTGGCGCGACGAGATGCTGCACACCGGCGACGTGGGATATGTCGCTCACGACGGCTACGTCTATCTGACCGACCGCAAGAAGGACATGGTCCTACGCGGCGGCTACAACATTTTCGCCATCGAGGTTGAGCGCGTGCTGCTCGAGATGCCCGAGGTGCTGGAGGCCGCCGTCGTCGCGGTGCCGCACGCCGACCTCGGCGAGGACGTCCTGGCTGTGATCGCCCTCAAGCCCGGATTCACCGGCGGCGAAGGCGAGCTCACCGCGGAGCGGGTCAACCAGTTCTGCCGGCAACACTTAGCCGATTACAAGTGCCCACGCCACGTGGTGATAGTAGACGAGCTACCGAAGAACGCCATGGCGAAGATCATGAAAACCGAACTCCGAGAACGCTTTCGAGACCACTTGCTCGATCGCCGGCCGAGCATCGCGGGCCAAAGAGGCGATGCTTTTGGAGTATCGTCCTGACAGTGTGGCGGCCACGGGTGCGGTGTGCTCCGCATGAACCCGATTGGCAACCGGGCGGTCTGAAAACGGGTCAAAGAACACAGGAAAGTGGTAGACAGTGAGAGGCCCAGGGGTCGTCGGGCAGTAGATTCTGCGTCGTCGTGCCGTGCAGTATCGCAGTCTCGCCGAAGTAAGATTTCGACAGCAACCGGCTTGAGGAGAGGTGCCATGGATTTCGCGCTCAGTCCCGAACAAGACGACTTCCGTCAGACGGTGCGGCAGTTCGTGACCGTAGTGACGCCGCCGTCTAGGGTTCGCCAGGCGGTTACGACCGCGGCGGGGTACGACAGCGACCTGTGGTCGCGCATGAGTCGGGAACTCGGCTTGGCGGGCCTGCTCATACCGGAGGAGTACGGCGGGGCGGCAGCGACGATGGTCGAGGCGGCCATCGCTATGGAGGAACTCGGGCGCGGCGTCGTATCGTGCCCGCTGTTTGCGACCGTCGCATTCGGCGTCGTGCCGATCATGCTCGCGGGCAGCCAGGAGCACAAGAAAGACCTGCTTCCAGAGATCGCTGCGGGCACCCGTACGGTGACGACCGCCGTCAATGAACCCGGTTGCGTTGACGGCTTTGGCGCAGTGGCCATGCGAGCGGCAGCAGCGGGCGACGTGGTCACGCTGACCGGGACCAAGACTCATGTGATAGACGGCCACAGTGCCGATACCGTGCTCGTGCTTGCTCTGCCGCCAGGCCACTCCGCCGACCCTGAGTTGTATGTGGTCGACGGTATTGCTGCCGGTCTCACCCGCACGCGGGTCGAAACCCTGGACATCACCCGGCCCATGGCCACCCTGACCTTCGATGCTGTGCCTGCGGTTCCCTTGGCCAGCGCGAACGGCGGTGCGCCGGTGCCGCGCATACTGGATGTGGCAAAGACGTTGCTGGCGGCGGAGATGGTCGGTGGCATCGAGAGTGCGATGACCATGTCGGTCGAATACGCCAAGGTGCGTCACCAGTTCAATCGGCCGATCGGCTCCTTTCAGGCCGTCAAGCACCGTTGCGCTGAGATGGCGATCGAACTGGACAGTGCGCGGGCAGTCACTCTTTTCGCGGCCCACCTGGCGGCCGAGGATAGTGCTGACCTTGCCAAGGCGGCTCCCATCGCCTTGGCGACCGCCGCGGCCGGATTCGACTTCGCCGCGTCCTGGAATGTGCAGATTCACGGTGGGATCGGGTTTACCTGGGAGCACGATGCACACCTGTTTTACCGGCGAGCCAAAGCTGACGGCGTGTTGCTGGGCTCGGTAAGCGATCAATGGCTAGAGCTGGCTGATCGAATCGGCCTCTAGCCCGGCGTTTGAGTTGGCGGCAACACCGACGAGGGGAGCAACAACATCATGGACCTGACTTATCCTGCGGCAGCTGAACGCTTTCGCGCTCGAGTCCGCGACTTCATCACTGCGAATGTTCCGCCCGACTTCGCCGGAATCGGGGCTCTGGATGAAACCGCGCGGGACGCGTTCGCCGGCGAGTGGCGGAAAGCTCTCGCGGACGAAGGCCTGCTCGCCGTGTCGTGGCCAAAGCAGTATGGCGGAGCGGGGTTGACCCCGCTCGAGCAGGTCGTGCTGGCCGAGGAATTTGCCCGTGCGGGTGTACCCACGGGATCCGAGAACGACATGTTCGGGATCCAGCTACTGGGCAACACGCTTGTCGTCTGCGCCACCGAGGACCAGAAGGAATGGTTCTTGCCGCGCATCTTGTCCGGTGAGGACAAGTGGTGCCAAGGGTTTTCCGAACCCGACGCCGGGTCCGACCTTGCCAGCCTGGGGACTAAAGCGGTTCTCGACAGTGACGAATGGGTCATCAACGGTTCCAAGATCTGGACCTCTGCAGGACATCTGGCCAACTGGATCTTCGTCCTGTGCCGCACGGACCTCGATGCCCCCAAGCACAGGGGGATCTCTTTTCTGCTCGTGCCGATGGACCAGCCGGGCGTTGAGGTTCGACCCATCAAGAATATGGTGGGCCAGTCGATGTTCAATGAAGTGTTTTTCACCGACGCTCGAACCGCGGCGGGCAACATTGTCGGGGAAGTCAACGGGGGCTGGTCGGTGGCCATGACTTTGCTGGGGTTCGAGCGTGGAACAAGTGTCACTACCGACGCGATCCGTTTCCAGACCGAGATGGAGCGGCTCTTCGCCCTTGCGAAAGAACGAGGTAGGACCAACGACCCTCGAATCCGCGAGCAGCTCGCTTGGTGCTACGGCCGCGTCGAGGTCATGCGGTGTCGCGGGTATCAGGCATTGACGCGCTTCCTGAGGGGCGAGTACCCGGGTGCCGAGGCGGCGATGACGAAGATCATCTGGAGCGAATTCTTCCAGCGCGAAACCGCACTTGCGATGGAGATCCTAGGCTCCGACGTGCTGACGCCGTCGGGGGTCGGAACGAACGGCGCCATGGTGACCGCGGACCTCGGAACTCCAAATTCGTCGCTCGCGTGGGTTGAGTCGACATTGTCCGCGCGGGCGGCCACGATCTATGCGGGCAGTTCCCAAGTGCAGCGCAACATCATCGGCGAGAAATTGCTCGGCCTGCCCAAGGAGCCGCGCATGGATTCCGGCCCGTTTCGCACGCTGGCCGGCGGCCGACAGACGTAGGCGTTCCCGGCGCGGCACGGGCCGAACTCGGCTGGACGCCTATTCCCCGGTGAACTGCGCAGGCCGCTTCTGGAACATCGCGGTGACCGCCTCGCCGAGATCCTTCGACGGCAGGAACGCCGAGTTCCACGCCGCCACATAGCGCAGGCTCTCCGAGACCCGGCCGATGCGCTGCTGATCGAGCACGTCCTTGACCCCGTGCACGGTCAGGGGCGGATTCGCCGCGATCTCGACGGCAGTGGCGTGCGCGGCGGCCAGCGACGCCTCGGCGTCGGCGTGGACGTCGTTGACCAGACCGATCTTCTCCGCGCGGTCGGCGTCGATGTCCTTGCCGGTCAGCGTCAGCTCGCGCAGGTGCCCGTCGGACAGGATCAGCGGCAGTCGCGCCAGTGAGCCCACGTCGGCGACGATGGCCAGCTTGACCTCACGCACGGAGAACTTGGCGTCGGCGCTGGCGTAGCGGATGTCCACCGCGCTGATGAGGTCAACCCCACCGCCGATGCACCAGCCGTGCACCGAGGCGATGGTGGGCGTGCGGCAGTCGGCGACCGCGCTGATCGCGCCCTGCATCTTCGTCAGCTTCTGGTGGAAGCCGAGGCGGTCCTTGGCGCCGGCGCCCAGGCCGGGCATGGTGGCGCCAATGGCGGCCAGGTCCAGTCCGTAGCTGAAGTTCTTGCCCGAACCGGTCAGCACGATGGCCCGCACCTGAGGGTCGGCGTCCAGCGTGCCGAACACCTCGGGCAGCTCGGCCCAGAATGCGGGGCCCATCGCATTGCCCTTACCCGGGCCGGTCAGGGTCACCCGGGCGATATGGTCATCGATCTCCACCGTCACGGATTGGTAAGCCATGGCCGTCAGGTTAACGAGTTAGGGGACCGGCCCTGCGAGCAGCACCTCGCTGACGGTGCTGTCGGTCAGAAACTGGCACACCGCATCGGCGAGCGATCGGGCGATGTCCACATTGTCCGGCCCCAGCACCGACTGCTCGCCTTCCAGGATGGCGTTGACCACCGCTTTCTTGGTGGCCTCGTCGAGCTCGTTGAAGTCCGCGCATGTCATCGTCAGGGCGTCCGGTGGTGCAGGCACATCGGGCACGTCCGAACTCTGCGTTGGTAACCCGGGGATGGTGATATCGGGCAGTCCCGGGATACCTGGCAGGCCGGGGATGGTTGGTTTGCGGGTGGTGGTCGGCTCCGAGGTCAGCGGCGGGCCCGGTTCGGTGGTCTGTGCCACCGTGCCCTCGGTGGCTTGTGAGCAGCCGGTCAGCGCCCCGAGCATCAGCAGGCCGGATACGACGGCGACCCGAGCCGTCATTATGGTTGCACGCGCTCTGTCGAAAGCCTTGCGGGCGCCCGTCATTGGTCACCCTTCTGCTGCCCGATCCACTTCTCGGCGAATGCCAGGAATGCGTCGTTCTCGTGCGGCGCGGCGACCGTCACCCGGACGCCGTCCTGCCCGTAGGGCCGAACCAGCAGCCGGTCGTCGGCCGCGGCGTTGGTGAACTCGTCGCATCGCCCGGGCATCGGCAGCCAGACGAAATTGGCCTGCGAGGCGGGCAGTTCATATCCGGCGGCGCTCAGTGCGGCGCTGACCCGACGGCGTTCGGCGACCACGGCATCGGTGCGGGCCAGCAGTTCGTCGGCGGCGTCCAGGGAGGCGATGGCGGCGGCCTGCGAGATGCTCGTCGCGGTGAACGGGACGTACACCTTGCCAAGGGCGGTGATGATGTCCGGGTCGGCGACCGCATACCCGATGCGCAGCCCGGCCAGCCCGTAAGCCTTCGAGAAGGTGCGCAGCACAACGACGTTCGGGTGCCTGCGGACCAGGCCCAGACTGTCCGGGAGCAGGCCGTCGCGAATGTACTCGACATAGGCCTCGTCGATGACGATGAGGATGTCCGAGGGCACGGCTTCGACGAACGCCTCGAGGGCGGCCGGGTCGACGACGGTGGAGGTCGGGTTGTTCGGGTTGCACACGAAGATCAGCCGGGAGCGGTCGGTGACCGCCGCCAGCATCGCATCCAGATCGTGGGTGTGGTCCTTGAGTGGCACCGCGACCGGGGTGGCGCCCGCGGTGCGGACCTGCAGCGGGTAGATCTCGAAACTGCGCCAGCCGAACATCACCTCGTCACCGACCGTCGAGGTGATCTGGATGAGCTGCTGGCACAGGCTCACCGACCCGGAGCCCACCGAGATGTTCTCCGGGGTGAAGCCGACGTGCTTGGCCAACCGCTCGCGCAGATCCAGGTAACCGTTGTCGGGGTACCGGTTGATGGTCTCGGCAGCGGCGGCGATGGCCTCCCGGACGCTGGGTAGCGGGCCGTCGACGGTCTCGTTGCTGGCGATCTTGATGGCGCCGGGCACGGTGCGTCCCGGGGTGTACGCCGGCAGGTCGGCCAGCTCGGGTCGCAGACGGGCGGTCACCCAGCCATTCTAGGGGCGTAGATGGCGCGCTTTGCCTTCCGCCGTCCGGCCTGTGTAATCTGTGCGCTCGGCGGTTCCGGGTGTCCGGTACCCTCAGATAGTTCAGGAGGCGTGCCAGAGCGGCCGAATGGGACTCACTGCTAATGAGTTGTCCGCCTTAAAGCGGACCGGAGGTTCAAATCCTCTCGCCTCCGCTGCATAACTGAATAGTTCCACCAGTACGACCAAGCGCCCGTAGCTCAACGGATAGAGCATCTGACTACGGATCAGAAGGTTAGGGGTTCGAATCCCTTCGGGCGCACCCAGGTCAGTGGCCCTTTCCGGCATCGCGAAGGCGGCGTTGTTGGTTCTTTGACGACAGTCTTGACGATCTGACTGACGGGGTGATCCGGGCGCAGACCCAATGTTCGACGGTCAGGTGGTCGGGTTGTCGGGTTTAGCAGTGGAGCCATCGCTGTTGAGCGTCACCCCAAATGACGGCTATTGCAGGGTGATTCGTGGTACGGGCTGACCCCCATCCAGACTTGCTGTGGCGATCGTGTCCAACATCGGTGTGCCGACGGTACGCGGCCTTGCAGATGGTCTGTGGCCGGTACAGTCTTGAGAAATGTTGGTTGCCGACCTGCACCACTTCCTCGACCTATCCCCCGACACGCCGGGCCCAGCCCGGCGCCTGGCCGAGCACCTGAGCAACATCGTTCGCGCGGCAACAGCTGGTGAAGCCGCAACCAGCTGGGAAAGCGCGCTGCCGTGCCTACGCCGGCCAGCCAACCGGCGCTGCCGGGGTCGGATGATCGTGACGCCGACAGGGCCGGGAGCACCGATCCGGTGGCAGTGCAGCGTCTGCGGCGACGAGGGAATCATCAGCAACTGGGAGGACTCGCCTTTCGATCTACGCCGCCGACGGCCGGCTCTCGTGGGCTCTGTCACCCAGATCGTCATCCCGGATGGGGTGGCCGTGGCGCTGCGCGAGTTGCGGTTGCTGGACCCCGACTGCGAGCGACTGGTGTTCGGGATCCGCGCCCACAATGACGGCGCTGTCCTGGCTGCCACCGATGACGACCTCGACGAGCTGATCGGGTTCGTGGCGGCTGAGGCCAACCATGAGCCCGACCGGCGCCGCCAACGGCGACTCGACGCCGCATTCGAGGCGCTCAACACCGCAGCGCAGACTCTTAACGGCCGATGATCGGGTCGCCCTACCGGAGCTGGTTGTCGCACGAGTGCAGCCGAAGGTCGTGAAGCCGGATTCGTCGTCCATCTGGGCGTCCTGCAGCGGGCCAGTGACCATCTTCCGCGTCAAACGCCGAGCAGTCTGTCAGCGAACATCCCGACCGCCAGGATCGCATCCGCGCCTGCGGTGCTCGGGTCGACCTCGGGATGGTCCAAGGTGATCTGGTTGACGTAAGCCGAAGTCCCCTGAGTGGACGAATCCGCGAAATTGGCCTGTAGATCCAGCAGCTGGGTGCACATGGTGCCGGTCGGAACCCCGAACACCTCCCGGACCCGCGCCGCTGCCGCCAGTGCGTCGCCATTTTCATTGTTCAACAGCACGAAAGCGATGTCATACCAGTCTTTCGGCTTTCGGCGGCTATGTGCTGCAGCGGTCTTGGCGAGCAAGAAACCAGCCAGCCCGGTGACGTTGATTTCAGCCAGACGCCACGTCCCGTGATCCTTCGCCCGAAGCTGGTGAATCGTGATGTCCTTCGCGGCATAGCCCGTACCTCGGAGATTCGCAGCACCAAGCTGATCACACCCGGCGAATTCGACGGTTGCCCCCTCCGGCTCGGTATCAAGGTCGGCGAGTAGCTCGAACTTGACAACGGTCCGCACTCGGGCGGCTTGTACTGCGCCGCCGGCGATTTCAAGGTCGACCTGAACATCGACGTCCGTCGTTCCGGCGTGTCGCCAGGGCGACCCTGCGCATAGTAGTGCGGGCACCAGGCCGCCGAGCAGGACAAACTCGGGACGGCCGCCGTAGTGATGGACCACGCGCACGAGTGCAAGTTCCGCGGCTGCCCGCGCCGCAGCCGATCGTTGAAAGTCCTCGTCATTCATTTCTATCCATCTGGTCGCGTAGATGATCCGCTGCATCCTCTCCCCGCACGCCCGTCGTGCGGAGGTCGGCGTAGACGCGGGGCCAGAGCATCGACCGAAAACCTTTCGGGTCTTGCTTGGACAATGTGGCGCCCGCAGGTGTAGGGAAGGTCCGGAGCAATAGGCGGCCGCCTTCGATCTCCTTGAGGCCACCGACTGTTGCGACTCGGCGAAGATCGCTGAGCGTTCGTCCTGGCACGTAAATCTCCATTGGAGCGATTGCGGTCTGCGCCGGGGCTAACACGCTCGCAGACAGTGCGCTCGTCGCGGCCCAGTCGATATTGTGCTTTCGCCACGTGCGACCAAGCTCGATCGTTCCTACCATCGGGTCGCGCCAGAGCACTCCGACGCGAATCGAGATCGGCGACCGAAGCCGCTCGGCGGCAGCGGCGTAGGCGTTCAATAACTCGTCCCGATTCACGATCCGGCGTGCTGCGCCGGGGCCGCGCGCCGCGCCACTGACAAGATGGCCATCGTGCTCAAGAAACTTCAGCGCAGTCGCGACACTGCCCGTCGAGATCCCGGTCGCCTTCACGACTGAGGACACGGTCGGGTTCGCGTTGCCGGCAAGGAGGGCCTCGCACACAGCCAAGGCGGCGGGGCGCCACCCAACGCGCGTGTCCAGCGGAACGGGTGGAGAGCCCGTTGTCTCGATAACGATCAGCGGGTCCCGAATATAGATATCTGCTGCGCCCGACTCGTCAACCCAACCGACGCCCGCGTCGCGCGCTGCTTTCCGAGCTCCGGGTGACATCAACGGTGCAACCAATACGTCGGGCCGTGGCTGATCGTGCAGGGCCTCGGCGACCTGCCGCGGCCAGCCGACGGGCAGCCATCGGACCAAGAAGTCGACATCGTCCAGCGTCACGACCACGTCGCGGTGAGGCCCTTCCGCCGGCCGCGCGCGCAGCGCGCTCCGAAGCACGGCTTCGATCGCGGTTACAGCTCGTTCGGCGGAGGACATGACCTCTATTATACTTCAGTCCAATCCGGTGCTTCACTATCACACTGAAGTATGACCAGCCGATGAAGTATATGACGGGCTCACAGTGGGAGTGCCGCTGCTTCGCACGTGAGTTGACGACAGTCCTGACGACAACGATGACGACAGTCGGGCTCCCCGACACCTCCACCCACACGACAATAGAACTCGTATCGTGCCTGGTCGCACCATCGGCCCGTGCCTACGGATCAGAAGGTTAGGGGTGTTCGAATCCCTTCGGGCGCACCAGTAAAACCCCTACGAGTAGCACCGGACGGGGTTTTCTCGTATCCGGGGCGCGCTCGGACTTCGCACCACTTCGCACTCAACCCCGATATTCGGATCAGTGGCACGCAACGGTAGACATGCAGACCATCGAAACCTCCACGATCCCGCCCAGAGCAGCTCGCTGCACTCGACGACTATGCCCAGCACGTCGGTCCCTAGATGCGTGAGGCGCTGCTGAACATCACCCGCTGCGTGCGCGCTGGAGCCGAAGTCGAGGCTCGTCGCCAGCGCGCCCGCCACGAACTGGCGCACGGTTTGCATCGCAGCCCCAAACCTACGCAGGGGCTGTCGGCGAACTCGCCGACCTGCCTTCAAAACGACGCGGCCTTGACGTTCCAGGCCCGCACCGCAGGTCAGAACGCCAGCTGCACTGTGACCAGTGACAGCAGCGCGAACGGCACGGAGGTCAGCAGCATCAGCAGGATCGGGATGATCCGGCGGCTGGCGATCACCGAGACCCATGCGCCCAGGGCGGCGACGACGCTGCCCGCTGCGGCGGCGCGGATGCCGCCGATGTCGGTTCCCGGTGGTGCGACGCCGTTTTCGAACTTCGAGGCCATGTCGCTGTCGCCCAGCACCACGAACCCCAGCAGGTAGGCGATGCACATCGCGGCAGCTGCGGTGACCGACAGCAGCACGGCGCGGCCACGGTCCTCGTGCTTGCTCCGGGGCATGACTCCATCGTCGGCCAGGGACTGCGGCAGCGGCAGAGTGGTGAATCGGCAGTCAAACGTCATCTGTGAGTCGACGCCATTTCCGAGGACCGAGTGGGTCCACGCATCTGGGGTCGGGGATGCTGCATCGACGGCGAAGAATACGGTGGTGCGTGGTTGGCCGGTCACCGGGTGTGGCTTGTGCTCGGTGTGCACCTGCCCCGCACCGACAGACCCTCAAGTCCGGTCTCCGCACTGATCTCGCGTAGCGCGGCTTGTTCGCGCGGCTCACGGTCCTGCACGCCGCCGGCGGGGATTTGAGTGCCAGCTTCTGGGTGACCGGGCTGGCCGAACACCAGCAGCTCCCATGTCGATGCGTGGCGAAGCACGTAGGCGGCGACGCGCAGCCGGCTCATCATGTCGATTGTGGACCACTCTCCACCCGTGGACGGGAACAGGATGTGCAGGAGGTACCGCTGCGCGGGACAATCAGCCCCGCCGGGTCGTCGGCAGCAGTGACCGCTCGTAGCGGACTTCGTGGACTGTGCCGTCACCAATTACGTCGGTCCGCTCTTTCCCGCGACACCGCCACCCCGCCCGTTCGTAGAAGCGGCGAGCACGCGAGTTGCCGGCTAGAACCCAAAGACCAGCTGCGTCATGGCCTTGACCACGAAGATGCTCGGACCCCGCGGCGATCAGGTTGCGCCCGACTCCGGTGCCCCACCTGGCAGGGTCGACGTAGATTGCCCAGATCTCTCCGCAGCCGCGCATGTCATCGTCGCGACTACGGCCCGCCGTAACGTGGCCGCAGATGGAGTTCCCGTCGACCGCTACCTGGGTGTAGGGCCCTTCGGGTTTCATCTGCTCGAAGCCGTAGCGTTTGGCTCTGTCTTCCGGACGCAAGGCATCGAGATACTCCTGCGAAATGAGTCCGTGATACCCGACCTGCCATGACCGGACGTGGACTTGAGCAACAGCCATCGAGTCCTGAGCTGTCGCCGGTCTGACATGAATCACCCCAACTCCCCAGGTCTTTGCGCCACAACACAGTTAGAGCGTCGCATCGTTGCCCCGATGACGTAGGCAGAGCACGCTGACTTCGCAATGCCGCACGCGTGGGCGAAAGATGCGAATCGATACGAACCGGCCGTAGACATGCGCTTATCATCGCGGCCGAACGCACTGGGTTCAAACTCATTTTTAGTCGAGACTCATACGGCGGAACCGATCCGGTCGCTGCCGCTGGTCTGATCCGGCAGCCGCGACGCCACGGCATCGGTGTCGACGGCGTCACCGCCGGGCAGCCCGGCGACCAACGCGGTGAGGATGCGGGCCGCAGCAGTCGAGTCGGGATAGGTGACCTCCACGATGCTGTCGAACCGGCCGGTGCGGATCGCGGCCTCGTCCAGCGTGGCGGCGTCGTTGGTGGAGGCGAGGGTGAGGATGCGGGCGTCGGGTTGGATGTCCATGGCTTGTAACAGCTCCGAGAGGCCCGAGCTGCTGCTGTGGGCGCGGTCCCGGCACCAGAAGGTCGACGTCTTCGAGGAAGATCAGCACGGGACCTCCGAGCCGGTGCGCCTCCTCCACCACGGCGGTGATGTCGAGTTCGCCCCACGGTGAGCCGAGAACTGATCGACCTCGAATCTATAGAGCTGAAGAACGCTAACGACACGGAGTTCCTTCAGCGAGCTGCGCGGCTTGACACCGACGAAGTCGATCCTGGCCGTTGGCTGACACGGTCGCACCCGCCTGCGTGTGGTCCATGACCAGGCTCACCGTGGACATGACCGCCTACCGCGCGATCAGTACCAGGTTCCACGCCACGAGCACCAACAGGATGAGCATCTGTGGCCAGGGCCGCCAGGGTGCGGCCTGAATGGCGTAGGACATTTCCTTGAGCGGCGAGGTCTGCGGCGGCGCCGCCTGCTCGGGCGGCACCGGATGGTGAAACTGGTGGAAGTAGAGCTGAATCAAAGTCGCGCCGATCCACAGGCCGCCGAGAAAACTGATCGCCTCGACCCCGCGCCACAGCAGCAGCGCACTCAGCACCACGGTGAAGCCGAGCAGGATCCAGTCGGAAGTGGCTGTCGCCGAGGGTTTGTCGCCGTAACTCTTGTCCAGAGCGACCCGGCGCCGGCGATACGGCAGGGCGAAGAAGGCGAATTTGGCCACGATGTGCACGCCGAGCAGGGCGACGACGACGGTCGTGAGGGTGTCGAGCATGCCCAAGAGTATCGAGCTCTCCTAGTGGTGTTGGCGTACGAGCGACCCGCTGACCCCGCAATCTGGTTGGGCGGGAGCCCGCGCTGAAGGCGAGGGGGTCATCCTCAAGCCCGCCGCGTAGCGATCCCTGCTGGCAATCGAACGGAACTTCGGAGCGTCCGCCGGTTCGATGCGCCATAGACGGACACCATGCTCAGGTGTCCACTTGCCCGAAAACCAACCAGCAAACAACACCAGGCCCACCTTTTCGTCGGCAGCGTAGGTGGAGTTCGCTCCGAATGCCATACATTGCATGCAGCGTAGTAGTTTAGCTAACCCTGCCGACAAACGAACACAGCGAACACAGCAAAACAGGATATCTGCGATATCCTGCCAAGGATGCGTCTTTTGCTGATTTCCGACACGCACGTGCCGAAGCGGGCCCGCGACATGCCTGCCGTGGTGTGGGATGCGGTGGATGCGGCCGACGTGGTGCTGCATGCCGGCGACTGGACCGCGCCCGAGCTGCTGGACCGGCTGCAGGAACGTACTCGGGTGCTGGTGGCGTGCTGGGGAAACAATGACGGCGACGAATTGCGGTCGCGGTTGCCCGAACGTGCCGATGTCACTCTCGGTGCGGTGCGATTCACCGTCGTGCACGAGACCGGAGCCGTGGCCGGGCGTGCTGAGCGGATGGCCCGGCTGTACCCGGACACCGATGTACTGGTGTTCGGGCACAGCCACATTCCGTGGGACGCGACTGCGTCCACCGGATTGCGGTTGCTCAATCCCGGTTCGCCGACTGATCGCCGGCGCCAGCCCTTCTGCACCTACCAGACGGCGACGGTCTTCGGCGGTGTGCTGAGCGACGTCACCCTGCATCGGGTGTAGCGGCGCAGATCAATTCGATATGCCGTCCGGCCCGCGAGATCAGTGGGCCGGCCAATAGCTTGGCCGGGCGGTGACGAAGGTGGCAGGCTGGCAGTCATGGAAGCGAAGCCGCCGACAGCCGTCATCACCGCAGCCCATGCCGAGCACCTGAACACCCTGCCGTTCGAGGACACCCGGGACTTCGCGGACGCCGATCGGGGCTTCATCGCGGCATTGGAGCCGTGCGTCATCAAGGCCGCCGACGGACGGGTGGTATGGGACAACGACGTCTACTCATTCCTGGACGGGCAAGCGCCCGCCTCCGTTCATCCGAGCCTGTGGCGGCAGTCGTCGCTGGCCGCCAAGCAGGGCCTTTATCAGGTCGTCGAGGGTATCTACCAGGTCCGCGGCCTGGACCTGTCCAATATCAGCTTCATCGAGGGCGATACCGGCGTCATTGTCATCGACCCGCTGATCTCCACCGAGACCGCGGCCGCGGCACTGGCGCTCTACCGTGCGCATCGCGGGGATCGGGCAGTTGCCGCGGTGATCTACACCCACAGTCACGTCGACCATTTCGGTGGCGTTCTCGGTGTCACCAACCAGGCGGATGTCGACGCGGGCAACGTGACCGTGATTGCGCCCGAAGGTTTCACCGAGCACGCCGTGCAGGAGAACGTCTACGCAGGCACCGCGATGACCCGGCGAGCGTCCTATATGTATGGCACCGTGCTGGCCCCCGGCCCGCGAGGTCAGGTCGGCTGCGGGCTGGGGCAGAACACGTCGACCGGCGAGGTGGCACTGATCGTCCCGACGCTGGATATCTCCACGACCGGCGAGACGCACACCGTCGACGGTGTCGAGATCGAGTTCCAGATGGCTCCCGGTACCGAGGCGCCCGCCGAGATGCACTTCTACTTCCCGGAGTTCCGGGCGCTGTGCATGGCCGAGAATGCCACCCACAATCTGCACAACCTGCTGACCCTGCGCGGTGCGCTGGTGCGCGATCCGCACGGCTGGGCCGGCTATCTCACCGAAGCCATCGACACCTTCTCCGACCGTGCCGACGTGGTGTTCGCCTCGCACCACTGGCCCACCTGGGGTAAAGAGCAGATCGTCGAATTCCTCTCCCTGCAAAGGGATCTGTACGCCTATCTGCACGACCAGACGTTGCGGCAGCTCAATCAGGGCTTGACCGGTATCGAGATCGCCGAGACGTTCGCCATGCCGCCGGCCCTGGAGAACGCGTGGCATACCCGCGGTTACTACGGCTCGGTCAACCACAATGTCAAGGCTGTCTACCAGCGGTACATGGGTTGGTTCGATGGTAGTCCGGGCCGGTTGTGGCAGCATCCGCCCGAGGCCATCGCCGGCCGCTATGTCGAAGCCATCGGCGGTATCGACCGCGTCGTCGAGATCGCGCAGGGAGCCTTCGACAGTGGTGATTTCCGCTGGGCGGCAACCCTTCTCGACCACGCGGTGTTCACCGATGAGAATCATGACGGTGCGCGGCAGCTCTACGCGGACACCCTGGAACAACTCGCGTACGGCGCGGAGAACGCGCCGTGGCGCAACTTCTTCCTGTCGGGCGCCACCGAGCTGCGTGACGGGAACTTCGGCATGGCCACCTCGACAACGTCGATGTCGATGCTGTCGCAGCTGACACCGGAACAGATCTTCGACAGCCTCGCCATCAGCGTCAACGGACCCAAGGCGTGGGATCTCGATCTGGCGCTGGACATCTCGTTCGGAGATCTGGGCGTGAACTACCGGCTGACGCTGCGCAACGGTGTCCTGGTCTACCGCGAGGTGGCCGCAGACGAAGCCACCGCGCAGATGACGCTCAAGCTCGCCACCAAGGTCCGGCTGCTGCAATTGGCGATGGCCGGCGACGCGTCCTCGCCGGGCCTGGACATCGCCGGCGATGCCACGGTCCTGCAACAGCTGGTCGATGCGCTCGACAAGCCGGACCCGACGTTCAACATCGTCACGCCATAGGGCAGGCCGCGGAACGGGCCGTTGAAGCTCAGGTTTCTCCCGTGGGAGGGTGTCATCGGCCGCGGGCTCGCGGCGGATCAGGGACCCCGCCAGGCAGCGGCCGCGCCGGGACCCCTCCTGGCCCTCCGATCGGCCTCGAACGCGATGAAGCTGTCGCACACGGGGCAGGCGAAGGCACGCACGACCCATATGGTGTCACGGTGCAACTTCTTCTGGTTCGACATGCGCTGCCACTGCGGAGTGAGCCCGGTGAAGGGTCCGATCCCCAGTTGTCCCAGGAGGGTCGCGCCCAGGCCGCCCGGCTGCCCGACGCGCTGTCGCGATTCCCGGTCACCCGGCTGGTCAGCAGCCCGCAACGCCGGGCGATCCAGACCGCCGGGCCATTGGCCGACAAGCTCGCATTGACCGTCGACATCGACGAGCGCCTCGCCGAGTACGACCGTGACCTGGCTCAATACATTCCGATCGAGCAACTTGCCCCCGAGGAACTGGCCAGGCTGGCATCCGGGCAGCTGCCTAGCGGTGTCGACGTGGCGGCGTTCCAGGCGCGAGTGGCGGCGGCTGTCGAGGACCTGGTCGCTGCGGCGGACCACGAGGACACGGTGGCGGTGTTCAGCCATGGCGGAGTGATCAACGCCGTGCTGCACCACGTGCTTGGCACCGAGCGGCTGCTGTCGTTCCACGTCGACTACACCTCGGTGACCCGGGTGCTGTCCTCGCGCAGCGGCAGGCTGGCCGTCGCCGCGGTCAACGGCACAGACCACGTGTGGGATCTGCTGCCGCGGAACATGCAGTGGTAAACAATTTCCGTGACCAATCTTGATGGACTGGACCTCGACGCCCTGGCCGCCCACCTGCGTGCGGAGGGCATCGCCTGTGCCGGAGAGTTGCGCGCGGAGCTGATCTCCGGTGGTCGCTCCAACCTGACCTTCCGGGTGTTTGACGACGCGTCCAAGTGGGTGCTGCGCCGGCCGCCACTGCACGGGCTGACTCCGTCGGCGCACGATATGGCCCGCGAATACAAGGTGGTCGCCGCACTCGCCGACACCCCGGTGCCGGTTGCTCGCGCGGTCACCATGCGCAGTGACGACTCGGTGCTCGGCGCGCCGTTCCAGATGGTCGAGAACGTCGACGGCAACGTGGTGCGCAGCGCGGACGAACTCGAGGCGCTCGGCGACGCCACCGTCATCGAGGGCTGTGTCGATACGCTCATCAAGGTGCTGGCCGACCTGCATGCCGTCGATCCGCAGGCCGTCGGGCTTGGGGACTTCGGCAAGGCGGCGGGTTACCTGGAGCGGCAGGTGCGCCGCTGGGGTTCGCAGTGGGATCACGTCCAGTTGCCCGATGATGATCGCGATGCCGATGTGAAGCGGCTGCATTCCGCTCTGGCAGAACGGATTCCGGCCAGCCCCCGGGCATCGATCGTGCACGGCGACTACCGCATCGACAACACCATCCTCGACGCACAGGATCCGACGGTGGTGCGCGCTGTGCTGGACTGGGAGCTCTCGACGCTCGGTGATCCGCTGTCCGACGCGGCCCTGATGTGCGTCTACCGCAACCCGAACTTCGACGAAGTGCTCGGCATGGATGCCGCGTGGACGTCCGAGCTGCTGCCCGACGCCGATGATCTGGCACAGCGCTATGCCGTGGCCAGCGGCCAGGAGCTGCAGAACTGGGACTTCTACATGGCCCTGGCCTACTTCAAGCTGGCCATCATCGCCGCGGGCATCGACTACCGGGGCCGTGCGGGTTCGGATGCCCCCGCCGAGGTGGGCGCCGCAGTGGCACCGCTGATCGCCGAAGGCCTCAAGCTGATCTAGAAGCCCGATCGCCTGGCGGACTTGAGATTCTTGCGGGCGGCGATGCGCAGCTGCACGATGCGGGCTGCACCGACGAGCACCGAGAGCAGCCCGCCGCTCACCGCCGCGAGCAGCAGCGCCACGCCCATCGGTAATGACCAGTTCCAGCCGAGGAAATGGAACGTGGCCGAATCGGTGTTCTGCGCGATGAAGATCAGCAGCACGATCAGGATGAGGAATCCGATGATCAGCGATGACCACAGTGCGGCGGCCCTGGTGAACTTGACCGCGTCCTCTGGCAGCGGCGGAGGCGGCTCCGACGTTCCCAAGGGTTTGAGCGGCTGCTCCGGTTCCAGCGGCAGCGCGTGCGGGTCAGTTGGCATGGAATCCATACTGCCGCCTTCCGGATCTCCCGTAAAGCCTCCTCACTGTGAACTAAGGCGCGGCAAGGCGGCACCCGGCCCGTTACTGACGAGGTGGCACTCGAATCAGCCAACGTGGCTACGCAGCCAGGGGCCCGTCGCATACGGTATGAGGGTGACTGAACCAGCCCCACAATCAGGCACGGGCGCCACCGACGACAGTCCGGGCGCCTGGCCGACGGTCCTGACCTGGCGCGCGCGCGATGTGCCGCGGATGGAGTCCGCACGCGTGCAGTTGTCCGGTAGCCGCATCAAGGCCTACGGCCGCATCGTCGCGGCCGCCACGTCGTCGCACCCCGCGTTCAGCGCGTCCTATGACCTGGTGACCGATGATACCGGTGCCACGAAGCGGCTGTCGCTGACCATGACACTGGCCGAGCGCGACCGTCAGCTCTCCATCGCGCGCGATGAAGAGGGCATGTGGCTGGTGCGGGATCACCAGAACCAGACCAGCCGCGCTGCCTACGACGGTGCGCTGGACGTCGATGTGGTGTTCAGCCCATTGTTCAACGCGCTGCCGATCCGCCGTATCGGGCTGCACCGGCAGGCGGCGACGTTGGAGCTGCCGGTGGTGTATGTGCGGCTGCCGGAGCTGACCGTGGAGCTGGAGACCATCAGCTACCGCAGCACCGGCACGGCCGATATCAGCCTGAAATCGCCGATCGCCGAAACCACTGTCACCGTCGACGATGACGGTTTCATCCTCGACTATCCCGGACTGGCGGTGCGGATCTGATCACCCCGCCGGCCCGGCCGGCAGCGGCGAGTTCGGCACGCCAGTTCGGTGCACCGATGGTGACGGCAATGATGTCGGGTCTGCTGAAGCTGTCATAGCGGACGCGGGCGGCATGGCCCGCCTCGACCAGATCGGCCACCGAGATGTGTGCCGCCAGGTGCTCGCGCGCCTGGGTGAGCAACTCGATGCTGCGGTCCAGCCCGGTCAGTAGCTGCTCGGAGTTGGCCTCACACATCGCGCGCACCAGGTCGGGTGTGGTGGCCGCGACCCGGGTTCCGTCCCGGAACGAACCGGCGGCCAGCGCGAAGGCCAGCGGCACATCGCCTGCGGTCGCCGCCAGCGTCTCAGCCAGCAGGTGGGGCAGATGCGAGATCGCGGCGGCGGCGGCGTCGTGCTCATCGGATCGGGCAGGCACCACGAAAGATCCGCAGGCCAGCGCCAGATTCATCACCCGGGCCCAGACGCCCGCGTCGACGTCGTCGTCGACGCTGATCACCCATGGCGCCCCGGTGAACAAGCCCTTGTCACCTGCGCCCCAACCGGAGTAGGCGGTACCCGTCATCGGGTGGCCGCCGACGAACCGGGACCGTAACCCGTGCGCCTCGACCTCGCGCAGCACGGCGCCCTTGACGCTGATGACGTCGGTGAGTGCGCAGTCCGGTGCGACGGCGCGGATGTGTTCGAGCATGGCGCCCAGCGCGGGCATGGGGACGGCCAGCACGATCAGCGCGTCGGTGTCCGCCGCGCGGGACAGCGCCTCGTCGAGCGCGGTGGTGGCGTCGAATCCGTCGAACTGGGCGGCCTTCACTGCGTCCACCGAGCGGTTGTAGCCGAACACCTTGCGGCCCGCCTCGGTTGCTGCCCGCATCAGAGAGCCGCCGATCAGTCCCAGGCCCAGCACGCATACCGGAGTGTCGGTCACCGTTCTAGGTTGGCACACCCTCGGCCCACCGGTGAATAGCTCGGCCCACCGGTGAATAGGTGGTCAAAGGCCCCGGCCGGGGACTACCGTTAGC
>WOYI011173451.1_pt1 | contig 29973 bp, 25 predicted proteins | sample 6423411 | NCBI WGS metagenome assembly WOYI01 (sample SAMN13441803, study PRJNA592873) | oil field metagenome | biome: oil field; feature: oil-well bore; material: oil-contaminated soil; isolation source: oil-contaminated soil from oil-well borehole | place: Germany: Wietze | collected 2016-10-18 ...
ATATTTACAAAATATTAATCCCAATCTTCAAATTTCCACCAAATTTTTATATATCTCCATATCCTTAAATCCGTTACCATTTTGAATTGAAAGTGGTATAATTAAAAAATTAGAGTTTTCTTGAGAAGAGGTGGATTGGTTGAGGGGGGTAGATACATCTAACCGGTCGAGGGCGTATGGTTTATCGGAAACTTTTCGGCAATATAACGGTAGGATAAACCAGTTTTTATACGCCGTGAGTGACTTCTCGATCTACTACCCAGTGGGCAGTAGTGTTTTCGGAAAGATGATATTGACCAATAGTTGAAATCCGGAAATCATATCTGTTTGCGCACGGGAATAAGAAATTAAAGGGGGAATGGCATAAATGATACAAAGCTTTAATAATAGAACCGAGAAAGTCGGAGATGATTTTAAAAAGAACATCGGTAAAGACAGCCGACTGCAAGTCGCGGCTGGTATTTTTACTATATACGGTTTCGAATGTCTCAACACCGAACTAAAAAAGATCGATAAGTTAAGTTTTATATTCACTGACCCTACCTTTATCGAAGTTGATAAAAACAGGCGGGAGAAAAAACAATTTCAAATTAAAGCTGATTCCCGGCAAAAGGCCATTAGCGGGTCTGATTTTGAAATAAATTTAAAGAACGAACTTAAAGGGAAGGCAATCGCTAAAGAATGCAAGAAATGGATTGAGCAAAAAGCAATATTTAAAGCCAATATTGGGGATAAATATATCCAGCCGCATATAACGCTTGAGAATGGTGAAAATAAATATGTGTATATGGGGATAAATGAGTTTAGCAGTGCTGGGTTTGGCTATGAAAAAGACAATTCAATTCTACATCAGATCATTAAAACAGATGATTATGAAGCGACTAAGCAGTACATCCAAAATTTTGAAGAAGTTTGGAATGATGAAAAGATATTAAAGAACGTAACCGACGATGTTCTTGGATACATAGCGGACCTCTACAAGGAAAACTCCCCCGAATTTATCTATTATTTGACACTTTATAATATTTTTGATGAGTTTTTGGAAGACATTTCCGACGATGAACTTGCCAATGAAAAAACCGGATTTAAGAAATCTGTGATTTGGAATAAACTTTACGATTTCCAAAAGGACGCCGCCTTAGGCATTATTAATAAATTAGAACGGCACAATGGATGTATTCTTGCCGATAGCGTAGGCCTTGGAAAGACTTTTTCAGCATTAGGCGTTATTAAATATTATCAAGAGAGAAATAGAACTGTACTAGTTTTTTGTCCAAAAAGGCTGGGTGATAACTGGAAAACATTTTTAAACAATTATGATGATAACCCTCTGGTTAAAGACCGTTTTAACTATCATGTCTTATATCATACGGATTTATCCAGAGATCAAGGGCAAACCAACGGCATCGATTTATCCAGAATCAACTGGGGTAATTATGATTTGGTCGTAATCGACGAATCGCACAATTTTAGAAATAATGACCCTCGGAAAGATAGGGTGACGCGATATCAGAGACTGTTGAACGATGTCATGAAGGCCGGAGTTAAGACAAAAGTTCTTATGCTTTCAGCGACGCCGGTTAACAACAGGTTTACTGATTTAAGAAATCAGATCGCTTTGTCCTGTGAAGGGGAAACAAATATTGCTGACGGGAGGATGGATACAGATAAATCGATTGATACCATTCTGACAAATGCGCAGAGGGTTTTCAATGACTGGTCAAAATTGCCTGTTGAAGAACGCACCAGCCAAGAGCTGTTGAAACGGCTTAATGCGAATTTTGATTTCTTCAAGTTGCTTGACAGCGTCACAATAGCCCGAAGCCGGAAGCACATAGAAAAGTATTACGATATTAATAAGATCGGGAAATTCCCCAATAGATTAAAGCCTATTACCCATCATGCGGATATAACAGACCTTGAAGGGTTTATTGAGATATCAGAACTTTACAAGGAACTCTCGAAATTATCAATGTCTATATACTCACCCACTGAATACATCTTGGATAATAAACGGCAATTTTACGACGAAATTTACGACACAAAGCTCAATGAAAATTTTAGCTTTAAACAGGTTCATAGGGAAAGAAATCTCCAAACCCTTATGAGGGTAAATTTCCTTAAACGGCTAGAAAGTTCAGTGGATTCATTCAGGATCACTCTTGGCAAATTTATCAGTGAGATCGAGCGGATTATTAATAAGATTGAGGAGTTCGAAAAAACCGGGGCTCAAGGATCGGTTGAGGCTATCCAGTTCGGCGATATCAATCTCGATGCTGATAGTGACGACTGGTTAAACGATGAATTTAGCGTCGGAGGTAAAGTTAGAGTTAACTTGGAGGATATGAATACAACAGGGTGGAAGCAGGATTTGGAGGCTGACGTTCTTGTTGCCAAAGCAATATTCAGAGAGATGGAAAAGGTAACGCCCGAACACGATACAAAACTCAGAGATCTAAAAGCATTCATCAAGAACAAGCTGAGATCCCCTGTTAATCCCGGGAATAGAAAAATTCTGATATTCAGTGCTTTTGCGGATACGGTGAATTATCTATACGAAAATCTTGCCGGGTACAATAAAACGCTTGGCCTTGAAACCGCAAAATTGACAGGATCAGATGAGAACAAGACCACACTTAAGCTAAACAACAACTTCAATAATATTCTGATCAATTTCTCCCCGCGATCCAAGGAGCGCAGAGATAAGTCAGCGCCGGAAATAGACGTCTTAATAGCAACGGACTGTATTTCCGAAGGGCAGAACCTGCAGGATTGCGACATGCTGATTAATTATGATATTCATTGGAATCCGGTACGCATTATTCAGCGGTTTGGTCGTATAGACAGGATCGGGTCAACGAATAAAGACATTCAGCTGGTCAACTTCTGGCCGCAGTTATCTCTCGATGATTATATAAATCTGAAAAACCGGGTTGAAAACAAGATGTTTATCGTCGATGCGACAGCAACCGGTGAAGATAACGTTCTGACCAATAAATCTTCGGATCTGTTATTTAGGAAGAAACAGCTGGAAAGATTGCAGGAAGAGGTTGTTGATATCGAAGATATGGGCTCAGGCGTTTCAATTACCGATCTGGGGTTGAATGATTTCCGTATGGATTTAGTGAACTACATCAAAGAGAAAGGAAGTCTTGCGAATGTTGCTAATGGGATGCATGCGGTTTGCGGAAAAGATGTTGAGCGCGGGATTAAAGAAGGTGTCATTTTTGTCTTAAAAAATATTAACAGCGAAGTCAATATTGACAAGACGAATCAGCTTCATCCGTTTTACTTAGTGTACATAACTGCCAATGGGGAGATTTCTTCAAATCATTTGAACGTGAAAACCACGCTGGATATTCTGCGGGCGCTTTGCAAAGGCAACAGAGAACCCTTAAAAGATGTGTACGAAGTGTTTAATGATGAGACTGACGACGGCAAGAATATGGCCAAGTATTCTGGATTGTTGAATAAGGCTATCGAATCCGTGCTTCATGTGAAGGATGAAAGCGATGTGGACAGTCTTTTTACGGCGGGAGGCACCACCGCGCTAATGAACAACATAAAGGGACTTGAAGATTTTGAACTTTTGACTTTTGTGGTGATTAAGTAATGGTCAATGATAATTTTAAATTGCCCAAGACAGCTTTTGTAAATAAGTTTATCGCCAAGACTAAGTTTTACGAAAAGGCGGCTATAGCGGCAAAGCTACAGAAAGAATTTATAGATAAAATTCAAAAGATCACATGGAAATACAAACTGGCTGAAAGTACCATTGGCATCACAAAGACAGCCAAGGTGACCGAAATACAGATATTTGAAATTGAGCTTAAAGAGCAGGTGATACCCAAAAATGTCTTACGGATCATTGATAAGACGATTCCTTATCAGATATTGTACCGGTTTATTTATAAAGAAAATGTCGCCTATGCGGTCACACTAAAAGAGAGCGGTATAGAGAATTATTATTTATCCGGCTGGAATGAGGACAAGAGCTTTGATTTTACAGGCATTGATCTGGAGAAGGTTTATCAGAAGATCATCAAGGTGTTTATAACAAGTGAGGCAAAAGCAAAAACCAGTTTTAATGAAATCATAGACGCCGACAATAAGATCAGAGCAATAGAAAACGAGATCGGGGTTGTGGAGAACAAAATATCAAAAGAAAAGCAGTTTAACCGCAAGGTTGAGTTGAACAAAATATTACTGGAGAAAAAAGCCCAGCTTAAGAAGATTAAAGAGGAGTTATAAGAATGGATAAAATGAAAATGCGGACCCCTGATGTGACAGATAAGAATATCGAGCGCCTCGCCGCGCTTTTCCCAAATGTTATTACCGAGATTAAAGATGAAAGCGGCGCTATCAAAAAGGCTGTTGATTTCGACCTACTGAAACAGGTTTTGTCCAAGGACATTGTTGAGGGTGATGACGAGCGGTATCGGTTGGACTGGCCCGGTAAGAAGGCGGCACTTTTAAAAGCTAACATGCCGCTCACAAAAACACTTCGGCCATGCCGTGAGGAATCGGTCAATTTTGATACTACCGAAAATCTGTATATCGAAGGCGATAACTTCGAAGTGCTCAAAATATTGCAGGAGAGTTATCTCGGCAAGGTGAAGATGATTTATATCGACCCGCCGTATAACACCGGAAATGATTTTATTTATAAGGATAATTTTGCCAAAAGCAAAGTGGACTATGATGAGGTAATCGGTGTAGAGAATGAAGAGGGCGGAAAGCTTTTTAGAAATACAGATTCAAACGGCCGGTTTCATTCGGATTGGTTAAGCATGATGTATGAACGTATGGTAGTGGCAAGAGATTTGCTTAGAGATGATGGGGTTATTTTTATCAGCATTGATGATAATGAAGTGCATGATATACGTAAAATTTGTGATGAAATCTTTGGCGAAGATCAATTTCTTTCAACGCTTATATGGAATAAACAGCATTCTCAACAACAAGGGTTATTTAAGCGATACCATGAATATGTTCTCGTGTATGCCAAGGACGAAGAAGCCCATTCAAATATAGGTGGAGGTGAAGGAGTGATCGAGGCTGGGGCATTAAAGAAAATATCTAAGGCGAATCCTGCAAGTGAGTTTGAATTCCCTTTGGGAGTAAGAATAGAGGCGTCCGATGGTGCAGAATTCTCAGGGACTTTTGGCGACTCAGAGAAAGTGACGGTTATTTCTGGAGTTTTGCGTGCGGTTAATAACAAAACAACAGAAAAGGTTGTTTTATCGGCTGGATGGACGCAAAAAGACCAAATGGCTAAGTATTTCTCTGGTCAGGAAGTTTTTGACTCAAAAGGGCAGAGAGTGATTGAATTTTTCTTTTCCTCAACGGGTAAACTTAAGTGTAAAAAAGAACGCTCTAAGATTACTCCTCCGACATTGTTGCCAGAATATGGCATGGTTAGTGCGCAGTCGAAAGCTTTAGCAGAACTTTTAGAATCTAATATTTTTGATAATCCTAAGCCGGTTAAAATGTTAATGGATTTTGGGATGTGGTTTACTGATGATGATATTATTCTTGATTTTTTCTCCGGCTCTGCAACTACAGCCCACGCTGTCATGCAACTCAATGCTGAAGACGGGGGCAATCGCAAATTTATTATGGTTCAGCTTCCTGAAAAGACTGATGAGAATAGCGAGGCATATAAGGCCGGGTACAAGACCATTGCCGATATTGGTAAAGAACGAATCCGCCGGGCAGGCAAGAAAATAGTAGAAGAACTTAAATCGAAAAATAAGCAACTACAATTAGGCGAAGAACCAGTCGATGCAAGTAAACTCGATATCGGTTTCCGTGTATATAAAACCGATGATACTAACATGAAAGATGTGTTTTATCATCCAGCTGAGTTGAACCAGAAACAACTTGCATTTTTAGAAAGCAACATCAAAGAAGACCGCACACCGGAAGACCTTTTAACTCAGATGATTCTTGATCTGGGTTTGGAGCTTTCCCTGCCAGTTGAAACAAAGAAAATCCTAAAAAACACCGTTTTCATTGTTCAGACAAATGCGCTTGTGGCTTGTTTTGATAGTGATATTGACTTTAAGATAGTTGATAGCATCGCGGCCTTAAAACCTTTTAAGGTTGTATTCAAAGATGATAGCTTCAAAGACGACAAAGACCGTATTAACGTGGAAGAACGGTTTAAGCGGCTTTCACCTGAGACAAGGGTAACGGTGATATAAGTATGAAACTACATTTTAAACAACAACCCTACCAAACTGATGCTACTATGGCCGTTGTTCGCTGTTTCCAGGGCCAAAGCAAAGGTTATAGAAAAGAAATTGTTGGAAGAAGAATAGATGGAGAAGGAACTCTTTATGAGAAAAAAGTAGTAGAGAGCATATTTTCCAACAAAAAATTAGAAATTACCGAGAGTGATATTCTAAAGAATGTGCAAGTTTTACAAAAAGAACAAGACTTAAAGGTAGTTGATCGGTTAGACGGCCTGAATTTTACCATTGAGATGGAGACTGGAACCGGCAAGACCTATGTTTATACCAAAACCATGTATGAATTGAATAAGCATTATGGCTGGAACAAATTTATTATTATGGTGCCATCGGTGGCTATTCGTGAAGGCGTGCATAAATCTCTTGAGATAACAGAAGAACATTTCCAGGAAATATACGGCAAAAAGATCCGTTTTTCGATATATAACACTCAAAATAAATCGAATCTCATAAATATTAAGAGTTTTGCGGATACTTCTAATATCGAAGTGATCATTATGAATTATCAGGCTTTTGCCACAACCAGTCAGGAATCCAGAAAAATATTCCAGAAGCTCGATACACTGCAATCTGAGAAGCCGATCGATATCATAAAGAGAGCGCGTCCGATCTTGATCATTGATGAGCCTCAAAGATTTGGAGAGAAGGCGGAAAAGATCTTTTCCGACAGGGAATTCGACCAGTTATTTACTTTGCGTTATTCCGCGACCCACAGGCGAGATTTTAATAAAATCTATCGTCTTGACGCTATTGATGCCTATAACCAGAAATTGGTTAAAAAAATTAGCGTAAAGGGTATTGAAGTCGTGGGGAACAGCGGAACCAACAGCTATTTGTTTTTGGATAGGATCCAAATAAGCACCGATAAATACCCGGTTGCTTATGTGGAGCTTGAAGTAAAACAGAAGAGCGGCATTAATCAGAAAAAAATTAGAAAGATTGAAGAGAAGGATAGGTTATTTGATCTATCAAATGGGATGGCACAATACGAAGGGTTTGTTGTAAATGAGATTAACGGTTTAAGCAATACGGTATCGTTTACAAATGGAGTTAAGTTATCCGTCGGGCAGACAATAGGGCATGTCGATGAAGAACATGTGCGGCGAATTCAGATACGGGAGACAATAAAGTCGCATATTGAAAAAGAACTGATCATGTTCGCGAAGGGTATCAAGGTGTTGTCGCTGTTCTTTATTGATGAGGTGGTGAAATACCGTGATTACTCTAATCCTGATCAGAAGGGTGATTACGCGCAAGTCTTCGAAGAGGAGTACAAGGAAGCCATAAGCCAACTAAACCTTTTTGAAGAAGAATACAATAAATATCTGTTGGGGCATCCGGTTGAGGATATTCATAAAGGATATTTCTCGATCGATAAGAAAGGTCACTTTGTTGATTCTAAGGAGAAAAAGAGTGAAGGCGGGAGTGATGACGAGAGCGCTTATGACCTCATTATGAAGAATAAAGAGAAACTCTTAGATCTGAAGGAGCCGACAAGGTTCATATTTTCTCACTCGGCGCTTCGGGAAGGCTGGGATAATCCAAATATTTTTCAGATATGCACTCTAAAGCACAGCCAGTCAACCATAAGTAAAAGGCAGGAGATCGGCCGGGGTTTAAGAATCTGTGTCAATTCCAATGGTGACAGGATGGACACATCAGTGCTTGAAGGAGAGTTTTTTGATGTGAATAAGTTAACCGTTGTTGCCAGCGAATCGTATGACTCTTTTGCGAGAGAATTGCAGAACGAGATCGTTGAGTCGCTTTCTGAAAGGCCGGTTAAGCTGACCATCGATGTATTGAAAGACCTTGTTTTAAGCAATGATAAAGGGAAGAAATTTGTTTTTGACAATCAGACGTCGATGGATCTGATTTTTGACCTCAAAACAAAAGGGTACGTAAACGAGGCTTACCAGATAACGGATACGCTGATTAAAGATATCTCGGATAAAAAATATAAGGTACCGGAAAAGTTTAAAGGGTTTGAAACGCAAGTTACTGATCTGTTGACCAAGATTTATACAACAGCCAATTTTAAAGCCGCGGAAAATGAAAATGCGAATAATGTGGCCGTTGAGGTATTAACCCCAAACGAAAACTTTGCAAAAAAAGAGTTTCAGGAGCTATGGAAGAAAATAAAAGTCAAAACAGTTTATGAAGTGGATTTTGATAGTGACGAGTTGATTAGAAAGAGCGTTGAGTCGATTGATAAGAATCTGACGGTTAAGAAGATTCTGGTTCATATTACTTCTGGTGAACAAGAAGACAAGATGGATGAATCAAGTCTTAAATCAGGCGAGAGCATGAGGAAACAGCAGAATATCACAGAAAAAGCTGATTCACTTCTTGGTTCGTTGACATATGATCTTGTCGCAGAAATTGCGAAAGAGACGAATCTTACAAGAAGGACTGTCGTCAAGATATTGCAGAGTCTGCGGGTTGACACTTTTCACAATTTCAGAGTGAATCCGGAAAGTTTTATCCATGGGGTTGTGCATCTGATCAATAGTGAAAAGGCGGCAACCCTCATCAATAACATAGTCTATTCCAAGACAGATCAATCCTATGACGACAGTGTATTCACTATCAATAATTTTAAGGGATCTCTGGCCGACAACATTCTTAAAGTGAAGAAACATGTGCATGATTATGTCAAAACTGATTCTAAGGTAGAAAGAGATTTTGCGAAAGCGCTTGAGACCGAAGATGTCTTGATTTATGCCAAATTGCCGCGGGGGCAGAATGGCTTTCAAATACCGACGCCGCTTGGTAATTATTCACCTGATTGGGCTATAGTTTTCGACGGGGATAAATATAAATATGTTTATTTCATCGCGGAGACAAAAGGAAGCATGGAAAGCCTCCAGTTGAAAGAAGTTGAACAGAAGAAAATCAGCTATGCCAGAAAGCACTTTGAAGCATTGGGGCACGCGGATATTAAGTACGATGTGATTGATTCATATCAGGCGCTCCGGGATAAGGTGATGAAATAGGTAGAAAGTTTTTGACGTCAATAAGCAGATTATTCGGGTGTTAATGAAGGAGTCGTGTGGGAGTCGATAGTAATAAGTGCATAATTGTTTATTTGGATGTTTTAGGCTATTCCGCTTGGGTGAAGAAAACCGAGTCGGAAAAGATGGTTTTTCATGTTTTTGAAGAATTATTCTTTAGACATGAATTATTTAAGGAGCAGTCAGAAGAGTTTCTGTCGAGTCTTAAAACTGCCTTGAACTTGTATATTGTTGCTGATTCAATCATTATCGCAATTGATTTAAATAAATGTAAAAACGAGGAAGTGTCGACTGTAAGTGTTTTTCTTCAGTATGTGGCATTATTTATCTGCGAGTTTATCTCAAAGACAGGTTTGCTTATTCGCGGTGGATTGGGATATGGTGATTTAATGATAAGAAATATTGAAGAAACCGGAAATAGCAAATTTATATTTGGTAAAACTTATGTGGATATTGTTGCTTTAGAGAAATGCGCTGTTTACCCGAAGATATTAGTGCATGAGTCGTTTGTGAATTATTTTGCGAAAAACTTTTCCCCGCGCACATTAGAGTATGGGTTTCTTAAAAAGCAATGGGAATGGTGGTCTTTTGATTATTATCATAAGCTTGGCAGTTTTTTACATGTTTTTTTGTCAGGTAAATTGCTTAAATCGATAAAAGAGCAGGTTGAAAATATGTTTTTTGCTAGTGATGAGAAGAAAGAAGTCAGGGAAAAATATTATTATTTTTGTGATTATCACAATGGTTGGGTTCGTAAAATATTTAAACCAAGCATTCTTGATGAGGATGTTAAATCATTGGGGATGAGTAAAGAGCATGTTTTAAAATCGATAGAACAGTTAGGCATATTGGAGAGTTCGGCTGATTTTTTCATTATAGAAGATTTAGACCTGAACTTATGTAAGCTCGTTCAAAGAGTAGAGCATGTTTTTAAAGAAAAATCTAATGAAGTCGTAAATATCATAATAAAACGAGTAGTTGAAAATGCACGAAAGCGAGAAGGTTTCTCTATAAACCTAACTAAGGGATCATTGTGAACGGTGCAATAGCTAAAAAGATAAACCATCTTTTCTGGGCATGAGGAGCGGAGTTTGGTGGATGACTTGTTTTTAACGAATTCATGGAATATGATTTCACGATGGGGTCGGATGTCGTGAAATGCCCGCACTGCGGGGTCGACGTGTCGTGTAGTTTGTTTTTCGATAATGAGGTCGAATGCCCGGAGTGCAAGAAGAAATTTCGGAAGGATGGTAATAATGGATAAAGGTGCGCATTTTTTGAAGTGTGATTTTCAGGTGCATACTCCGAGAGATATAAATTGGAATGGGGCGAGTGCTGTCTCTGATGGGGAGAGAAAAGCATATGCTGAAGAACTTGTGTTGGCTTGTCGGGATAAAGGCATCAATGCAATAGCCGTAACTGACCATCACGATCTTTTGTTTTTTAAGTATGTTAAGGATGTCGCCAAGAATGAACGGGACAATGCCGGAAATTATTATGATGAGAGAAACCAACTTGTTGTTTTCCCGGGAATGGAACTCACTTTTTCCAATCCGGCATCATGTCAAGCCATATTGATTCTAAATGCAGATATCGTCGAGGATTTCTTTGTCAGGATTATGAATAAGTTATCCCTGACGCCGAGCGCTGAAACAAGTAAGTCGACCGCTGAAACAGTTCCGATATCAGGCGATACCGTCGCTGGGCTCGAGGATTTATATCTTAAGTTAGATACTGTGGATGGCCTGAAAGGAAAATATATTGTATTACCAAACTTGTCTGATGGCCATGGGGGTATATTACGCAGGGGATTTTACGAACATTACAAAAAAATGCCTTGCGTTGGAGGGTATGTAGACGGAGTCTTGCCCACAGATGCCGGTTTTTTAAGTAAAATAAATGGTAAAGACAGAAATTATGGTTTTAAATCGGTAGCAGTATTTCAAACATCAGATAATAGGCATCGGGATCATTCGGTTTTAGGGACATCTGCATCGTGGGTTAAATGGGCAGTGCCAACGGCTGAGGCTATTCGGCAAGCTTGCTTGGCAAGAGAATCAAGAATTTCACAGGAATCGCCGGTTCTTCCCGCTATTTTTGTCACTTCAATTGATGTTTCGAGCAGTAGATTTATGGGGCAATTCGATTGTGAGTTCAATCGTCAATATAACGCAATTATCGGTGGCAGAGGTACGGGGAAATCTACGATTCTTGAATATTTGCGATGGGGACTTTGCGATCCAATTTATACAATTGGGTTAGAGGATGAAGATGCGAAGCATGAAATACGTAGCCGAAACCTTATTGAGAAAACTTTGCTTGATTCGACCATTCAGGTGACATTTGTAAAGAACAACATCGTACATGTCGTTAAGCGTAGAGTTAAGACTAATGAAATATTTCTTAAGATCGCTTCTGGGGAGTTTGAGCTAACCACAGAAGATAATGTTCGAGATCTGCTACCCATTCAGGCTTATAGCCAAAAACAGTTAAGCACTGTTGGGGTACGAATGGATGAGCTTAATAGATTAATCCATAGCCCTATTCGGCAAGAGCTGAATGATTTTGGTTTAAGATTTGATGGTTTGAAGGCAGATATTAAGCGTTGCTATGAAGCTCGGGTTAGGAAAAAGCAAATTGAAGGAGAAATTGAAAAAAGCGAACTTGAACTGAAGTCACTGGAGGAGCAAGCCGAAAGTCTTAGAAATGGGCTTAAGGGCATTTCTGATGAGGACAAGGCGGTTATCGCTTCTCATAAGCAATATGAAATTCTTGAACAGGCAGTTGAAGGCTGGAAAGTGGAGTTGACTACAGCTAAAGAATCGGTTGAGAATATTAAACGTGAAATTGCGGCTTCTCCCACCGGGATATCTGATGATGCGAAATTGCCTGATCAGGAGCAAAGTGTCATAGGTGACATTCATGTTGAAATGAAGAGTATTTTTGAAGGGATAAATTTAGCGTTAGGCGCAATTGAAGAGCAATTAGACTCAAAGGGTGCCGCGTTAATAAAACTTAATAGTTTATTCGACCAATCGAAAGCAATCTTTGATTTGCATAAGAAAAAATACGAAGCCGCAAAACAGAATTCAACATCTCAAGAAGCATCGCTTACTCAAATACAAAAGATCGAGGATAGAACTAAAGAAATTAGGAAATTTCTGACCGAAAAGAAGCAAGGGATATCTAAGGCAGGGGATCCGGATGCCCAGTTTAACGAGTTAAGAAACAATTGGGTTGTTGCGCATAAGGAAAGAGCTGATTTGTTGGCCGCACAATGCTCAAAATTGAGTGTTTTGTCCGACAATAATCTTCGTGCTATTTTGGGTCGCGGTAAGGGTACTATGGGGCTTGAGGCCATATTAAAGAAAACAATCGAGGGGTCGGGGATTCGAAAAGATAGGATCGAGGATCTTTGCAAACGTATTTCTAATGCTACAGATCCAATTCAAGAGTGGAGTCGCATTTTGTCTGAGTTTGAACTGTTGGCTAACTTGGCCCGGGGAAGCGCGGTGACGGCTAGTTTAACAAATATGCCGACGTTAATCGCGATATTTACAGAAAGTGTATTGAGAAAAATTGCTGAAAAAATAACCAGTGAGAATTGGATTGAGTTGTTTTTAACGCAATTAGATGATTCACCACAATTCGAATATCGAACTGGTGAAGCAGAGTACATTGCTTTTAGTGATGCATCTGCCGGGCAACAGGCAACTGCTTTAATGCATGTTTTATTAAATCAGGATGGGCCTCCACTTATTATTGATCAACCGGAGGACGACTTGGACAATCAAATGGTATCAGAGATTGCGGCTTTGATATGGCAGGCTAAAAAGAAAAGACAGTTAATTTATGCTAGTCATAATGCAAATATTGTTGTCAATGGGGATGCCGAACTTGTAGTTTGTTGCGATTATAAGAAAACCACGGATCAGTCAAAAGGGGAGATTAAGAACCTTGGTGCAATTGATATCGAGGGTGTCCGTAATGAGATTACGAAAGTCATGGAGGGGGGCGAAGTTGCATTTAAATTGAGGAAAGAGAAATACGGCTTTTAGGAGAACGGTGAGGCATTGATGACAATCGATGAAAAAGCTATAGCACGAATTTTATTTCAAAATAAGCTTCATAAAGCTAACGGTCAGAAGTTTGAAGATATATTTACGGCTATCCTTAATTATGCTGAATCGGATTTTCAACAGATAAAGCCGTGGGGTTGTATTGGAGATAGGAAATGCGATGGTTATATAAGAAGTAAAGGTATTTTTTATCAAGTATTTGCTCCAGAAGAGATTGGCAAGTCATATGTCAGTGTGGTAACTAAAATTGAGAATGATTTTAATGGGTTAATGTCCCAATGGAACCCTGTGAACGAATTTTATTTTGTTATTAATGATAAGTATCAGGGAGTTAATGCTGATTGTGAGCAAAAATTGCAGAAAATCAAAAGTGATAACAGTCTTTTAAAAACAGGGTTTCTTACGGCAAAAGATTTAGAAAATTTGTTATTCGAGCTGTCAGATGATCAGATATTTCTGGTCGTTGGCTTCTTGCCAGACCCAATTCATTTAAAAACAATAAATTATTCGATTTTGAACGAAGTAATTGAATTTGTAATGAAGTCGCCCTTATCCAATTGCCCGGGTAATAAAATTAACGTCCCTGATTGGGATGAGAAGATTAAATTTAACCAGTTATCAAGCGTATCGTCAAATTCGTTGAGTAATGGATACCTGCAAATTGGAGCATTAGAAAATTATTTGAAAAACAATGGCAAGTTTCTGGCAACTGAATTGCAGAAAAGATTGCATCAAATATATCATAATGAAAAAAATAAGAATAAAATCGGGGATGATTTATTTTGGGCTGTAGTGAATGAGGCAAGTCCTAAAGCAGAGTCGATGTACCAAGCGGCAGTAATTGTCTTAATGGCTAAGTATTTTGAGTCTTGCGACATATTTGAAGATCCGGCAGGAAAGAAAAAATGATATTGCCAACAAAACATTTAAATTTCTCAGAGTCGTTGTTGGGATTTGGAAGTTATATCCTGAGAGTTCTGGATGATCCCAAAAGCGTCGACGATATCTGGGACAAATATTCAATGGATTTTAAAAATGGACTATATTTTGCGAGGCACGAGTTTGATAATTTAATTTTAGCGATAATATTCCTTTACGCTATAGGTGCGGTTGTTGAAAAAGAAGGTGAAATTATAAAATGCAATTAATATCACTAAGCGCAAATAAACCAACTTTTAAGACAGTAAAGTTCAACAAAGAAGGACTTAGCTTTATTGTTGCCAAGCAAAAAAACCCCGGGGAAAGTGAAAAAGGTCAAACATTCAATGGCGTTGGAAAGTCTTTACTTGTATCGATTGTTCATTTTTGTTTAGGCGCAAGAAAGGCGAGCTATAAGATGTTTTGCGAGAAGTTGCCAACTTGGCAGTTTACTCTTGAATTTCAGGTCGGACAGAATATTTTGACAGCGATGAGATCAACTTCTGAGCCAGATAAAATAATTTTAGATGGAGAGGAGTTGAGTGTAGGCAAATTCAATGAGAAGATGGAGATGTTTTGTTTTGATATTCCAGCAAAGACGCAATTTTTGTCCTTTAGATCATTATTGCCTTTCTTTGTCAGGCCTAGGAGAGAGTCTTATATGGCATATGATAAGCCATCAAAGACGGGGGCTGAATATCAGAATCAGCTCTATAATTCTTTTCTTATGGGCTTAAATATTGATTTAGTGCAAGAAAAGAAAAGGATAAGAACGGAACAAGAGCGAGTTAAAGATTTAACAAGCAATTTCGAAAAGGACGAACTCCTGCGAGAATTCTTTTTTGGCAACAAGGACGTCTCATTAACGCTTAAAGACATCGATGATTCCATAAAAAAACTTGAGACAGATATAGATAAATTTCAAGTCGCCGCAGATTATTATGATGTTAGGAGCGAAGGCGATCAGTGTCAACGTCGCTTAGAGGACATACAGAATCAAATTGTATTAATAGAAAGTCAAATAAAGAATATTGGTGAAAGCTTAAAAACCTCTCCCGATTTAGGGCAACAAACTATTCGGTCTATTTACGAGGAGTCAAAAATAGTCTTTCCGGAAGGGATAAAAAAGAATTTAATTGAAATGGAAAACTTTTATGAACAGTTATCTAAAAATAGAATTAAAAAGCTAACGCAACAAAAGGTTGAGATTCAGAATAAACTTCAGACGACGACCAATGAAAAAATTGATTTACAAAAGAATCTCGACGAAAAAATGCAGTACTTGGGAGCGCACCACGCTTTGGATGTTTTTGTCAAAATGAACCAGAAATTAGCCGATGTAAGAAATGAGAAAAGTAATCTTCAGAAATATGACAGCTTGATAGAAGAATACCATAAAAGCAGCTTAAATGTTAAGGAAGAGTTGTTGAATGCAACAAAGCGAACTGATGAATATTTGAAAGATGTGAAACAGGAATTGAATGATTTGCGTGACTATTTTAGAGATTTAGCAAAGAGGTTTTATCCGAATTCTGTATCGGGTATTACAGTTTATAACAATGATGGAGAAAATCAGTTAAGATTCAATATCGAGGCGAAAATTGAGGCGGACGCTTCGGATGGTATTAATAATGTTAAAATATTTTGTTATGATTTGACTCTCTTGTTTAAAGGATTCGGTCATTCGATGAATTTTGTGTTTCATGATAGCAGGATTCTGCATGGCATTGATCCGAGACAACAAGTTGAATTGTTTAAAATTGCTAATGAAATGTTTTCTGGAGGGGATCGGCAATACATTATGACCGTTAATCAAAATCAGTTGGACGAAATCAGGCAAAATTGGTCTTCCGAAAGTTTTGACGCGGTTATAAATAAGAACATTGTTTTAACATTGATGGATAGTTCTGACAGCGAGAAGTTATTGGGCATAAAAGTGGATATTCCGCCGATTTAAAAATCTTTCTTCATTGATCAAAATGGGAGGATTTTCGACTAGATATTCCCGCACCTGGACGGCCATGGCCACGATATTCTTGTAAACCGGCCTTGGCGCTTGTGGGAGAGGTGGCAAAGGATGATAGTATAAACTGATGTCCGTGTCGCGACCGATAGAGAGTATTGCTCAAGCATATCTATAAAGGCAGTGCTAAAGTATATCGCAGAAAGGATTAATCATGTTTCCTGCAAATGTATATAAAATATTCCTCGCTTCTCCGAGCGATGTTCCTAAAGAACGTCAACTAGCAAGAGAAGCTGTTCAGAAATGGAATGAATTACATTCTGAAAGGACAGGGATCATTCTTCAAGCTGTTGGATGGGAAACTCATTCTTATTCGTCTATGGAAGGCAGGGCTCAAGGGATACTCAATAAACAAATACTTAAAGATGCAGATTTTCTTATTGGAATATTTTGGTGTCGTCTAGGCACTCCAACCGGAGATCACGAAAGTGGAACTCTTGAGGAAATTCGTGAGCACATTGGTGCTAACAAACCTGCTATGATTTGTTTTTCTGACCAGCCTGTTCAAATGGGTTCGGTAGACCAAGATCAATATAATAAATTGATGAGTTTCAAAAAAGAATGCTTTGGACAGGGACTACTATCTATTTACAAATCTCTAGAAGAATTTAAGAGTATCATTTATGAGGCACTTGTCAGACGAACAAATGGTAAAGATCCATTTGTTGGCACCAATAATAGAGATGAAATGCAAATTGACTATACGGCAAACGAAACGAGCAATAGCGTTATTCCAGAGTTAAGTGAAGATGCCAAAACTCTACTCATAGAGGCTTCACAAGACCCGTCAGGCGATATCTTGAAGATTTCATTTATAGGAGGCTCAACATTCCAAACAAATGGTAAGCAAATGCTTCAGAATAATTCGCCAAGGGAGCGCGCAAGGTGGCAGGCAGCTCTCGATTTACTTGTTGAAAAAGATTTGGTTGAAGCGGTTGGGTATAAGGGGGAAGTATTTAAAGTTACCCACTATGGCTATGAAGTTGTAGATCAAATTAAAAATGCGCAATAATAGGGGTTCTTTCCGAAGAGATGATAGGAATTTTAGGGTTTGTATATCCGGGTTGGATCATAAATATTTGCAATCATCTACATTAAGCATAGTATAAACAAGCTGTAAAATTTGTATTCTTAGTTCTATTATTTCGTTACTATAGCCGCTACTTCAATCAATTTTTCCTTTCTTCGTTTTTTGTCGTTATGTAATCCACCTTTCTTTTTATCCGCCTACAATAACCCAATCCTGACTTTTGCTCAAGAAAATCATTTGAAAAAATTCATCTCTACCTAAAAGCCTTTTCGTGGTTTGCCTCGGAAAGGCTTTTTAGGTATCAGAATATTCTGCCCCTTTCGGGGAGTCTCAATTTTTTCAAAAGACGCCAGGAAATTCACTCGCTTAGCGCTCGTTCTTTTCGGGCAGTCCCTGTTTTCTTGACAAAAGGCGCACTTTGTATCTGGTTTGCCTGATACAAAGTGCTTCAAGTTCTTGGGTTTTAATTTCCGTCGTCAAAAGAAAGGAGGTTTACATGAGTCAAGTAAAAACAAATCGAAAGGAGGTGAAAACCATGATTGAAGTAGCCAGGGTTTATAAAGTCGAAAAAGACGAAAATGCCTTGAAAGCCTTTGTAGATATTAAAGTCGCTGATGCGGTTTTGATAAAAGGTGTCAGGGTTATGGCTAAAAAAGACGGCGGGCTGTTCGCGGCTATGCCTTCACAATTAGCCGGAGACGGTAAGTATTACGATACCGTCAAATTCTTAACGCCTGAGGCAAAAAATGAATTGCAAGAAGTGGTTCTTGCAGCCTACGAGGCGTAAGAAAAAAACTTTAAAGCTGTCCTATCGGCTATACGGGGGGAAAGGGCTTAAAATTGAAAGCAATATCCCCGCCCAGCCTTGTGGGTTTTGTGAGTAAAGGGGTGGTTTGGGTGATTTTGATTGGAAAGAGCGTGCGGTAGCCTTCGAGGGGGGTGTGGAGGAAAGTGCCGGCAGGCATACCGCACGCAAATAACTTTAAGTGCTTGGGGGTAAACGAGCATTTCTAAAAACTGATTAAGAAAGGAAAGAAAATATGAATCTGGATAATTGGATTAACGAATTAAGGAATCAATTAAAGAATTTTGATCACAAAACGTTAGATAACGAAGTCAAAATGGCTGATATAACACTTGGTTATCTCGACGACCAAGGATTGATTCATTATCACAAAATCGAGTATAGAGCAAAAGGGTTTGAGAAAAAGCATATTTTTGATCAACTAAAGCAGAGTTAATATTACCGCATTAAATCCAGGGCAGATTGTAAAATGTTTCTGTTGTTCAAACCCCTATCGCGCTTCTCATCCCATTCTCAAATTTTCTTTCGTTTTTTACTTTTTCTTGCCTTCACGTAACCCTCTTTCTTTTTGTTCGCCGACAATAGCCCAATATTGACTTTTGTACAAGAAAATCCTTTGAAAAAATTCATCTCTACCTAAAAGCCTTTTCGTGGTTTGCCTCGGAAAGGCTTTTAGGCATCAGAAGTATTCTGCCCCTTGCGGGGAGTCTCAATTTTTCCAAAGACCCCAGGAAATCCACTCGCTTGGCGCTCGTTCCTTTCGGGCAGTTCCTGTTTTCTTGACAAAAGGCTGAAATCAAAAGTTTGCCTTTTTGTGGTCTGCCTCAAAAAGTTTCCTTTGTAATTTCTCATCTTCCGGGGGATGCCTCGCAAGATGACCGCCCCACAGGTCAAATTTTTGTGCTTTGCATTTCTGGCGAAAAAAGAAAGGAGGGTTCACATGAGGCAAGAAAAAGAAAAAAACGAAAGAAAGAACGAAAAATTTGAGGATGGGGTGTTACGCGCAGATGCCTGTATGGAAAGGTATTCAAAAACACGAGAATCCCAATACAGAACTTATTCTGAGGACCTGCCGGAGCAAGTATTCGGTTTATCCGCTCTTTGGGAAGAAAGGCGTCTGATGAAGAACGTTTATAAGCTTCTGGCCAAAGGTATTAAGCCAAGCGGATCTGAAAGCCTGGAAACATTTGTTGAAAAACATAGCGATTTATTAGAAGAGGGAGGTGATTGCTGATGTGGATACAAAAAGACAAATCAACGAAAGAAATAAGCTGGAAGGGAATTTCTGACTGGGTGGTAATTGATGGAGTTATCTGGGTTGAAGTCCCGGAAAAGGAGGTGAATGAAGCATGTATAGCCCTGATTTAAGCGAAAAAATGGTGAAAACGTTATACAGGTTAAAGCGTGCCTGGAATAAACCTATGACGGCAGTGATTGAGCAATTGCTTATTCAATCATTAGTGACGGTTGATAAGAAGCCGGTATGCGAAATATGCCGCAAGGAGAAAAACAATAGCTGCGAAGGATGTTATTTCAATGACCTTTAATTATAACGTTATCTTAGCCTGCCTGAAAGGAAAAACGTATGAAAATGTTTAAGAATTATTTCGGACATGAAGTTAAAATCCAGCTTGTCAGGGAATCAAGACCCATTAAAGAATGCATTATTACAGGGCCGGAGGATGTTTATCAACTTGTTAAGGATGAATTAAAGAATTCTGACCGGGAACTTTTCCTTTCCATACAGCTTAATACACGGAATCGGGTGTTGGGTATTAACGTTGTTTCGATCGGCACGTTAAATGCAAGCATGGTCCATCCCCGGGAGGTTTTCAAGCCGGCTATCTTACAGAATGCCGCAGGGATAGTCCTTGTTCACAATCACCCATCTGAGAGTGACGAACCCAGTGTAGAGGACTTGGCAATAACGAGTAAATTATCAAATGCCGGTGAGTTGCTCAGTATTGATGTTTTGGATCACATTATTGTGGGGAAGAGTTTCTACAGTTTCCTGGATAAGGGATTAATAAAAAGCAAAAAAGGGGGTGCAGAATGTTAACAAGGGATGCGTTAGAACAATTTACCGGAACAGAGCAGTGGTATAGGCATTTAAGCGGTTATCTTTACACCGATGGCGTCCGTTATGTCGCGCAAGAAGGAGGAGCATATTGGTTAATTGATAAAATACTGCTTACAACCAGTGTAAAGAAAGACTTGCAGGAGTTTGGGGCTTGGAAGCTTACGGTTAATGAGGATAAGTCGGCAGTTTTGGTATGCGAGGATGGAAATTATCACGAGCTTTACCGGGAGAAGATTGATTGGACGGATTTTTCGTTAAATACGATTGAATTGTGGTTTGAAAATGGCGTTTTAATATTGCCGAGCGAACATTAGAAACCGATACGCGGCTGTTTACTGATTAGGGGCTTGATAACAAAACGCCCTGGCAGAGGGGTTGTACTGTCATGGCTTTGTTGAAGGCTTACAGGGCTGACTTTCAACGTCAGAACCGCTTCCTCTTAACTAAGCCTTGAAACTGGTTTTGACAAGTCCGACCACTATAATAATACCTTGTTTCGCGTACCTTAACGCCATATAATTAAACAAAGAGGGGGACACTTTAAGCTGGAACCTGATGGTGGATCTAAGGTCAGGGGGACTCGGTCCCGATCGTACCCACAGACAGCCATAAATAGATATAGCATTGTAATTCCAGCTGACGGGGTATTAAAACAGTTTGAAACCGCTGTATCTGGGTTATTGAGAAAAATTGTAGTAAATAATCAAGAGAGCGAATCTTTGGGTAGAATTCGTGATTCCATTTTGCCGAACCTGATGTCAGGAAAGATTAATGTCGAGGTATAGTGATGGAAGAAACTCCTTTGGGAAATAATAATGTAGAAAATATGGATGTTTTCTTTGAGAAAATATACGGATTTAAACCTAAGAAACGGGGCGCTGGCTATGAGTTATTGGTGGGAGCAGTTTTAAAGATATTAAACCAAGATGCATCTGTTTCAAGTAATGTTTTTATTGAAAGTAAATATAGTCATGATCAATATCAGATTGATAATTTATTAGAAGATGTGCAGAAAAAAGTTTTTGTTGAAGCGAAAGATTATTCAGAGAAAGTTGGGCGAGGTGATGTGACCAAATTATCTGGCGCTTTACTTTGTCTTCCTCTGGATAAAGGGATTATGGCTACAACTAAAGGCTTCACAGGATGTGCGAAACAATATGTTGAAGATTGCAGTAAAAATCCAAATGCGAAGCCCATAGACTTATATATCATTAGAGAAGTACTTGATAGGGATTTGAAGGAGCGCATCAAGGAGATTCAGGTACAGATATTTATTGAGGGAATGGATTTCTCAAAAGCTATCTTTACGCCTCATTTCACAGAAGAAGCTTTCTTGATGTTTCAAAAAATTGGCTATGCGAACGGCACCCAAATTAATATCCATATAGAGGCTTTTTACAGAAAAGACGGCTCCGTAATAGAAACTTTATTTAACCTTACTCATGCCTTAAATAAGAATCCGTGTAATGGTGGAGTCCATGCCGGTGAATGGGAATTTTTAGAGCCAGCACATATTTTATTTAATAAGGAATTAATTCCAATTACATCTGTTGAATACAATATACCAATTAGGCTGGATAAAGTAAATTTCAAGGTAGGAGAAAAACCGTTGATATATGTTCATTCGCAAGATGGAGCTATTGAAAAAATAATTAGTGAGGAGCAACTTAAAAGCATTAAATTTGATGGTTACAGTGGATCCCATGAGCAAGGCGCACCCGGTCCGATTATCTAAGCAAGGAGGGGGGGATGGTTGCTAACTTGAATAGTAATTCAGTGGCTTTGGCTGGTGAATTTGCTGTTTTATCACAATTGGCATTGCGGGGCTATGATGCTAACTTGACTCTTGGCCATACTAAGAATGTTGATATTTTAGTTTCTCATCCTATGACAGGGAAGATGTTTAAACTTGAAGTTAAGACAAATCACAAAAACAATAAGAGTTCAAAAAGCTCTTCAAAACTGTTTGGCAATTTTGTTAGCGCTTGGATGATGAATGAAAAACACGAAAGTATAAAAGACCCTAATCTATATTATTGTTTTGTTAACATTAGTGCGCTGTTAAATAAGTTCTTTAAAACAGCGCACAGAGCAATCGAGAATCGAAAATTGAGATTTGATTCGATGGAATCTCTCGAGTGCGGTCTAATTTCTATTTTCGACTATCAGAAACTTATGTAACAATGTATTAGTACAAATGCCCAAAGTTTCAGATTTTTTATTGTTCCAAGTATAGTTGTTGCTCAATACGTACAAGGACAACATAAGTTATGGCTTAAAGATAAACCATCACGTAGTCATACCACTAAAATGAGAACTTTCCGCATGGGGTTAAAAAGTGAAAAGTATCTCATCCAAACACCTTTTGTTGAGAAATATGAGAATAATTGGAACTTCAAAAGTTAGTATCTTCTTATGAAGAAAAGGGATAATTCCGGGAACACGTACATAATTAAAGACGGGTTTTTAATTTCTGGTTCTGGAAACAACAAAAGGTAAGGAGGGCCTGGGGTCCGTAAGAAGAAGTTAAAAGGCAACGGTAACATTAACACTATAAAGATTGCTAAAGTCTTGTTGTGCAGGAGGGAAATAATGGGAGGGCGACAACCAGTTGTGCTGGAATCTGTTGAATTCAAAAATAAAAAAGAAGCACTTAAATTTTTTAAAGGAATGCTTAGCCATTATCGCAATGGCAAGCAGATTGATGAATATTATTCGACTATGTTATTTGATCTTGTTGAACGACATCCAGAAGCTCTCCAAAAGATCGGTTGTGGTATTGAGTATTTTTATAAAGCTCTCACTGATGAAGGGACAAGCTGTTTTTGGATAAAAAGAAAAGACGGCAGTTGTACGGAATTTTCTTATATAACAGCGGTAAAAGCAAAGGGTAAGAATTTGTTGCAGGAGTTCTCTGAAGCATGCCGGGAGTCTGTTCGTGAATCGCTTGAGGCAGCAAAGAGAAGATTTTTTAAACAAAATGCAGATGCGAACGGAAAAGTTGAATGTGAAATAACAGGAGAAAAGATCGCTTTGTACGAAAGCCATCTTGACCATAAGAAGCCGATGACGTTTCAGGTTATTGTTCAAACCTTTCTGGCGGCTAATAGAATTTCGCCTCACCCGGATATGTTGTCAAGACCGCAGGATGGTCAGTTTGTGACCACTTTTGTTGATCAAAGTATAGAGAGGGCGTTCAAGGATTATCACAAAAGAGTAGCTCAGTTGAGGATTATTACAGCAAAAAAGAATTTATCTTTGGGCGGATCCGAGAGAATGACTAAAATTAAAAGGCCGGTTGTGTTAGATTAAGTATGGTTGCAAAGTTTATAAACGTCATTTCACACTGGTTTCACTACAAATGTAGAATCGCGTCTTAAACAGCATAATGTCGGATCTGTTGGATGCACTTAACACCATATAATTAAGCAAAGAGGGGGAACACTTCAGCCGGAACCTAAGGTATGAGAGACCCCGTTCAGATCTTACGTAGAGACCATTATTAGACAAACACTACAAATAGCAGGAGCGAGAACTTAAAATGGCTAATTACGACTTCAAAAGTTTGTCGAGTTATGATTTTGAATGTTTATGCCGAGACTTACTTCAAGAGAAATTAAAGGTAATGCTGGAAAGTTTCACAACTGGCAGGGATGGGGGAGTAGATTTTAGGTGCTGTAGAGCCAAAGGTAAGAAAATGATAATTCAAGTTAAACATTATGCAGGATCAAATTTTAATATTCTTCTCAATAAGATTAAAAAAGAAGAGTTAGAAAAGATCAAAAGGAAGAATCCGGAACGATATATCTTGGTAACTTCTGTTGGTCTTACTCCAGACAACAAAGATGAGTTATTTAATGTTCTTACTCCTTTTTGCAAGAGTTCTGAAGAGATCTTTGGAAAAGATGACTTAAATAATCTACTAAATATTTTTTCTTCAATTGAAAAGAAAAACTTCAAACTATGGTTAACAAGCTCGGCAATCCTTGATAAGGTTTTACATAGTAATATTTATACTCAAAGCGAAATCGAAGTGAAATATATAGAAAAGAGGCTTAAATACTACGTCCAAAATGAGAGTTTTTTTGATGCTTCACGAATTCTAGAAGAATTACATTATTGTATTATTGCTGGCATCCCAGGGATGGGCAAGACAACTCTTGCTGAGATCCTATTGATTGACTATTTGAATCATGGTTTTGAAGTGGTAAAAATCTCTTCTGATATTTCTGAGGCTACGGAAGTATTTGATAGCAATAAAAAACAGATTTTTTATTACGATGATTTTCTGGGTCAAACAAAATTAGCCGATAAATTCAATAAAAATGAAGATGAAAGATTATTGCGGTTTATAAATACCGTAACACAGCGGAATAATGCAAGATTTATTCTGACAACAAGAGAATATATTCTAAACCAAGCAAAAGAAAATTACGAGAAATTAGCAAACTCTAATTTTGACTCGAAGAAATGTGTAATTGAACTAGATAAATATACTAAGTTTAATCGCGCCAAGATTTTATTTAATCACATTTTCTTTTCCGACCTTCCAGATGAATATAAAGACTCAATTTTAAAGAATAAGAACTATTGGAAAATTATTAACCACAGAAATTATAATCCAAGGATAATTGAAAGGATGACACAATTTATTTCGAGCTCTAAAATTGAAGGCAATTACTTCGCGACCTTTATGAAGAATCTTGATAACCCAAGCAGGATTTGGGAACACGCCTTCCAAAGTCAAATTTCTCAAGCTGCGCGAACGTTATTAATAACTATTTCTTCTCTTGGTGATGAAGTCTTGATGGATGACCTTGAAGAGGCTTTTAACTGTTTTTATAATAAAATGGCGAAAGACTTAAATTTTTCAATCTACTATAATGATTTTAGAAAATCATTAAAAGAATTGGAAGGAAACTTTATCCTTATAGAACAACATTCTCAAAAAACAACTGTTAAATTCCACAATCCTTCTATTAATGATTTCGTAGAAGGTTTTATCCGGACTAATTACAGAATTTCAAGATTATTGCTAGAAACCGCAATATATTTTGAACAGTTAATTAAACTAACAAATTTTCAGCAATTTGTAGAGGAAAAACTAGGAGAATATCCTATATTTAATCGGACTAACAAAGATTTGTGGCTGAAAAAAATTAATGAGCTTTATGCTTCTACTACTCCCATCCTGATCTCTGTTGTTTATCCAGATGGCACTACAAGAAAAGAGAAAATATCAATAAATTTCGAGAAAAGATTGCAATTTGTTATCGAACTTGAAAAACAGAAAAAGTTGGAAGGTTTAAAATCGACGATAGATGCTATGTTTAATCATCTAATAAAGTTGTATGAGAAGAAAGTTTCCAACAAATGGTTGGCATTAGAATTCTTGGGTTATCTTCCTGAGCAGAATGCTCTTGATTCAGAGGGACTAGAAGTCTTTTTGAATACCATTAAAGAGGCTTTTTTGCGAGATTTGGAGACTTCGGATGATTATAAATATTTAACAGATCTCATTAAACAAATGCCCCGTTTATTCACTGAAGCTGAAAAGGAAAATATAAAAACAGATTTTGTAGATTTTTGTGAAAAAGAAGTTATAAATATTCGCGAAAGCGATGACCCCGCTTATCTTACACAAAATAAGGATGCCTTGGACGAGGTGGCAGAATTTCTTAAGATTGAAATAAGAGAGAGTCTTGCTTCTATTGACGATAGAATTAATGAATTGTATCATGGCGAATCCGATGAGGATTATTATAGAAGCGATTTCCAGGAAGAATCTGAAATGTCAGCAGAAGAAATAGATTCTCTTTTTGATAGTTTACTAGATTAAATTAAAAATAGTAAGACGCTGTTGCTAATCTACCTATTTACAATAAGTACCACAACATTTTTTTTATCATCATAGTTAGACTTCAACCCTGCTTCGCAAATACCGGAGCAGAGTTTTTTTGTTGTCTGGGCAGTATAAAAATATAAGTAAAAACTAATAGTTTGGTTTCTCGGTTATAGTATTGCTGGGGTGGTAATACAAAATATTCTTGCTGGCGCGGGACTTTCGTTCTTAAAAGAAGTAGGTAACGTGGCGTCGGTTATATAGATGGACTGATTTTTGTTTAGTGTATAGTTATTTTTGTTTGAACTTACCGTAATTGCCCCCTCAAGTACAAAAATAAATCTCTGCGAATCCGGGGTTAGTCTTTCTTCGAAACAGCTTCCGGGTTCTATTGTTAGAATCTCCGGAAGCATCTTTTTGTTAAAGAAAATATTCTTAACAAGTAACTGACGGGTAATCTTCTGATCGTAAGTTAAGGGGAGTTCTTCAAAAGGCAGGAAGGGGAGGATAGGGTTAATTTTTTCTTCGTAAACACCTTTATAGAGCGTGGATAGGCTTATTCCTAATGCCTGGCAGATTTTGATATGAATATCAAGTGTGCCTGTCAGTGCCCCTTTCTCAATTTTATTGATGGTTGAGGCTCCAATGTGACAAAACTTGGCAAAGTCTTTTTGCCGAATAGTACCCCTTAATTCTCTTATTCGGTGAGCAAAATCCATAGGTGAATTTATAGTATATAATTTCCATTTTGTCAATATAAATATGGCTTAAATGGGTGGGATAGTGCTGTGCGAGTTGAAGATATTGACAAAGAGGAAATCGGGTGGTATACTTTTTCTACATAAAAGAAAGCGTTTTCCTGAAAAACGTGCTACTTAGTGCCGATATATAATGCGTACCCCATATTATATCTATGGTGTGCTTCTTATATAGCTTTGCTCAATTAGATTATTTCGTTTGTGAGAGGCACTATGGGCAACGGGGATGTTGTATTCAATCGAAAAGGACTTAGTTCCGATGAAATAGAAATAATAGAAGGGTGGCGGATGGTAAAGCGTCATCGTAAAGGTCATTTACAGGTGAGTTTGAAATCCGACGGCACTCAATTCTATATGGAGATTACTCCGGCAAAAGAAGGAAAGGTGGAGGCTCCAAAAGAAAGCACTTGACAGGGAGCACGGAGCGGGGTATAAAATAATTAACAAATAACTTATTCAGTCGCTATCACTCGGCCGCAAGGCCGGAGGAAAATAGGGCTGGTTTTCTGAAAGCAATTTCAGAGAGCCAGCCCTTTTTATTTGTCTTTTTTATGGAGCGAGCTTATTATTATCAACCCGGCGGTTATACGAAGGTCCCCAATACTATGATGCGGGCCCTTTATCGATTCCGTTTTAATGGGACACAATTCAGGACTATCATCTTTTTAATTCGTATGACGAATGGTTGGAATAAAGGGAGCAGGATTATTAGCTATAAGTCTATTGCGAAAGAATTAAATCTTGATAGGCGAAGCGTGAGAAGAACGATCAAAGCACTTATTCAAAATAACGTGATTATTAAACAAAAATCCGGTCGGCGGAATATATGGGCAATGAACCACGACGGCGCGTCGTGGAAGTTGTTAATAACTCGTCGGAATAGGAGGACACAAACGACCCCCTTAAAGGGGCGCATTTGTCCCCAGAAAGAGGGCGAATTATCCCCTCTTGTATAAGTTAATAAAAGAGAATTAAGAAAAGTAGTAGTAAGTAAATGAGGCTGTGAATTCTGTGAATAATTCCTATAAAATAAAGCAAAAAAACCCTCCTGGAAAAGTGGTTCGATTTTTCAAGGTCGAAATCTGTGACGCTAGTTCTGCTCCTGAACTCTACGTTAACCCAAGTAATCCTTATACACAATTATCAGACGAAAGTAGGGTAAAAGATTTTAATGAAATTTTTGGTTTGCTTTGGGCCGAATCATGCCGGGAAATCGGCAAAGATATTCATGGAAATAAAAAAAGATTGCAAAGAATAAAATGATTGCTATAATGTATCCCATACGAAAGCAAGGGGATTATGGCTAAAAAGGTTTCCTGGAGAAGAGTCACAACGATCTATAGTTTTAAAGACGCCAAAACTGTGCGTGTTTTTGGTATCGCCCGTGTATCGACAGACAAACAGGCACAGAAAATAGGCGAATCGCTGGATCATCAGAAAGAAGTCCTTAATAATTGGGTGAGATCCAAATCAAGCCTGCATTCGCCCCAAGGATGGGAACTTGTTGATATATTCGTAGAAAATGAGAGCCCGGATGGCCATAGAAAAGGCAGGACTGCCACAAAGCGGGAAGGAAGAAAAGGATTAGCTAAAGCTCTTGAGCTTGCTAAATTAAAGCTTATTGATGTAGTTGTTGTGACAAAGCTGGATCGTATAGCAAGAGACACAAGAGATTATATAGATATTTCAGCTGAATTTAACGAGAATGAAGTAGCTCTTGTCTGTTTGGATCTTGATATAGATACTTCAACACCTGACGGGCAGATGATAATGCGCAATCACGCTAATCTTGCCCAGTGGCAGGCAGAGAGAATATCGCAGTATAGCTTGGAAACTGTTTTAAGGCACCTTAACCAAGGCCGCCCATTAGGACCACCACCCGTAGGCTATAGAACAAGCAAAGATATCAATGGTAAGAATACATATGTGCCCGATCCTGTTTATAGAAAGCATGTTGAGTTTATCGATCAATTATACTTGAGAGTGAAAAGTGCAGTAAAGATTGTCGATATCCTGCACCAAAAGGGGTATAAGTCCCGGCATGGGAAAACATATTCAAAACCGCAGGTATCGCGTATTCTTCAGAATATCCGCTATATTGCAAAACAGGAGTATGATGGCCAGATTTATCCTGGGAACTGGGAACCGTTAAGGACGGAAGATGTTCACAATACAATCCAAGCTATTTTAAAGAAAAACAGGGCAACTAATCATAGCCCCAACAGTTCAAATCGTAATTATGTCTATCTTGCTAAAAGCTTGCTTAAATGCAGTAGTTGTGGTTCAACTATGATCGCAAGACCCGCTACTGGCAAAGGTGGTAAATATTATCCCTATTATATGTGCATAAAAGCATTTAAGACTAATGGCATTGATTGCAGTGAAACTAATCTTTTGGCGGCAGATACTATGGATGATGCTATTATAGAAGTGCTACGGCACTTGCATTTAAATCCGGATAATGTTGCTGAAATTATAAAAAAAGCCAACCAAGCGACGGCATCAACAATAGGAATTTTGCAGGAGGATTTAGATAGGGTACAGATAAGACTGAAAGATATCCGTACAAAGATTGCTAATTTGGTGGATATCCTCGCGGATAAAGGGATGGCCGGAGTTGATGCGGTTAAAGAGAGGCTGGGAGCCTTGAACCAAGACGAGTTAGAACTTGTTGTGGAAGAAAACAGAATAAAATCTGAAATTCAGGCAGAAAAGATTCAAGCTGGCACGGCCCATGATTATATTAAGACGCTGCAACTATTTAAAGATTTTTATATGATGAATAAAAATAACAGGGAGCGGATCCAAGTGATTTTGCCAAGAATAATTAATTCAGTTATCTGCGAAGTTACCGATAAGAAAAAGGGTATTGGTAAACTCAAGATCGGCTTATTTGGTCGGCCTTTTAATCGAGGGGAGAATGCTGAAATATGGAATAAAACATTACAAAAAATAGCCGACGAGTGTTATAACAATAAAGCTTTTGAAGAAATTAATGGCAAGTTTGGGACGAAAGCTTATAAAAAAAGGGAATCTTCAAGCGCTGGAGGGACTTCTTTAGCTATGTCAGACAAGAGATCTTATAATAATCCGGTGTTCGCAGGGGGTAAGAGAGTTGACCCCATATTTTGTTTTGAGCATATAAAGCCTCCCAATCAGTCGTAGAATCAACG
>WOYI011258540.1_pt1 | contig 29952 bp, 20 predicted proteins | sample 6423411 | NCBI WGS metagenome assembly WOYI01 (sample SAMN13441803, study PRJNA592873) | oil field metagenome | biome: oil field; feature: oil-well bore; material: oil-contaminated soil; isolation source: oil-contaminated soil from oil-well borehole | place: Germany: Wietze | collected 2016-10-18 ...
GAATGGGCCGAGAATCGGGAAAAGCAGGTACGAAAAAAGGGGACTTGAGCCATGGGTAGGGAATCCATTCAGCCTCAAGGACAAGCTAGCCAGGCGTTCAAATAGCGCGAACTGAGAGAGGAGAATCATGGCAAGCACTGGCGATATGCTTTCCATTGGCAAAAGCGCCCTGCTGACCACGCAGCAGGGCTTGGCTACATCCAGCCATAACACCGCCAATGTGTCCACGCCGGGCTATAACCGGCAAAGCGTGCTTCAGGAAGCGCAACGCCCCGAGACCACACCGGGTGGTTACATCGGACGTGGCGTACAGACCACCACGATACGCAGAAACTACGACCAGTTCCTCACCAGCAATGAGCGTACCACCACTGCGGTCAGCCAGAACTGGCAGCAGTACGAAGAGCTTGGCAATCGGATCGATCAGATTTTCGCCCAGACAGAAACAGGGCTCAATGACCCGCTCAACAATCTCTTCGGTTCATTGTATGACCTGGCGCAGGATCCGACATCGCAGGCTGCTCGAGAAGTGGTACTGACCAATGCCGACTCGCTGGCGGGTCGTTTCAATATGCTGGCGGACTACCTCAGTACAGTGCAGCAGGAAGTCAACAAGGATGTGACCCAGGGCGTGGCCGATCTGAACGATTTGGCGGGCAAGGTTGCAGAACTCAACATCCAGATCGTCAATGCCAGCAACCAAAGCGCCAGCGGCCCCCCCAATGATCTGCTGGACCAGCGGGATCGGCTCTTGCTGGAGATGTCTCGCTTGACAGATATCAATGTCTATCAGGAAAGCAACGGCATGGTCAATGTTTATGCCGGCAAAGGCTTTGCCCTGGTGCTGTCGGGGCGCGCCAGCCAGTTGTCCACCAGGCCAGACCAACGGGCCCCTGGGCATCTTCGTGTAGTCCTGAATGGGGGAAACGGCTCTGTTATGGATGTGACCGACTCGTTTCGAGACGGTCGGATAGGGGGAGCGCTGGATTTCCAGAACCAGATGCTGGATCCTACGCGTGCCAAGTTGGACGAACTGGCCTACCAGGTTGCCAAGGAGCTCAACACCGTGAATCGGCGCGGCTTCGATGCCAGTGGCCGGCGTTCCGGGGATGACATATTCCAGCTGACCCCCACAGCACAAGGCGCAGCATCGGCTATCAAGCTGCAATTGAAGGACGGCAGCCAGATCGCCGCAGCTACCAAGCGAGGTAAGGCCGGCGACAACAGTAATGCCCTGGCCATGGCCAAAAGCTTTCAGGAGCCCACCATGGATCATGAGACGCAAACCTTTGTGGGGTTTTATGCCGGCATGGTAGGCGAAGCAGGTGCCCAGGCGCGTTCGGCACAAATCAACAGGCAATCCTATGACCAGATAGCCGAACAAGCCAGTGCTGCCAAGCGCAACCAAGGGGGAGTCAATCTGGATGAAGAGGCTGCCAATCTGGTGCGTCTCCAGCAGGAGTATGCGGCGGCAGCCCAGATTATTGCGGTGTCGGATCAGGTATTTCAGGAACTGATCAATGCGGTGCGTCAGTAGTTTGATCGCCGTGCATTGAAAAAAGGCTGCCAATCGGAAGAGACCAGAAGGGAGAAGCGCCATGCGCATTGCCACCAGCCAATTCTATATCCAGTCGGCCAGCGACATGATGGATATCCAGGATCGCCTGCATACTGCCCAGATCCAGACATCGAGCGGCAAACGCATCAACGCACCCTCGGATGATCCCGTTGGGGCCGCCAAATCATTGGTGTTGCAATCCCAGGAGTTTGCCTATGGCCAGTATCAGAGGAACATCAATACGGCCAACAGCCGCCTGCAGCAGGAGGAAGCTGCCTACGGTGAGCTCGAACAACTGATGGTGCGCGTCAAGGTCCTGGCGCTGCAGGCCGCCAACACGGGAATCAGCAACGAGCAAAGCAGGATTGGTGCTGCTGCCGAGGCACGGGAGATAGAGGCGGAGATGTTGCGCTTGGCCAACCTCAAGGACGCCAACGGAGAATATATCTTTGCTGGCCTCGAGGTGTTTCAATCCCCGTACCAACAGCCTGGAGAGGCGAGCAGCAGAGCCACCAGCGATCCCAGAGGCCTGGGGCGGGTTCGCTATCATGGCGATGATTTGCAGCGTTATATGGACATCGATCCCGCTCGCCGCTTGCCCTACACAGATCCTGGCTCCGATGCATTTGGTGATCCATTCAATCAATCCATCTTTGGGACCATGGACGGTCTGATCAAGAGCTTCGAGACCAGCAACACCATGCAAGGCGGTCGTGGTGTCACCAGCAGCCTGGAACTGAACAGGACAATCAACCAGCAGATCAATGATCTTGACGAGCAGTACAAGCAGGTGGTTGCCACGCACGCCTCGGTGGGTGCCAGGCTCCAGGCACTGAATCAGGAGCAGCGCTTGAACACCACGCTGCAGACCCAGTATGTCTCCATTCGCAGCGACATCGAAAGCGTGGATTTTGCCCAGGCAGCCACCAACCTGACGCTGGAGGCCACAGCGCTGCAAGCCTCCCAGCTGGCTTTTGTGCAGGTGCGCGGCTTGAGTCTGTTCAATTATCTTTCGCCAGGCCGCTAGGAGGCTGCCTCGGCGAGAAGGGGGGGCAAAGTCGCTGTGGATGCAGGGCTTTTGGCCGTCGTTTATCCCCTCAGGGTTTTGCGCCAGCGCAGGGATCGCATGTATCCGGTGCTGGCGTCCCACAGGGCATGGTGGGCAGCGGGTACACTGGAAGCCAGGAAGCTGGGCCTGAACAAGCGGTGACGGCTTTGTCCGTTGCCCGCAGTGGCCAGCAATGCCCGCCCCCAGGTCGCCATGTAGACGATGGCCAGGGTATGGCGCAAGGCGCGCTGCTCCATGAGGCAGCAGGTGCGGTTTGCCGCCTCAATGGCGGCAAAATAGTCATTGAGCCAATCCAGATAGGCGGCATCCAGGAGCGGTCTTTTCCCAGGGCTGCCCACCCGGGGCAGCAGCCAATAGAAATATTCCAGGTCTTCTGCGGAAGGCGACAGCCCGAGCCATTGCAGCTGTTGGGCAGCGATAGCCTGGAGCCTGCTTTTCTTGAGAGCTGCCTTGAGTTGGGTGGTCTGCCCAGGATGGTGGCGCAAACCGGTCAGCCGTAAGGGCAGATTGGCCACGGGATGGTCGCGGGTGAGCCGGGTGAGCAGCTCATAATCCTGGGAGAGGGGAAAGTCTTCCCGATAGCCATAATGGCGCAACAAAGCGGTTCGCCCCATCAATGAGCTGTTGCGCACGCTGACATGGAACAGCAGTTGCGCCTGGACATCGGCGGGTTGCAGGGGATTGCCCCGGCGCTTCTTGCTGCGCCACGGCGGGAGATGCCTGCCCTGGGCATCGAGGTTCCAGGTCCAGGTGCCCAGGGCGGCCAGGGCGGGATGAGCTTCCAGGAAGGCTGCCTGGAGGGCAATGCGTCGCGGATGGGCGATATCATCGCTGTCCAGGTTGGCCACATATCTGCCGCGGGCTTCTGCCAGGCCGTGATTGCGGCTTGCGGCAATGCCCGTGTTGTGCTCATGGCGTATCAACCGCACCCTGCTGTCTTTGAAGCTTGTTACGATATCTGGCGTCCGATCGGTGGAGCCATCATCGATGACCAGCAGCTCGAGGTTGCAGCCCTGCTGGTTCAGGATGCTGGTCATGGCTGCGGCGATATAAGTCTCCCGGTTGAAGGCGGGCATCACCACGCTGATCAGTGGGGCAGCCATCAGGCGCAGCGCAGCTGCCGGATGACCTGGGTATAGGCGTCCACCGCTGCTTCCATGCCAAACTGGGCGGCACGGGCCTGAAGCGACCGCGGCGGAGCTGGGTTGGCCAGAATGGCGGCGATGGCCGCAGCCAATGCCTCTGGCTGACCAATGGGCACCAGTGCGCCGTAGCGGCCATGGTCCAGGATCTCGGCAGGACCGCTGGGACAGTCGGTGGCTACCACGGGCCTGCCCAGTGCCAGTGCCTCCAGCAATGCATTGGGCATGCCTTCCGAGATGGAAGATGAGACCAGGCAGGAGGCAGCGGCGATGATGGGATAGGGATTGGTCACGAAGCCTGGCATCATGACACGGCCCTGGAGATGGAGGGTGCGACACAGGGTGGTCAGTTTTTTGCGCTGGGGTCCTTCGCCCAGGATGACCAGCCGGGGCACCAGGGATGTGGGCAGCAACCTCATGGCATGCAGCAGGGTGGGATAATCCTTCTTGGCTACCAGTCTTCCCACAGCGACGATATAGGGCTGCGGATAGAAGGTGGGGCCGGCCAGGCTTTTTTCCTGCACCGTGGCGATGTCCACGGCGTTGGGTATCACCGTGATGCGTTGCGCTGGGATGCCCATGGCCAGGAGGTTGTCGGCAACCCCGCCGGATACGGCAATGAAATGGTCGGCTTCTGGATACCATTGGCGGATCAGGGGGTCGCGCCAGCGGGGACGCACCCTGGCAAAGCGCCCATCATCTCGCAGATGCACCACATTGCTCTGCCGGATGAGCAATGGGATGCGCCGCTTGGCAGCCTGTCGAGCACGCAGGGCAGCCAGGGCCGTGGGAATGGAGACGGTCAGCAGGCCGTCGAGCTCGTTATCCATGAGGTGCTTGAGCCTGGAAATGGCGCAAGCCAGACGGGGTGCGTTGCCGGGAATGCGCCCTGCCCATCCGGGCATGAGGTCCTGCCAGGCAAGGCCGTGTTGCCCCATGGCGATCTGCTGGTCATCCCGCGGATGGGGGATGAGCAGACGCACGGTCCTGTGGTGCTGCAGGCGACTGGCCAAGGCAAACATGACGCGCTCACGGTTGGTAACCGGCAAAGCGCTCATCAAGATGGCCCATGTGCCGCTCACCCTGGGTTGCAGGCCATGGTGCCGCGATAGCGTTGCAGGAAATCGACCGAGGCAAGCTGGTTGTCGATGTGTCTGAGCAACGGGGCAGGCCATGGCGTTTCCAGGGCGCTGCGGTGGGGCGTGGCAAAGAGAATGGCGCTGCAGGCTGCATAATAGGCTGGCTCGGGTTCGCCGAGCTGGATGTGGTGCAGGAGGGTGCGCAGCGTCTGGTGCGGTTCGGCCAGGAGGTCCTCCAGGTGCACGTCCAGTATGAGGCTGCCATAGCGCTTCTTGAGTGCGCCGATGACCATCACATTGCTGAAATAGCCCTGCGCGGCATGCTCGAGGCTGGTACCGGTGCGCCGCGCCTTGGTGGCGATATTGTCATAGGGGTTGCGGATGACGTGAATCAAGCGCAACCGATCGCAGGCAGCCAGATCATCCAGGAGATGAGGATGGCGGCGCAACACGCGGATGCTGCCATTGCCCTTCTTGTCGCCGGCAGCCAGCAGCTCATGATAGCGACCCTGCCATTGGCCGGCCACCTGGTAGTCATAGTCGGTATAGGCCCGCCCCAGCATGTGGAACACGAAGGAGTTGATCACGATGGCCTCGGTAAGGCTTGCCAGACTGGCGCCCTGGGCCAGGTGGCGCAGGGCGTGGAGCTCATGGGAGATGACCACATGCGGATGGGCATCCAGCAAGGATCCTACCAGCGAATGACCGCTGCGCGGATAGCCCAGGAAAAAAACCATGTACCGGGGGGGAGTCTCTGGCATGACAATGGGCCAACGGCCGGGCTGCTTGTCCAGCAGAGCGCGGATCTGGGTATACGGGTGCAGCGCTTCCCTGGCCTGACCGATGTGGCGGATGCGCCAGGCATGCTCCTCCAGGGCCGTTTCGGAATGGCCCTGGAGGAGCGCCCAGCGCGCCGCCCAGGCGTGATGGCTGTCGGTCCAGGCTTCCTGAATGGCATGGCTAGCCAGGCGCCAGGCTCTTTGTCCCAGGTCGTTGAGATGAATCAAGCGGCGCTGCATGATAGAGGCTGCCATGACAGAAGTCATCATGGTGTGGAGGAAGGGGCCTGTTGCCCCAGCAGCCTGGGCCGCAGGGTGGCCCAAAGCCCGCTCAAACCGCCATGGCGTTCGCGCAGCCGGTCCTCCAGTTGATCTATATGGTCGAGTAATGGGCCAAGACGCACGAACTCACGGTGCAATGGCGCAAGCGCTTCCCAAAAGCTGTCCTCCTGGCTGCCCATGGTGTCCGCGGCCACTTGATGCAGCAGCAAAAAGGCGTCTCGTGCCAAGGAGAGCACCTGCTTGTTCTGGGTCAGCTGATCCAGGTCGGCTCTGTGGTGGTAGAGATCCTTGGTGAGGAAGGCATCCACATATTCCGCCACGGCTTGCGCATCGGGGGCTTCCTGGCCCAGGTGCCGGGCTAAGCGATGGCACTGGAACTCGGGTGCACTCATCATGAGATCGTAGTCCACCACCACCAGGGGATACCCCCGGAGCTGGGTGAGGTAAGAAAGATTGCCCGTCACCCATTCCAGGTCACTCTTGGTCTGTTGGCCCCGCATGGTATCCAGGCGTGCCCGGGACTGGGCCACATTGAGTGGATTGCGCAGCGCCATCACATAGCCCAGCTCCACTTGCAGGCTTGTAAAGACCTGTTGCCAAAAGGGAAAGATGCGCAACAGGCCACCTGCCTTGAAAGCAAAGCAGGGTGCTTGTGCCAGATGGGTCTTGAGCTGCTCCTGGGCCTGTTGTTGCAGGGGCTTGAGTGCGGAATTGGACCAGGCAGCATCCGGGATGAGCCGCACGTTGCGACCGGTGGGATGCAGGCCCACCAGGCGATGGACATTCTGGGTGATCTCCAGCAGGATCTTGTCTTCAAAGAAGCCCTTGGGGTTCTTGCGCAGACCGCCTGGTTTGAGCCGATTGCCCAGGTCATACCCCACGGCACCCAAGGCCCTGGTGATGGCGCTGGTGCCACTGCGCCCGGCCCCGATGACCACAGCCAGCCTGATCGGTGTCATCCGAAATAATGCCGTATCTTGGGGGCAAACCCGCCACGGATGATCTCCACGATGAAGACGCGCCGTAAAATGCCCTCGGGACAGCGCAGGGGGTGAACCGCATGCCAGGAATGGGCTGTGCGCTGGAAAAGCAGACTGGTATTGCCCAGGCTGGGGGCACAGACCACGGTGTCCAGCTCATCGAATGCAGGGGCCGAACGCCAGGAGCGGGTCTGGTGATCATCCAGAATCAATGTGCCTCCTCCCCACTCCGGGTCCCAGTCATCGCGATCATTGAAATAGAAGATATGCGAGCCCAGTTTCCACGGGCTGTCGCAATGGGGGGAGACCGAACAACCTGCGGGGGTATAGTGCCAATGGAAGTTCAAGCGCAATGTTTTCACGCCAAGCAGCCTGCGCAACAGGCCTCCATAGATGGGGCCCTGCAGTTCTTCGATGAATTCTTGCCAGGGCTGGGATAGCTTGGGTTTCCAGCGCCACTCCAGCACAAAGCGATCATGGCTGGTCTGGCCATAGAGGCGCCAACGCCCGAAGGACCTGCGGCATTGTTGCAGTGTGGGCAGCGTACGGCGCAGAACCTGGTACCCCTCGGGCTTGATGAATTGCTGGATGGATTGCCAGGGATAGGGGTGTGCCCTCTGGAAAGAGTCGGGTTCAAGGGATGCCAATGTGGCGGGGTTGAGATAGCTCAACGCAAAACCTCCGGAAGAATCTGGCGTTCAGGATGGGATGAGACATGCTGTGCTTCATGGAAGCGATTGTTGTCCATGAAATGAGTCACCTCATGGCGAGCGGCGGGCATGAGCTGACCTCCAGCCACAGGCCGAGGCGGCAACCCCATCAGCAAACGGATTCGTGTGACACTGCGCTCGAGATCGATGGAACGACCCTGGGTGAAGGCCTGCTGGTAACGTACCCCGTCTACGCGAATGGCGCTCACCGTGCCTTGGGGTTCATCGGGCCATGGTGTCAGCAGGCCCATGGCCAACAGGCGCCGATGGTAGGCAGCCAGATTGCGACGAGGTGTCCACAGGCCGCGGCTGGTCAGTGTGGAGGTCAGCGCGCTGGGTAACCAGGAGCAGCCGAGCCATCCATCCCGCTTGCTATGGGTTGGCTGAAAGAGATGCACGGGGCGATTGGTTTGGCAAGCCTCGGCGATCATGGAGGCACTGTCCGCAGTGACGATGAACCGATCGGACAAGGCCAGGCTGGCCTGATAGATGGAGGAACTGGATGCTTCCTGACCATAGGCTGGCAGAAAGCCGTCCCCTGCTGCCTGCTGGAGGCGACGGGCCATATCGGCGGGTGTGCGGGGGCTGGTGACCACCAGCCATGAACCTCCATACATCCTCTGCATGGCCTGGGCTCGGGCGATGAGATGATCCACATCATGGGTAGTCCATGGATACGAACTACTGGGTCCGCCAACCACACAAGTGATCCACGGGCGGGGCAAGTGCTGCCAGTGCGCCAGCCATTCACGCGCCAGGGCATGGCGCTGTTCTGCGGCAGGAAGCGTATTGAGGGGAAAAAGATTTTCCAGGACATTGAGCCCGGGGGGCAGTGCATATTGTGGGGTGGTGATGATGCAATCGAACAGGCGAAAGCTGCCCCAGGGACGGCCGACATTGACGATGCAGACCTTGTTGCCCAACAGGCGACGCAAACGGCGCACGTCGGCCAAGGCCCTCCCCCCACAGGTGAGGACCAGGTCTGGCCACGGCGGCGCCAGGAGCAGGCGTCGTGACGGCGGTATGGTGCTGCTCCAGAAGGCATGCAGACGGTTCCAGGCCAGTCCTGGCCGGGAGTCGGCGGCGCGACGAAAACAGGTGGGCCAGCCCAGCGCCCTGGCCAGGTTGAGCAACTGGGCATTGTCGCCCACCGTCTCACCCAATAAAACCCAGACCACGGGGGGCTTGCCCGCCTGCATACTGCCGGTGGGTGACAGGACAGCTTGTTGGGTAGGCAGCGGCATGATTCGCGCTGGATTTTCCTGGCCCCTCATCAAGCCGAGGGTTGTGCTTGGCGTGCTTGCGGTATGGCGCTCAATTCGAGGTTGAGCGCTTGCCATGCTAGCACCACCTTGTTGATTTGTCGAGTCAAGCCCCATGGTGCACCCTGGCATGCTGCTCTGCCAGTTCGGTGGTTTCCCTGGCTTGCAGGAGTGCCGTGATCAAGGGTTCGAGATGTCCTTCCATGATCTGGGGCAGTTGATAGAGTGTGAGGCCGATGCGATGGTCAGTGATGCGCCCCTGGGGAATATTGTAGGTGCGGATGCGCTCGGAACGATCGGCGCTGCCTACCTGTTCCTTGCGATGCACAGCCTCGCTGCGGCGCCGTTCATCCTGTGCCTGCTGCATCAGGCGGGCATGCAGCAAGGAGAGCGCGCGCGCCTTGTTGCGATGCTGGGAACGCTCCTGCTGACTTTCCACCACCATGCCGCTTGGCAGATGGGTGATGCGTACCGCGGAGTCGGTCTTGTTGACATGTTGTCCGCCTGCCCCAGAGGCGCGGTAGGTGTCGATGCGCAAATCCGCGGGATTGATGGCGATGGTCTCGTGTTCGGCAAGCTCAGGCAGGACGGCCACAGTGCAGGTGGAGGTATGGATGCGGCCCTGGGACTCCGTCTCCGGTACCCGCTGCACCCGATGCACGCCGGATTCCAGCGCCAGCTGCTCATAGGCACCAGCTCCCTGGATGCGACAGATGACCTCCTTGTAACCGCCGTGCTCCCCGGGGCTTGCGCTCACCAACTCGCTGCCCCAGCCTGATTGTTCCGCATAACGCAGGTACATGCGCAGCAGATCGCCTGCGAACAAGGCGGCTTCATGGCCCCCGGCTCCAGCGCGAATTTCCAGAAAACAACTCCCAGGGCCATCATCATGCCTGGCAGTCAGCAGCGCCTGGTGCAGGGCCTGTTCGGTTCTGTCCAATTGCTGTTGTAAATCCTCCAGTTCTTCCTTGGCCAGATGGCGCAACTCAGCGTCATGATCGTCCAGGCATGGAGCAAGGGACATCATCGCGTCCTGGATGGTACGATAGGCGAGAAATTGTTCTGCCACAGGGCGCAGGACGGCATACTCCCGACCCAATGTCTCCAGTTGGCCGGGCTCGACATGCGGGTCGGCCATTCTGGCCTGCAGCTCCTCGAAGCGCTCGGCGATCTGTTCCAGCTGCTGCAGCAGGCGTTCATTCATCATGGCAGGTTATCGGGGATGCTCTTTGCCAGGGCCCAGGGTCTGGCGCAGGAGATCCAGGGCTTCTGGATCGTCGTGTTGCGCAGCATGGCGCAGTGCCATGGTGGGGCCATGCAGCAGGCGGTTGCGCAACGCATGGGAAAAGCGCTGCACCACCTCGGCGGGATCATCACCCGCTCGCAGTTGCCGGATGGCCTGTCTTTCCAGGTCCGCGCTCATGTTTTGGGCATGGGCGCGCAGCTCAGTGATCAGGCTGTGAGCCCGCAGTCCCTGGAGCCAGCGAACATAGTGTTCCGTTTCTTCTGCAATAATGGCTTCTGCCTCAGCGAGGGCCAGCCGGCGTTGGTCCATGTTCCTCGAGACCAGGCGACCAATGTCATCCACATTATACAGATAGGCCCCCGACAGGGAGGCAATGCGCGGATCGAGATCCCGGGGCATGCCCAGATCCAAAAAAAGCATGGGCCGCTGGCGGCGCTCCTGCAAGGCCTGTTGGGCGTCGGCCATGGTCAGCAATTGGGTGCCTCGACCCCAAGCGGCGACCACGATGTCCGCTTCCCGGAGATATCTGGCGCACTCGCCCAGCTTGATCAGCATGGTACCCGGAGACCATGCCGTCATGGGGGTCTGGGTGGGCGCTGCCAGGATGAACCTGCTGATGCCATGGGTCTGCAGGTGCTTGCTGATCAGCGTGGTGGTGCGGGAGGGCCCCAACAGCAGCACCGTTTTCTGGGGCAGATCGGCAAAGAGCTGCCTTGCCAGGTGAATGGCAGCCGAGGCCACGGAAACCTGGAGTCGGCCAATGGGCGTGCTGCGGCGTACCCGCTTGGCGGTGGCAAAAGCTTTCTCGAAGAGTCTGGACAGCAACCGTCCCGAGGTACCGGCATGGCGCGCTGCCTGGTAGGCATGCTTGACCTGTCCCAGGACCTGGGGTTCACCAACGATGAGCGAGTCGAGTCCGCTGCTGACGCGCAACAGATGCGAGATGGCATGTTCTCCGCCATATGTATAAATATAATTCTTGAGAGAGCGGTCGGTGCCGCCATGATACGATAACAGCCAATCCATGAAAACATCGGCCTGGTTCGGCAGCACCCCATAGATCTCGGTGCGATTGCATGTGGCAAGGAGCGCCGTCTCCCTGGCGGCGGTGTCGCGGTGCAGCAGGTGGAGGATGGGTATGAGCCCCTTGGGAGAGATGGCCAGTTTCTCACGTACAGCCAGCGGGGCATGGTGATGGTTGATGCCGGTGACAGTAATGGCCATGATTCACATGAGTTTGGCTGGCAGGGGATTCTTGCGGGATGGGGACATAACTCTATGAAAAGAAATCAGCGTGGGAACCACGCCGGTGTCATGCCGGCATGGTCCATCCTGGCTGTCTGTGTGATGGCAGCGGCCTGTGCGCCGGTGACTCCTCCAAAGGTTTTTGAGATTGATCCTGTGCGGCAGGGAGCGCCCATCGCCATTCATGCGGATGATGATCCCTATTTCCTGATCTTGCAAGGTGAGCTGGAATTGGCGCGGCACAATGTGCCAGCTGCATTGAAAGCATACCATGAAGCGGCCCTCAAGTCCGAGGATCCGGTGGTGACCCAGCACGCCTGCGAGCTGGCAGCTGTCTCCCAGGCATCGGATATAGGCATCGAGCTGGCGCTGCGTTGGGCTACCCTGGACCCTCAGTCCATGGACCCGTGGCGTTTCCTGTTGATCTTCGCCCTCGACAGGAACGATCTTGCCATGGGCAAAAAGGCCTTTGTGGAACTCCTGAGGCGTCCCGATGGTGCCGCAGCTTCCCTGGCCCTGGTGCCCCCCATGGCCGAGAAGGCTGCCCATGATCCTTCCATATTGCAGCTTTTTGATCAGCTGCCGGCCGAGTTGCGTGGTCTGCCCGAGATGCTCTATATGCGCGGGGAGGCGGCCAAGGCGGCCTCTTTGTGGGAGCAGTCCCTGGACGCGGCGCGTCGGGCCAGCAGGATGCGCCCCGATTGGCCGCCTCCCCGCCTGTTGCTGGTGGACGTATATCTCGCCACCAAGCGCCCCGATGCCGCCAAGGCCGAGATGGATGCCTTGTTGGCCAAGACCAAGGATACCGTCTCGCTGCGTCTGTTGCTGGCACAGAAATTATTGCGTGCAAGCTATGAGCGCGAGGCTGGCGCCATGTTGCAGGCTGTCTTGCGGGAAGACCCGACCCAGCCCGAGGCTCTCTATGCCCTGGGGCTGCTGGCCATCGAGCGCCGTGATTGGCCAGAGGCCATACGCCGCCTGACCAGGTTGCTGGCGTTGGACGAGCACCGTGATGATGCCTGGTTCTATCTTGGCGTGGCCGAATCTGGGGCCGGGGATCGCCACGAGGCGCTGGCGGCTTTTGCCCGGGTGGGCGAGGGCGAGCGCTTCCTGGCCGCCCGCACCCAAATGGCTCGCCTGATGATGGAAGCCGGCCAGGTGGACGAGGCGCGTCGTGCCCTGCAGCGCCTGCGGGAGGCCCGACCTCAGGAGGCCAAGGCCATCTATCTGGCAGAAGCGGGCGTGTTATTGGAAACAGGTCATGTGGAGCAGGCCCTGCTGTTGCTGGGCGAGGCTTTGGCTGCCTATCCCGGCGATCTGGAGCTTCTGTATTCCCGGGCCCTGGCCCTGGAAAAGGCGGGGCGTCTCCAGGAGGCTGAAAGGGATCTGCGGGCCATTCTTGCCAAATCCCCCCAGAATGCCCAGGCGCTCAATGCGCTGGGCTATACCCTGGTCAATCGCACCGATCGCTATCAGGAGGGGTTGGCCCTGTTGCAAAAGGCCCTCGCTTTGGATGCCGACAATCCAGCCATCCTGGACAGCCTGGGATGGGCTTATTATCGCATGAAGGACTATCATCAGGCGGAGATTCATATCCGGCGCTCCTATGAGGCCATGTCGGATCCCGAGGTAGCGTTGCACTATGGCGAGGTGTTGTGGGCCCTGGGCAAAAAGGAGCAGGCCATGGCGATCTGGCGTGATGCCATGGAGAAATTCCCCGACGATGAAGCGTTGCGGGCCGCTGTGGAGCAGCATAGCCGCCATTAGCCTGTTCCTTGGGGGATGCGCTGCCTGGCGTACCCCGTCGCCAGGCACGTTATGCGCCGAGCGCTGGGGTTTCGAGGGGCGCATGGCAGTAGCCATGGATCACCAGGGTTTCAATGCAGGGGTGCGCTGGCGCAAGAATGGCTCGTCCTTCGATCTGGTGTTGTGGGGTCCTTTCGGGGTGGGCACCGTCCAGTTGGCAGGCCAGTTGCCAGGCCCATTCACCATGACCCGCGGTGGCCGGAAACAGCTGTATCAGGCCCTTCCAGAAGAAGTGCTGTGGGCGGAACTTGGGGTCTGGTTGCCGGTCTCCCTGCTGCAGTATTGGGTTCTGGGCCAAACAGCGCCCCAGTGGCCAGGGCAATGGCAGCATACCCCCCAAGGAGACGTGCTGCAGCAGGCTGGTTTCATGGTGCAGGTTCAAGCCAGGGATGAAGCGCTGGGATTGCCGCAGCGCCTGGTAGTGACCGGCCAGGATGCCCGCTTGAAACTTTTCATCCGGCAATGGCTGCTGCCAGCTCGGTGCCATGGTCCCTGAGGCAGGTTTTCAACCGTGGCCGGCACCGGCCAAGGTCAATCTGTTCATGCACATCCTGGAGCGCCGGCCAGATGGCTACCATGAACTGGCCACAGCCTTCCAGTTCCTGGATTGGGGGGATACGGTCTGGCTTGCCCTGCGGGAAGATGGTCTATGCCTGCGGGATGATGGCAACCACCAGCTGCCGGCAGAGGATCTCAGCGTGCGTGCCGCCCGGCTTCTGGCGCAGGCTGCCGGCATAAAAAAGGGGGTGACCATCCGCTTGGAAAAGCGCATCCCGTCTGGATCTGGCCTTGGCGGGGGCAGCTCCGATGCGGCAACGGTCCTGCTGGCCTTGAACCGGCTGTGGCGCGTGGGCTGGAGTCTCGGCGACTTGGCTGAACTCGGCCTGGTGCTGGGAGCCGATGTTCCCGTCTTTGTCCGTGGGCAGGCTGCCTGGGCCTGTGGAGTTGGCGAGTGTCTTTATCCGGAGGATTTTCCCCAGGGCTGGGCCGTGGTACTCATGCCGCCTTGTCTGGTTTCCACGGCTCTCGTCTTTCAGGCTTGGGATGCATGCTCTCTGCCTTCCTTGACAAAAGTCATGGAGTATCATTCAATTAAAGGCTTTCAGAGCCTTCCCCAGGACAACCATTGTCTGGACATCACCAGAAGGTTATATCCTGATGTGGGTCGGGTATGGGAATGGCTCAGTAGCCATGCTCCGGCCAGGATGAGCGGGACAGGGGGTGCTGTGTTCGCGGTATTCCCAAAGGCGGCAGAGGCGTGTCGCGTGGCCTGTATGGCCCGGAACCAGCTGGGGGGGCGCGGGGTGCAGGTGGTCCGGGCCAGGGTGCGCAACCTGTCGCCCCTGCATCGGGCTGTTGCTGATTCTTGAGGGTAGGACAGGACGGCATTCAGGGCCGTAGCCTGGCCCTTTTCATGAAGCTGGGTGGACGGTTGTGTATCATTTATATATCAATGGGGCGTAGCCAAGCGGTAAGGCACGGGGTTTTGATCCCCGCATGCGAAGGTTCGAATCCTTCCGCCCCAGCCAAAGATCTGGGTGTCTGGTGCCGGGTGCGCATCAGGAGTGCGGGCTGTGGCTGAGGTGGGTGATCTCCAGAACCGTGGTGTGATGATCTTCTGTGGCAATGCCTCCAGGGCCCTGGCCGAAGCCATCGCCAATGATCTCATGGTGCCTCTGGGCAAGGCGCTGGTAAGCCGCTTCAGCGATGGTGAGGTGCTGGTGGAGATCGGCGAGAATGTCCGCGGCCGGGATATCTTCGTTGTGCAGTCGATCTGTCAGCCCACCAACGATCACCTGCTGGAGTTGCTGCTGATGGCCGATGCCCTGCACCGTGCCTCGGTGCATCGGCTCACGGCCGTGGTGCCCTATCTGGGCTATGCCCGTCAGGACCGGCGTCCCCGCTCGGCGCGGGTGCCCATCAGCGCCAAGCTGGTGGCCAACATGATCGTGGCCTCGGGGGTGGGTCACCTGGTGACGGTTGATCTGCATGCCGAACAGATCCAGGGTTTTTTTGATATCCCGGTGGACAATATTTATGTCTCACCGTTGGTTTTGGGTGATCTGTGGCGGCGCAAGCTGCCCCTGGTTACCGTGGTGTCCCCCGATGTGGGGGGCGTGGTGCGCGCCCGGGCCATTGCCAAGCGCATCGACGAGGCGGACCTTGCGATCATCGACAAGCGGCGTCCCCGGCCCAATGAGGCGCAGGTGATGAACATCATCGGCGAGGTGCAGGGCCGCTGCTGTGTCATTGTCGACGATCTGGTGGATACCGCGGGCACCCTGTGCGAGGCTGCCAGTGCACTCAAGGCAAGAGGGGCGAGCAGAGTGATTGCCTATGCCAGCCATGCGGTGCTTTCCGGCGCGGCTGTGGAGCGCATCGAGCGCTCCGGGCTGGATGAGCTTGTGGTCTCCGACACCATTACCCTGCGGGATGAGGCCCGGGCCAGCCCCAGGATACGCGTGCTCAGCGTGGCGAGCATGCTGGCTGAGACCATCAGGCGCATCGTCTACGATGAATCTGTCAGCGCCATGTATGTGGATTAGGGGAGGGCGCATCTGAGTCACCGCGATCTTCCAATGTATGTGGTATGAGCGGATGCGGCCGCTTGGTATCCCAATGGCACTGAACCGTGGAATGGGAACAGGGTGGGCGCACCATGACCGCCAGGGGCGCAGACCTGGATCAAGATATAATGATGTTTTTTGCTGGTTCCAGAGATAAGCCCGCTGTGTCCCAGGGCTTGGGGATGGGCAGGACTGGTCATCGAGGAGGAGAGGAACATGTTGCGACTTGAGGTGGTGTCTCGCGAAAGCACCGGACGCGGACCGGCGCGGCGCATGAGGCGCCAGGGCATTGTGCCCGGTATTGTCTATGGCGGGGGCCAGGCTGCCCAGACCATTGCCATCGAGGGGCGTCTCCTGGAGCGCCAGCTTGCCGGGGATGCCATTTACGGGCACGCCATCATGCTGCAGCTCGATGCGCACACCCAGCAGATGGTGATGCTGCGCGATGTGATGCGCCATCCCGTCAAGGGGCTTGCCATGCACGTGGATTTCCAGCGGGTGGATGTCAACGTCGCGGTCCGCATGCGGGTGCCGTTGCGGTTTGTTGGCGTCGAGGCCAATCCGGGCGTGCGCCGTGGCGGAGTGGTGGTGCATTATCTCACCGATGTGGAAGTCTTGGCGCCACTGAGCAACCCGCCCGAGCACATTGTCGTGGATCTTGCAGCACTGGATATTGGTGACAGTGTCCATCTGTCCCAGCTGGCCCTGCCCGAGGGGGTGCGACTTGCCCAGGCCGTCGTGGACAAGGAGCATGACCAGCCAGTGGTGGGCATTCTGCCGCCAAAAGGTGGCGCTGCCGCAGAAGGGGAGGAGGCCGGAGCCGAGGCGTGATTCGCCTGGTGCTTGGTCTTGGCAATCCGGGTAGTCAGTATGCCCGCACCCGACACAATGTCGGTGCCTGGTTTGCAGATGCCCTGTTGGATGGCTCCTCATGGTCGGAAAAACCATCCCTGCATGCAAGCCTCGCCCGGGTGAACCATGGGGACTGTGCGTTGCTGCTGGCCAAGACATTGGTCTACATGAATCAGAGTGGTACGACGGCCCAGGCGGTGCTGCGCTATTACCGCCTCACCGTGGATACCATGCTGGTGGCCCATGATGACTTGGACCTGCCCTGCGGCGCTGCCCGGCTCAAGCTGGCTGGTGGGGATGGCGGGCACCTGGGCTTGCGCGACATCAGTCGCCTGGTGGGACCCGGGTACTGGCGGCTGCGCCTCGGTATTGGCCGGCCACCTCGGGGTGGCGATGTGCGGGCCTTCGTCCTGGGACAGCCTGGGGCTGAGGAGCAGCTAGCCTTGGAAGCCGCCATCCAGCGGGGTAGAAAAGGATTTGCTCACCTGCTGCGCAATGAGGTGGATCGGGCTCATCTGGCGTTGCAGGGTCAGGATCCTGCGCCAGGAGCTGCCTGAGGTGGCGCTGCGCTGTGGGGTCGTGGGTCTGCCCAATGTGGGCAAATCCACCTTGTTCAATGCCCTGACCAGTGCGGCTGTGGCGGCGGAAAACTATCCCTTTTGCACCATCGAGCCCAACAGTGGCATGGTGGTGGTTCCCGATGCGCGCCTCGATGCCTTGGCCCGACTGTCACGTTCCGAGCGCGTCATCCCTGCCCAGATAGAGTTGGTGGACATCGCGGGCCTGGTGGCCGGTGCATCCGATGGCCATGGCCTGGGGAACCGTTTCCTGGCTCATATCCGCGAGACCCAGGCGATCGCCCATGTGGTGCGTTGCTTTGAGTCCCCTGGTGTCGTGCATGTGGCAGGGCGCGTGGATGCCCTGGCGGATGTGGAGACCATCGAGACCGAGCTGATGCTGGCCGATCTCGAGGCAGTGGAGGCTGCCATGAATCGCCTCACCCGCAAGGCGGGCAGCGGCGACCGCGAGGCGGCGCGCACCGTGGGCCTGCTGCAACAGGTGACCGGGCTGCTCGATGCTGGTACGCCGCTGCGCAGTGACCCCGAGCTGGCGGCGTCTGTGTCGTCATTCCATCTCTTGAGCGCCAAGCCGGTCCTGTATGTGGCCAATGTGGGTGACGATGGCGAGGACAACGCACAGCTCGCCGCCCTCAAGGGGCGTGCCAGCCGGTACGGTGATGAGGTGGTCTGGCTGCATGCCGCCCTGGAAGGGGAGCTGCTGGCCCTGGAGCCTGCGGAGCGTCAGGAATACATGGCCACCTTAGGCTGGCGGGAGGCCGGCATAGAGCGCCTGGTCCGCGCCATGCAGCGCCTTTTGGGGCTCATCGCGTTTTTCACCACCGGCCCCCAGGAAACCCGCGCCTGGCAGCTCGCTGAGGGTACCAAGGTAGCGGCTGCAGCTGGTATCATTCACAGTGACTTCGAAAAACACTTCATCCGCGCCGAGGTGGTCTCCTTTCCCGAGCTGATGGAACACGGCAGTTTCGAGCGTGCCTTCGCAAGCGGTGTTGGACGGCTGGAAGGTCGGGACTATGTGGTCCAGGATGGGGATGTGGTATATTTTCGCGTCAGCGCCTGAACGGCGCCTGTCATGCAATCCGCAGGCTACGTAGCTCAGCTGGTTAGAGCGCGGCACTCATAATGCTGAGGTCGGTGGTTCGAGTCCACCCGTAGCCACCACGCATACGGTCCCGGCGAGCAGCCTTGGCGCGACGGTAACTCCTTTGTCCAGGAAGGACGATGTGCTCTCGGGAGCGACCATGGCCGCAGCGCTGCGTGAGGTGGATGGCGCCAATCAGGGGCATGGCCTGGTGATCTACCGCGCCAGCCGCCTCGAGGGTCTGCTGGAGGCCCTGGTGCCCCTGCTGGAGGTTACGCAGCCCGCAAACCTCTTGGAGCCACAGGTCATCATCGCCGCCCATCCCGGCATGCGCCGCTGGCTCAACGATGCGCTGGCCCGCAGGGCTGGACCCCAGGGCATCGCTGCCAACCTGGACATTCTGCTGATGAGCGTCTGGATAGACCGCCTCGCGGAGCAGTGCCTGGGGCAGCATGCCATCGCTCTGTCACGCTATCGCCACCGGCACCTGCGCTGGCTGATTCACCAGCTCCTGGCCCAGGGCCCCTCCCGGCTGCAGGCGCTGGGCATCACCGATCCGCGCATCGCCTTGTATCTGCAGGATGAGGTTGGCAGCCCGGCCGATGTGGCGCGGCGGCGCTTCCAACTGGCCGACCGCCTGGCCGATCTCTTGGCCAAGTACATGATCTACCGTCCCGACTGGCTGTTGGCCTGGCAGCATGGTGTGCAGCAACTGGCCCCCGGTTTTGCCACTGCTCCGCCCGAGGCCTGCGCGCTGCACGCACCCCTATGGCGGGCCTTGGTGAATGGGCATGAGGCCCATCGTGGCGCGGTGGTGACCATGCTGCAAGACAAGCTGCTGCATCCTGAAGACGTGCCGCCCGTCGCCCGGAAGCCTGTGCATGTCTTCGGCATCAGCCACATGGCGCCCGCCGAGCTGGCCCTGCTCCAGGCCCAGGCGCAGCATGCCCTGGTGGCGCTCTATGTGCCAGACCCATGCCGGGAATACTGGGGCGGGCTGAGATCAGACCTGGCCGCCCTGCGCCAGGCGCGACGCGATGAGGACGAGCGCATCGCCGCTGCCGGTGACGAGGACTACTGGGTGGAACAGGACCATCCTTTGCTGGCGCGCTGGGGGCGGTTGGGTCAGCATTTCATCATGTCCCTGGTGGATGGCGCAGGCGATGTGCTCTGTGATGTGCGCCATAGCTGCGACGAGCAAGCCAGCATGCCCGGCAACCGCCTGGAACGGGTGCAGCAGAGCATCCGGGAGTTGGACGTGAGCCTCTTGACTGAACAGGTCATCGATCCCCGCCAATGTCGGGATGCCTCGCTGCGGGTGCATGTCTGCACCACGCGCCTGCGGGAACTCGAGGTGCTGCGGGACCAGATCCTCGATGCCATGGCCCAGGCCGCAGCAAGCGGTCGGCCCCTCGATCCCGGTGAGATCGTGGTGATGGCCCCCAGCATCCAGACCTATGCGCCGTTGCTCCCGACTGTGTTCGGTATCTCGAGCGATGCGGCGGAGAGGCTGGAAGGCGCGGTCCCCCAGGCCAGCCAGCAGGACCAGGATGACCCGCCCGCCTGGAGCCATACCCCTTATGCCATCGTGGATGCGGCGCTGGAGTCCAGCCATCCGCTCCTGGGCGCCTTCAGGCGCTTCCTGGCCCTGCCGGGCAGCCGGCTCACCGCCGCCCAGCTGGCGGACCTGCTGGCCGAGCCCCACGTGGCCCTGCGCCTTGGCCTGGATGAGGAGGCGACGGATGAGCTGGTGGGCTGGCTGCGGGATAGCGGCGCCGCCTGGGCGCTGGATGGGGCCTTTCGCGCCCGCTTCGGCGTACCGCCCATCCGGGAGCATACCTTCTCCTGGGCCATGGATCGGATGATCGCCGGCTACATCATGGCCGATGCGGCCACAGCCGAGCACCAGGCACCCGTGCGGCTTGCGGATGGCATCGAGTTGCTGCCCATGAACGGCATCCAGTTTCCGGCGGCAGCACACCTCGGCGCGCTGCAACAGCTCCTGGAGCACATCGATGCCCTGTGCACCCTTGCCAGCCGGGAACAGCTGGCCAGTCAATGGGTCAAGGACCTCCAGTGGCTTTTCGAGGCCGTATTTCGCGCCGGTCCGGAGCGCCGGGCACGCCAAGCCTGGCAGCGGGTTCTGGGTTTCATCCGGGATCTGGCCCTGGAGCCCCAGGCAGTCGGCGCCGATCCCCTGCTGCATTTTGCCGTAGTGCGCGACATTCTGGCGCAACGATTGGCTGCTGTCAGCGAGACACGGTCTCAGGCGCTGGGCCGCATCACCTTTTGCAGTATGGTGCCGCAGCGTGCCATTCCCTTCCGGTTCGTCGCGGTGCTGGGGCTCAATGATGGCGAGTTTCCGCGCCAGGAGAGCAGCGCCGGCCTCGACCTCATGGCCCAGCAGCGCCGCCTGGGCGACCGGGACCTGCGCATGAACGATCGCTACTTCTTCCTTGAGACCCTCATGTCGGCCCGGGAGCACCTGCACCTGAGCTACATTGGCGAGGACGAGCACACCGGCAAGCCGCGCAACCCCGCCCAGCCCTTGGCTGAACTGCTGGCCATCCTGGAGCAGCATGCAAGGGATGAGAGGAGCGCTGAGGAAAAAAGGGGGCATGGGCCGCCATGGTTGGTGCGCCACGCGCCGCAGCCCTTCGATACCCGTTACTTCGATAGCCATGATGATCGGTTGTTTTCCTATAGCAAGCGTCATGCCCGCATGACAGGCCAGGGAGAAGAGCCGGCCGTGGCCCCCTTCCTGGGGCAGTTCACAGGCCCCATCGGGCAGCAGCGGCAAGAGACCTCGCGCCATCCTTCCTTGGAGCCTGTGGGACTTCGCGAGCTGCATGGCTATTACAAGGATCCTGCCCGGCACATCCTCGAGCATACCTTGCACCTGAGCCTCGCTGCCTTGGATGATGGCCGTCTGCAGGAAGACGAGCCGATGCAGCCAGCATTCCAGGCCATCGACACCATGGCACGCCGCCTCTTCTTCGGCGAGGCGCTGCAGGTGGCCTGGGATGCCGCACGCCAGGGCATTGCCCCCCAGGAGGCATGGCAGCCGGAACAACCACCGGACTGGTTGCGCCTTGGCGGGCGCTTGCCCCCGGGCAAGCCGGGCCAGATGGCCTGGGAAAAGGAGTGCTACAAAGTCAAGCAAATGCTCGGGGGGATCGACAGGTTACCAGGCTTTGGGCAGGGCAGTCTCGAGCTGCACAGTCAGCCCATCGAGTTGCAGCTTGGGCAGGTGCGACTCATGGGGCTGGTGGCCAATATCCATGGCCATGATACGGCTGCAGGACGCATGTGGCTCGTGTTGCGTGCTTTTGACAAGGACAAATTGGCTGATCTTCATTTCAAGGATCGCGTACCCATGTTCCTGGACTGGGCGGTATTGCGCCTGCGGTATGGTTTGATCGGGAAGATACCCGCCGTGCGCCTGTTTGCCATGTTGCAGGGCTCGACGGATTGTCCCCTTGGCATCGCGGCCTGGGATGAACGCTTCATGGCCGCCGACTTGAAAACCAAGCAGCAGATGCTGGCGGATCTGGAATCGCGCGTGCTGCAGCTGATTGCCTGGTGGCACGAGGCCGCGGCTTATCCTGTGCGTTACTTTCCCAAGACCTCGTGGTGGGCTTTGCAGGAGGGTCAGGAGAAGGCGGTCAGTGCATGGCAGGGCAACGGTTACAACGCGGTCGGCGAGCGGGACTATGCACCCGGCTATGCCCGGATGCTGGCGGGCGCGCTGGACCTCGCCGATGAGGAAACCTTTGCCGGGCTACTGGGCTTTGCCGCAGATCTGGACAGATGTATTTCCCTGATGGATGCCCCATGACCCCTACCTGGCACACCCTGCCTCTCTCGTCTGGGGGGCGCAGTCTCATCGAGGCCAGCGCTGGTACCGGCAAGACCTGGACCATCACCGCACTCTACCTGCGGTTGTTGCTGGAAGAAGGCTTTTCACCCCGGCAGATCGTGGTGACCACCTTCACCGATGCCGCCGCCGAGGAGCTGCGCGAGCGGTTGCGCGGCAAGCTCGAGCAGGCCATCGGACTATGCCGTACGCCCCAACCCCATGCGCTCGATGAGGACATGCAATGGCTGCAGGCACGCTGGACCGATGATGCGCTACGCCAGAAGGATGCCACATGCCTCGAGCTTGCCCTTTCCGGGATGGATGTCGCGCCGGTGGGCACGCTGCACAGCCTGTGCCGACGCATCCTCGCCGACCATCCCTTCGCCTGCGGGGTACCTTTTTTCTTGGGCGAGATGATTGGCGAGGACGCCCTGCGCTGGGAGGTGACTACTGATTTGTGGCGCTGCCTGCAGCAGGGCGATGCACATGACGCGCTGGTACAAGCAGCGCAACAGGCAGGGCTCATGGCGGAGCTGAACAACCAGCAGAAGCTGGAGGATGGACTCAGGAAATGCCTTTCCCCAGGTGTGGTGATCGAGCCGGCAGCCCCGCAAGACCTCGAGCCCAGCAGCGAGGAGCTGGCGAAGATGCAGGGCCAGCCGGAGCGCCTGCGGAAGCATGCGCAGCAAAAAACGTGGTGGAAACTCGGGAATAATTTCTACAAAAAAAGGGTTCTTGTCCATGTGGCAGATTTCATCGAGTGCCTGCTTGGCTCGTCTGCCCAGGACCGCTGCAAGCAGGTCAACCTGCCCGAAGCAGAGATATGTGAAAAGCTGCAAGAATTCGCAGATACCCATCCCAGTCGATCAGCGTTGCTCACGAAAGCCGGCAGGGAGCATGCCGCAGAGCTCGAGGATGTTTGGGAGTTCTGCAAGCAATGCCACGCGCTCATCATCAGGTTGCGCACGGGGCGCAGGCGCCATTTCTGGTCTGTACTCACGCAGCGCGCCCGCGACGAGACCCAAAGGCGCCTCCAGGTCCGTGGCCAGATCACCTTCGATGTCCTGCTGGAGCAGGTCCACGGGGCGCTGCACAAGGAAAAAACCAGCCCTGGGGGCGAGGCCGGGAGCCAGCCTCTGGCCGGGGCCCTGTTCAAGGCCTGGCCCGTGGCCCTGGTGGACGAGTTCCAGGACACAGATGGCGTGCAGTATGGCATCCTGGATGCCATCTATAGCCATCCTGATGGTACGTCCCGGGGCCGCCTGGTGATGATCGGCGACCCCAAACAGGCCATCTACCGCTTTCGCGGCGGCGACATCAACGCCTATCAGCGCGCCGCACAGGGTATACCCCCAGGCGATAGGCTTGCCCTCACCAGGAACTACCGCTCGACCAGTGCGCTGGTGGCGGCCTGCAATCAGTTCTATGACGCAGGCGGCCCGGCGCTGAGCGCCGCAGAGCATCATCCCATCCGCTATCTTCATGCACAGTCTTGTAATGATTATAAGGAATACACCATTGATGGTAAGCCCTGCCACCAGCCCCTGGTGATTCACCACAAGACCGAGGAAGGCAAGCAGGCCATTGGCGAGCGTCGCACAGAGGCGCTCAGGCTCTGTGCCAGGCAGATCACCGCCATGTTGCAATCGAAGCGGCATCGCATCAAGGGCGCCGCGGTCACGCCCGGCGACATCGCCGTGTTGCTGCCAACAAAAGCGAACATCACCGAGCTGCGCCATCTCCTGCGTGCCCAGGGCGTGCCCTGTATCACAGCGTCACGCGACAGCGTCTTTGAGGCCGATATTGCCCAGGAACTGCAGGTGGTGCTCCATGCCGTGGCCCACGCGACCGACATGGCGGTTTTGCGGGCAGCGGCGGCCACGCGTCTGTGGGGCTGGTCCTATGGGCAGATCCTTGAACAGGATGAGGGCTCCAAGGACTGGCAGGAGCTGGTCTCGGTCTTCCGGGGCTGGCACCGGGACTGGCAGGTGCGCGGTATCCAGCATGTGGTGGAGGCATTGCTGGCGCGCATGGCCCAGCGGTACCTTGCAACCACGCAAGGTGAGCGTGCCTTGACCGACCTGCGCCACCTGGGCGAGCTGCTGACCCAGCAGGCTGTGCAGCATCCAGGCGAGGAAGAGCTGTTGGCCTGGCTCATGGCAAGCCGCAGCCGTGGCGTCTCAGCGGGTGATGCGCTGGCCGATGCCGCGCGGTTGCGCATCGAGTCCGATGGCGACAAGGTGCAATTGATGACGCTCCATGCCAGCAAGGGGCTTGAGTTTCCCGTGGTCTTTCTGCCATTGATGTGGAGCCATGGGGGAAAAAAAACAAGCAAGGGATTCCCCGGTCTGCACATGGTCAGCCTTCCAGAAAGCCCCATGCGTACCGTCGACTGGTCACCGGAAGCTGAGGCACATGAGGGCAAGGAGGAGCAGGACGAGCGCTTCCGGGTGCTCTATGTGGCCATGACCCGTGCCAAGTATGCCTGTCACCTGTATGCCCTGCCGCCCAAGCCACTCCAGGATGACAGGACCGAGCAATCATCACCAGACCCGGAATGCAGCGCACTGGATGTGATGCTCCAGCGCATGATCTTGTGGTTGCCTGCCCATGAGCAAAAACAGGATTTTCTCCAGGCGCTGCGAAAAAAGACGCCAAATATCGCCTGGATCCAGGGCTGGCAGCATCCCGAGAATGGCCGCTATGTCCCGGACAACACCCATGGTTCCGGCTCCAGGGGTTCTGCCCGTTGCCTGCCGCCGCAGCCAAGACGCCCCCTGGAGGCGCGCCACAGTTTCACGAGCCTGCTGCCCGAGACGAAACCTCTCATCCGCCTGCCCCATGTCGAGGCGCAACCCCATCCCGGGTTGCAGGCCCTGGCGGAGTTGCGCGGGGCGGCCTTCGGGAATGCGGTGCACGCCATTTTTGAAACCCGGCCGCCAAAAGTCTCGCTCACAGCACAGCTTGAGCTGGTGCAGCGCCACCTTCTCGAACATGGCGTCCTGCCCCTTGAGAGCATAGCCATGTCCAGCGCTGCCTCGCAGCCCCTGGTGGCGGCGCTGGCCCAACGCCTCCAGGCGGTGCTGGAGACGCCGCTTGGTATGCGGCCTGAGCCAGGGCCGTGCCTGTTCGATCTCGAGGTCAGCGACCTTCGTGCCGAGATGGGTTTTTCCTTTGTGCTCCATCACGTGGACATGCGCTCTTGGCAGGACACCTGTGCAAGGCATGGCAGGCCCGGCCTGGTGCCAACCACAGCCAGGACCATCAAAGGACTGATGCACGGCAAGATCGACCTCGTCTTCCAGCACGACGGACGCTATCACCTGCTGGACTACAAGAGCAACTATCTCGGCAAGACCATGGACCATTATCGGGGCACGGCCCTTGAAGAAGCCATGCAGGCTCACCACTATGGCTTCCAGGCGCTCATCTATACCGTGGCGCTGGAACGCTATCTCCGCCAGCGCATCACGGGCTACCGGCGCCACAAGCATCTCGGTGAGTGCATCTATCTTTTTATCCGTGCCGTCGGGCTTGATCTGCAAAACGCACCAGAGGCCGGCATCTGGCGTCATCGCTTCGACGAGGCGCTGCTGGACGAGGTAAGCGACCTCCTGGCCGCTTCCCATGCAACCAGGAATGCCTCATGAAGGCGGCCTGCCGATCTTATTTCGCCCCCATGACCGATCTGCCGGATCATCCCCAGTGGGGTGCCACAGAGCGCGCCGTGGCGCGCTGGGTCATGGTCCATGGCGGTTCGAGGAACCTCGCCATGCTCGCAGGCTGGGCCACGTTTGTGGATGGCCGCGGTGACAGCGCCCTTGATCTGGGTGCGGACAATACGCGGCGCCTGGGCATGGCAACCCTTGCGGAAGAGACACTCGCGGCGGTCAAGGTCGAGCCATTGGTTGCCGTCCTCGGTGAGGAAGGCGAGACGATCCGTGCCCCATTCGTGATCGACCAGGGTCATTTCTATCTGTGGCGCAATTTCAGCCATGAGATGGCGCTGGCCGAGCAGCTGCAGCGCCGCTGTGTCCCGGGGTCACCCGTGGCGGCGGTTGCGCCACATGCACCACAGGATATGGCCTTTCTTTTCAAAGGCGCCAAGGATGGGCGGGACAAAGCTCAGCGTCGCGCCGTCGCAGATGTATGCGGCACAAGGCTCTTCGTGCTCACGGGAGGGCCGGGTACGGGCAAGACCTCCACGGCGCTGCGCATGTTGCTCATGCTGGCCAAGGAGCGCATTGGCCATGGTTTGGGCGCGCCCCTGATCCGCCTGGCCGCGCCCTCCGGCAAGGCGGCGCAGCGCCTGGGGGAAGCCATCGCCAAAGGTATTGCGGCCTTGGACGAAGGACAAAACGACAGTCTCCCGGAGGATTGGCGGGGAGCCGTGGCAGCCCTCAAGGCCGCCACGGCCAGTACCCTGCACCACCTGCTGGGCAGTTATGGCTCCGGGGGCGGGTTCAGTCACCATGCCGGCAACCCACTTCCAGCGGACATCGTGGTGGTGGATGAGGCCTCCATGGTCAGCCTGGCCATGTTGCGTTACCTGCTGGATGCCCTGGGTGATGAGACGGCGCTGATCCTGCTGGGCGATGCCGACCAACTCACCTCGGTGGAGACCGGTTCGGTACTGCTGGACCTGGTCAGCGCTCTGGAACGCCATGCATCCAGCAACATGGTGCGCCTGACCGAGGGCTTCCGCGCCACCCCGGAGCTCTCGGCCATCAACAAGGCCATCCTGCAGGGTAACCTGGCGTGTTTCTGCAAGTCATGGCATAAGGCCGCAGAGAACGAAATGGCCCGTCCTCGCCAGCTGCACAGCCCCGAGGAACTCAAGCAAGCGCTGCACTCATGGACAGCATTGCTCAGACCTTGGCTTGAGGAGTGCCAGGGTGTCGCAGGTGCGCCCGATGAAGTGCTCCGGTGCCTGCAGGGGCTGCGACGGTTCCAGCTGCTCTGCGCGCTGCAGGAAGGCCCCTTCGGGGCCAAGCAAGCCAATGCCCGAATCGCGCTGCAGATGAGAAAGTATTGCGGCGTGGCCCTGGCTGATCAGTGGTATCCGGGCTGTGCTGTGATGGTGACCCGCAATGATGCCAGGCGCACCGGATTGCTCAATGGCGATTTGGGGCTGTGCCTGCCCGATGCACGGGGCAGGCTCATGGTCTGGTTCGAGCGTGCAGAATCATCAGGACCGGGCGTTGTTGCCTTTGCCGCCGACAGGCTGCCGCCCCACCAAGGTGCCTTTGCCATCACCATTCACAAGAGCCAGGGTTCGGAATATGATCATGTGGCCGTGCTGTTGCCGCCCGAGGCGGACCATCCCATCCTTTCCCGGCAGCTGCTCTATACGGCTGTATCCCGGGCAAGGCACATGGTGGAGCTTTGGGGCAGCGATGCGGCCATCAGGCAGGCCATTGCCACGCCCATCGCCCGCAAGGGTCGCCTCGAGGTACGCCTGCTCACCAGGCTGAGCAAGGGGCAATGAAGATCCCCCGGGTTTGGTGAGGACGACTACCGTGGTTATGCGAGAAACAAGACACCCTAACCCCCTGTTGACACTCCGGATATGATACAGTCTGCAGGTGAGCAAGGTATCTGCCTATGTCGTTATGTCATCTTGAGGGGTACGGGGACCAGGCAGAACCCTGGATGATGTGCCGTGCTCGTGTAAGCACTGTCCAGGTCTTATGGAGAGGCCTGTTGTGCACACCAGCTTTTTCTGGTGATGATGGCCCATAGGCCTATATGATGACTCTCAGAACCGGGCTTGCCATTCTGATCGTCTTTCTCTTGTTTGGCGTGGTCTTGAGCCAGGGGCTTGGGTACTTCATGGAAAAAGACGCGGCTCTTGACCATGCGCAGCGTCTCATGCAACAGCGCGCCCAGAGCAGCGCCGAGATACTGCAGCAACGCCTGGCGCGCACCAGGGCGTTTCTGGCCATGTTGACGGCAAATCGCATCCTGCAAGGAGCGGACCACCAGGCCATTGCCTCCCATATCAAAAACGCAAAGCAGTTGCTACCCCCTTTTACAGGGCTGCTGGTTCTGGATAACCATGGCGGGATGGTGGGTGACCTGCCAGGACAATCATGTTCCGGTGACCTGAACTCCCGGGTGCCACTCAAGACCAGCGACCGCTATCAATCCTTCTTCTTTGACCACATTGCGGACCCTTTTTCCTGCCTGCCGGTCATGGCCATGGGCTATCCCATGATGCCTGCCAACCCAGACCCGACGCGCCCGAACCCCAGTCATGGATGGGTCATGGCCACCTTGTCCATCCGGGACATGGAGCATCAATTGTCTGCGCTGCACCATGGCCTGGGTCAGGTGCTGGTTTTTGGCAAAGAGGGTGAGTTGTTGATTGCCTCCGGAACAGGTTTGGTATCACCGCAACAGGTCTATGCTTTTTTAGATTCAGAACAAAACTGGACATACCATAGTGGGCGGATGACCCGCATCGCTGGCCATGAACTGCTGCTTGGCTGGGCTTGGATCAATCAGGGAGCGATTGGGGAAAACCTTCCCAGGTTGCTGGTGGTCAGCGCAGTCGACAAGGAAGCGGTGCTCAGTGTATTTGCTGATCGCCTGCGGATGCAGTGGGTCGTCACCCCGGTGCTCGCCCTGATCCTCCTGGCCATGCTGTGGCGCTGGGCTCGTGCGGCGGTCTTGAATCCCCTGTACCGGCTGCAGGAAGCAGCCGGTCAGCTTGCCAGTGACCCCATGCATAGGATCAAGGCAAAACTGCCCCATGCACCGCAGGAACTGCGGACCCTTGCGGCTGCATTCGATGACATGGCCGACTCCATCCATGGTTCACTGCATGAACTGCAGTTAGACATGGAGAGGTATGAACAAGGCAACCGCGCCCTGCAAGCCATGGTCGAGGAGCGCTCCTCCACCTTGCAGACCAGCCTGCAAGGTGAGGCCGCCTCTTTGGTGGAAGAGCGCTATCACCTCTTGTTGGATCGGGCAGAGGTGGGCATGGCCCTGGTGGATCAGCGCGATGGCAATCGAGTGGTCATTACCAATCGCTGGTTTGAAAGGCATGGATGGCTGGAGCAACCTGCTGCGCCCAATGCACAAGGAGCCGGCCTTGAGTTGGCCGATCTCTTTCCCGGTACGAGCTATGAGGCCTTGCGTCGCTTGCAGAGTCAGTTGGGATTGCCAGAAGGCGAGCGGCAGCCCATGGATCCTATCATTGAATATCCCGTTGGGGGTGGGGTGCGGTTGCCATGTAAGCTGACCCTTAAAGAAATCATCCTGGACGAAGGGAGTACCGCCGAGAGTCAACACCAGCAGTATCTGATCGTCAGCTGCACGGACATGTCCGTGCAAAAGCAACTGGAACGACAGAGGCAGACCATTGATGACCGTCATGACCTGGAAAAAGATCTGTTGGATCTTGCCAATGCGTCCGAGGATTCCAGGGTTTTTTGCACAGCCTTTGTGAAAAGGGTGCAGCAATGGTTGGTCACGCAACTCCAGGATTGCTCCCAGGCTCTTTATTGCCGCAACGAAAGGAAGCAATGGACCCTCATGGTTGGTTGTGGTGCCAGGAGATGGCCTGAAATGCTCGAGGGCGAGGCAACGGAAACCGGGACTCCTGGCAAGGGAAATGATGAGGGCGGCACAGTTTGCCTGCCGCGCGAACTGGATGATGGCGATGCCATGGTGTGGCGCATCGCTGTGGAACAGGCTGGCCATACCATGGGTATGCTGCTTGTGCAGGGTGGTGCCTTTGTGGATGCCGAGAGTCCGGAAGGCGTGGAGCGCATTCTTCGGGAAGATATCGTGCCGCAGCTCGCCACCACCTGGATCAGCATGTCCCAGCGCGAACGCCTGGCGCGGTAT
>WOYI011119845.1_pt1 | contig 29917 bp, 26 predicted proteins | sample 6423411 | NCBI WGS metagenome assembly WOYI01 (sample SAMN13441803, study PRJNA592873) | oil field metagenome | biome: oil field; feature: oil-well bore; material: oil-contaminated soil; isolation source: oil-contaminated soil from oil-well borehole | place: Germany: Wietze | collected 2016-10-18 ...
ATCTGCATCAAGGACATGGCGGGCATGCTCACGCCGTTCCGCACCGAGAAGATGGTGCGCGCGCTCAAAGACGAGATCGGCCTGCCGGTGCATGTGCACTGCCACTACATCGGTGGTATGGCGCCCATGAACTACCTCAAAGCCGCCGAGGCCGGCGCCGACATCATCGACACCGCCGTGGTCGCGCTCGCCTTCGGCAACAGCCAGCCGGCGGTCGAGATGATCGTGGCAGCGCTCAAGGAGAGCCAGTACGACAGCGGCCTCGACCTCGACCTGCTCTTCGAGATCGCCGAGTACTGGGAGAAGATCCGCACCCAGAAGGGCCTCAAGCGCGGCGTGACCTCGCTGCTGCACATGGAGGTATTCAGCCACCAGGTGCCCGGCGGCATGATGAGCAACCTCATCAGCCAACTCGAACTCCAGCATGCCAGCGCTCGCCTGCCCGACGTGCTGAGCGAGATCCCGAAGGTCCGTGCCGAGGTCGGCTACCCGCCGCTCGTGACGCCGATGTCACAGATCGTCGGCACCCAGGCAGTCATGAACGTCCTCACGGGCAAACGCTGGTCGGTCGTGCCCGCCGAGATGAAGGACTACCTGAAGGGCCTGTACGGCAAGGCGCCGGGCCCGATGGACGACCGGATCGTCGAGAAGGTCCTCGGCGATACGCGGCCGCTGCCGGACGACGTGCGCCCGGCATCGCTCGTGACCACCACCTACCAGGAGATGGCCGACGAGATAGGCGATCTTGCGAAGACCGAGGAGGACGTGCTGATGTACGCCCTCTTCCCGAACGAAGCGCGCGACTATCTGCAGCGTCACCAGGAAGGCGCCGAGAAGGCGGTCTTCATGACCGGTTTGGAGATCGACACGGCAAGAGAGGATGACCCGGTGAACGTGAACCAGATCCGCGAGCTCGTGAAGCTCGTCGAGGAGTCGGATGTGACCGAGATCGTGGTGGAGGAGGGCGACAGCCGCATCGTCGTGCGTCGTGGCGCCGCGGTGTCCGAGGTCCCGGCTCCTGCGGGGGCGCATGCTCCCGGCGCTGCCCCCGCCATGCAGGCATCGCCGGAGTCGCCGCAGGTCACCGAGTCGCCGAACGTGGTGGGTGAGAACCCTTCGTCGTGGAAGCCGGTGGTGGCGCCCATGGTTGGCACGTTCTACGCCGCGTCATCGCCGGGCGCCGACCCCTTCGTGGGCATCGGCGACACCGTGGCCGAGGGTCAGACCCTGTGCATCCTCGAGGCGATGAAGCTCATGAACGAGATCGCCGCCGAGGAAGCAGGTGTCATCCGCGAGATCGCGGTCGCCAACGGCGCCTCGGTGGAGTACGGGACCGTCCTTTTCTACTACGAACCGGTCGCCTAGTGGCCGAGTTTCACAAGATACTTATCGCGAACCGGGGCGAGATCGCGCTCCGCATCGTGCGGGCCTGCAAGGAGATGGGCATCCGCTCCGTGGCGGTCTACTCCGAGGCGGACCGTGACTCCATGCACGCCCGGATGGCCGATGAGCGCGTGTGCATCGGTCCGGCGCAGTCCTCGCTGAGCTATCTCAGCATGGCGAACATCATCTCGGCGGCGCTGGTGACCGGCGCCGACGCGATCCATCCCGGCTACGGCTTCCTCGCCGAGAATGCCGCCTTTGCGCGTGCCTGCGCTGACTCCAACCTCGTGTTCATCGGACCCTCGGCGGACTCCATCGAGCGCATGGGCGACAAGTCGGCCGCCCGTAGCACCATGATGGCCGCGGGCGTGCCCTGCGTCCCCGGCAGCGACGGTGCGGTGGAGACCTACGCTACGGCGCTGGAATTCGCGCGTGCCGTGGGCTTCCCCGTGCTCATCAAGGCTTCGGCCGGCGGTGGCGGCAAGGGGATGCGGATCGCTCGCGACGAAGCCGAGCTCGAGACCAACATGATCGCCGCGAAGACCGAGGCCGCAGCCGCATTCGGCAACGACACGGTGTACCTGGAGAAGTACCTCACCCGGCCGCGACACGTCGAGATCCAGGTGCTGGCCGACAGCCACGGGAACGCGGTCCACCTCTTCGAGCGCGACTGCTCGGTGCAGCGCCGCCACCAGAAGCTCATCGAAGAGGCGCCTTCTCCCGCGCTCACCCCGGAACTGCGCGAGGCGATGGGTGCCGCCGCCCTGAAGGCGGTACGCGCGGTGGGCTACCAGAACGCCGGCACCGTCGAGTTCCTGCTCGACGAGGACGGCAGATTCTACTTCATGGAGATGAACACGCGCGTCCAGGTGGAGCATCCCGTGACCGAGCAGATCTCGGGCGTGGATATCATCAAGGAGCAGATCCGCATCGCAGGCGGCGAGCGGATGAAGCACGCCGACCAGAGCACGGTCGTGCTCCGCGGTCACGCGATCGAGTTTCGCATCAACGCCGAGGACCCGCTCCACAACTTCAGGCCCCATCCCGGGCGTGTCGACTACTTCAACCCGCCCGGAGGCTTCGGCGTGCGTGTCGACAGTCACGTGTACGCAGGGTACACCGTCCCGCAACACTACGATTCGCTGCTCGCCAAGCTGATCGTCTGGGGCGAGACGCGCGAGGAAGCGGTCGCGCGGGCGCGTCGCGCACTCGACGAGTTCATCATCATCGGCATCCCCACCACGATCCCCTTCCACCAGTACGTCGTGGAGGAGGAGCACTTCGCGAGGGGCGAGGTCTATACTGACTACGTTGAGAAGCACGTCGATCCTGACGACCTGACGGCATTCGTGACACATGGTCGTGCACTGGAGGAGGAACGAGATGTCTGAGGAGATCACGCTGGACGGCATCGGGGTCGCTCCGGGCGTCCTCGAGACGATCGCGCTCGTTGCCGCTGAGGGTGTTGACGGCGTTGCAGGCATCCCCGGCTCCTCGGCCGGACTGGCCGGGCTGGTGCAGAAGGGGAACGCGCGTGGCGTGTGCGTGCAGGTGAACGACGACGACACGCTCGTCGCCGCAGTCAGGATCAGCGCACTGTACGGGCGTCCGCTTCGCGAGATCGCGGGTGACGTTCAGCGTGCGGTCACCGATGCACTGCTCACCCATACAGGTCAGAAGGTCGCAGCGGTCGACGTATTCGTCGACGGTGTCGTCTTCCCCGAGCAGTAGCCCGAGAAGCACCGGACCGAGGACCCCATAGACGATGCTTGAACGCACTCGCGCACGCAGACAGGCGCTGCAGATCCTCTACCAGCGCGAGATCACCGGGCAGACGGTCGCGCAGATCATCGACGCCCGCTCCTACAGTGAGGAGGACGGCGAGCCGTCCGACTACTGCCGCGAACTCGCGCTGGGCACGGAGATCAACGGCGCGGTCATCGACGCCGAGATCGGGGCCACCTCGCAGCACTGGACGCTGATGCGGATGCCGTACGTCGACCGCAACATCCTGCGGCTGGCGGTCTATGAGATCCTCTTCGAGCCCGATGTGCCGGACTCCGTGGCGATCAACGAGGCTGTCGAGATGGCGAAGGCCTATGGCACCGATGACTCGCCGAAGTTCGTGAACGGTGTTCTCGGGCGGATCGCGGAGATGCACGGTACGACGATCGACGCGGCCGGTCCCGCGGACGCCAGCGGGGAACCGGAGGTCGATCCCGGCGAGTCCGCAGAGGGCGCCGTGGGCGCGGAAGGAGTCTGACACGGCTATGGCCGACGACAAGTACACGTTCGAACAGGCACGCGTCAGACTCGAGGAGATCGCGGTCGAGGTGCGCAAGAAGGACACGTCGCTCGAGAAGAGCCTGGACCTTCTCGAGGAGGGCGTTCGGCTCGCGAACATCTGCACGGAACTGGTGGATCACACCGACGTGGGTGCGACGGTCACGTCGCCACGTCCCGAGGGCGCGGCGACTCCCGATGCGCCCGACCAGGAGACTGACGGCTTCGATGACACGGACGATGATGTCGACGAACCGTCCGATACGGGTAGTGACGAGTAGCGAACGACCTATTACGGGTCGGTTACCGCCCCGGGTTGGGCGTGGCGATGATGATACGATGCATATCTCCAGTGCCCCACAGGTCGTGTGGCCGAGCCGTCTTTTGGAGCGTGCCTGACCGTTGAGTGCGACGCCGATCCTTGATTCCATCACCGAGCCGTCAGCCCTGAAGGCGCTTGATGCTTCCGAGCTCACGCGGCTCGCCGCTGAGATCCGCGAGACCCTCGTTGAGACGGTCGCCATCACCGGTGGTCACCTGGCGCCGAACCTCGGCGTGGTGGAACTCACTTTGGGCCTGCATCGTGCGCTCGACTGCCCGAAGGACAAGATCATCTGGGACGTGGGCCATCAGGCGTACGTCCACAAGCTCGTCACCGGCCGTCACGAGCGCTTCGACACGCTCAGGACCTACGGCGGTGTGTGCGGATTTCCGAAGCGCACCGAGAGCCCGTACGACGTCCACGACACGGGACATGCGAGCAACTCGATCTCGGTGGCGCTCGGTCTTGCCGCGGCGCGCGACCTGCGTGGCGACGACGAGTCCATCGTCGCGGTCATCGGCGACGGATCGCTCACCGGCGGTATGGCGTTCGAAGCGCTTGATCACGCGGGTCACCTCGGTACGCGGCTGATCGTGCTGCTCAACGACAACGAGATGTCGATCGCTCCCAACGTGGGCGCGCTTTCGAGCTACCTGGCGCGCGTGCGCCTCGACCGTCGCTATCGGCGACTACGCGACGACGTGGAGTCCGCACTCGGGAAGACGCGGCTTGGAGCGGCCATGGTCGCCGCGGGCGAGGCCGCCAAGGAGTCCGTGAAGCAGCTGCTGGTGCCCGGCATGCTCTTCGAGGAGCTGGGGATCCAATACGTCGGCCCGATCGACGGGCACGACATCGCGCAGGTCCAGAACGCCGTCACCTGGGCGAAGACGGCCGACGGTCCTGTGTTGATCCATGCCGTCACGCGCAAGGGCATGGGGTACGTGCACGCCGAGGACCGGCCTGACACGTTCCACGGCATCAGTCCGTTCTCGGTGGAGACCGGCAAGGTCAACGGCTCCGGCGAGGGGCCTCTCAGCTACACCGAGACCTTCGGCAGGGCGCTCGTGGCCGAAGCGGAGGTCGACGAACGGATCGTGGCCATCACCGCGGCCATGCCCGCCGGCACCGGGCTCACATGCTTCGCTGAGCGCTTCGGCGAGCGATTCTTCGATGTCGGCATCGCCGAACAGCACGCCGTGGGACTCGCGGCGGGGCTCGCACACGGCGGTCAGATCCCGGTGGTGGCCATCTACTCGACCTTCCTGCAGCGCGCGTACGACCAGGTGATCATGGATGCCGCGCTCCAGAACCTGCACATCGTGTTCTGCGTCGACCGCGCCGGCCTGGTGGGCGAGGACGGCCCCACGCATCATGGTGTCTTCGACCTCACGTACCTGCGCGCTGTGCCCAACCTCATGATCATGTCGCCAGCCGATGAGGCGGAGCTGGTGAACATGCTCCATACCGCGCTCGCGGCCGATGGTCCGGTGGCCATCCGGTATCCGCGCGGTACGGGCAGGGGAGTGGCGCTGCCGGCCGAGCCGCGCGTCCTCGAGGCAGGCCGCTCGGAGGTTCGCCGCGAGGGTTCCGACGTCGCGATCCTGGCGATAGGGCGCATGGTCGAGGTGGCCGAGAAGGTCGCCGAGGCACTTGCCACCGAAGATGTCGAAGCGCGTGTGGTGAACATGCGCTGGGTCAAGCCGATGGACCTCGAGGCTATCTCGGCCGCGATGGACACGTCGCTGATCGTGACGATCGAGGAGAACACGGGACTCGGCGGGTTCGGCGCAGGCGTGCTCGAGGTTCTTGCCGACCTCGGCGCCGGCACGCCCGTACTGAGACTCGCGATCGCCGACTGTTTCGTCACGCATGGCCACATGAGCCGCCTGCTCGCCGACGTAGGCCTCACCCCCGAGTCGGTCACCGCTGCCGTGCTCGGCCGACTGCGCGACATCCGCGCCTCCGAGAGCGAGCGAAGCGATGGCCGGGCGCAGGCTCGACGTCGAGATCGCTAGCAGGGGCCTCGTCCCCTCACGCGAACAAGCGCGCGCCGCCATCCTTGCAGGGCGGGTGTCGGTCGATGGCATGGTGGTGACCAAGGCTGGCGCGAACGTCTCCGAGGTCGCGACGATCGAGGTCGTCGGCGGACCGCGGTACGTCTCGCGCGGCGGACTCAAACTGGCCGGCGCACTCGACGCTTTCGGCATCGACCCTGCCGGCGCTCGCGCGCTGGACGTCGGTGCGTCCACCGGCGGGTTCACCGACTGTCTCCTGCAGCGCGGGGCCGAATCGGTCACGGCTGTGGACGTGGGGTACGGGCAGCTTGCCTGGTCCTTGAGGAACGATGAGCGCGTGCGCGTACTGGAGCGCACGAACATCCGCACGGCGGATCCGGCGCTGATCGGGGGGCCGTTCGATCTGGTGGTCATCGATGTCTCGTTCGTCGGGCTCGTGAAAGTGCTCCCCGCGGTCGATGCCCTCGTGTCCGATGACGGCTCGATCGTCGCTCTGGTTAAGCCCCAGTTTGAAGCTGGCAAAGGCCGTGTTGGTAAGAAGGGTGTGGTACGAGACCCGTCCGTGCATCGGGACGTCCTCGAGTCCGTCGTCGATGCAGCAACCAGGGGAGGCTGGATCGTCAGACGGCTCGGTTGGTCGCCCATAACGGGTCCCGAAGGTAATATTGAGTTCTGGGTCTGGCTGTCCCGTGCGGGCGAGCGTGGCGCTGACGACCCGGCGTCGATCGTTACCGCCGCTCATGCGGCGTTAGGAGGCTAGAGTGCGCATTCTGCTGGTTCCGAATCCGGCCAATCCCCGGTCCGTGGAGGCGACGCGGGTCGTCGCCGACCATCTCACGGTGCTGGGACACCAGCCGGTGCTCGTCGACGAGGATGCCGCGCGGTGCGGGCTGCCGCTGCACGGCGTCGTGCGCGCCGAGGTCGGAACCCCGGAACTGGCGATCGCCCTTGGCGGTGACGGCACGATCCTGAAGGCTGTCCACATCCTCGGCATGTCCGGGACGCCGGTCCTCGGCATCAACCTCGGGCGCCTCGGCTTCCTGGCCGGAGCTGTGGGTGAGGACCTGCTCGCGGCGGTGGACTCGGCGCTGGCGGGCGAGGCGTGCGTCGAGCGGCGACAGACCATCGAGGCCTCGGTGGTCGCGGGAGGCCGCCCGGTCGGCAGCTACCAGGTGCTGAACGAGATCTTCGTGGGCCGCATCGGCCAGTCACGTGGCGTAGAGCTCCAGTTGTCGGTCAACGGGACGGGCCTGTACCGGTTCATCTGTGATGGGGCGGTGCTCGCCACCCCCACCGGGTCTACGGCGTATGCACTGTCGGCCGGCGGGCCGATCGTCTCACCCGAAGTGCGCGGCATGCTGTTCGTGCCCGTGGCCGCACACGCCTTGAACGCCCGGCCGATGGTTCTCGGTCCGGCCGACGTGGTGACGCTCTCGTGTCCAAACCCGGCACGCGCTTATGCGTGCGTCATGGTGGACGGCGATGCGATACCCTGCCGCACGGCGCTCGACAGCGTCGAGATCCGCGTCGGAGAGCACGACCTCCATCTCATGAAGCTCGGCGGTCGTGACTTCTACACCACCCTCTCGACGACGTTCCTCGGGTACTGACATGCTCACCGAACTCCATGTGAAGGACCTCGCGCTGGTCGAGGACGTCTGGCTCGAGTTCGGGCCCGGCCTGACCGTGCTCACCGGTGAGACGGGTGCGGGCAAGACGGTGCTCGTCTCGGCGCTGAAGCTCTTGCTCGGGGAGCGGGCTGACTCCTCGCTGGTGCGTGAGGGTGCCGAGGAGGCGCTCGTGGAAGGTCGCTTCGTGATCGAGGGCCGTGATGTGTTGGTTCGCAGGCGTCTCAGTGCCGAGGGCCGCTCGAAATGCACCGTCGACGGCGAGATGGCGACCGTGGCCATGCTCGCCGAACTCCTCGGCCCGCACGTCGATCTTCACGGTCAACACGAGCATCAGGCGCTTCTGTCTTCGGCCCGACACGCAGGGTACCTGGACCGCTTCATCGGTGATGCAGCCGTGGACGCGCGGAGCAGCTACAGGGCCGCGTGGTCTGCGTTGGGTGATGCTCGCGATGCCCTCAACGCTGCAATGGCCGCGCTCGCGGATCGCGATCGCAAGGCTGACTATCTTCGGTTCCAGATCACCGACATAGATGCGGTGGCGCCGCGTGCGGGCGAGGACGAGGAGTTGCGGGCGCGGCTGCCGCGGTTGCGCCACGGAGAGCGTCTCACCGGCTCCGCGGGCGCCGCATGGAGCGCGCTCAAGGACGAGGGCGGCGTCTCAGATGCGCTCTCGGTCGCGCTTTCCGCGCTGGCACAGTCCGATGGGCTCGACCCGGCGCTCGACGCGCTCGCCGAGGTGCTCTCGCATCTCGACGTGGATCTCGCGGAGGTCGCTGCTTCGCTTCGCGACTACACGGAGAGTGTCGAGCATGATCCCGCAGCGCTCGACGAGACCGAGCGGCGCCTTCAGCAGCTCAGCGACGTGCAGCGCAAGTACGGTCCCACCATCGACGACGTCCTGCGCACGCGCGAGGATGCCGCGGCGGAGATCGCGCTCCTCGATGAGGGGGAGGGGGCCCTCGATCGGCTCCATGCGGTCGCCGAGACAGCGGAGGCCGAGTTGCGCGCGGCGGCGAGCGAACTGGTCTCACTGCGCGATGAAGCCGTCGCGCCGTTCACCGTACGGTTGGCGGCAGCGGTTGCCGATCTCGCGCTGCCGGACGCATCGTTTCAGGTGGCGCGTCACCCGCTCGACATGGAGGCGTGGACCTCGGACGGTCCTGAGCGCATCGAGTTCTTGTTCGCCTCCGGTCCGGGCGAGAGTCCGCGTCCGTTACAGAAGGTCGCTTCAGGGGGCGAGGTGTCCCGCGTCATGCTGGCCCTCAAGAGTGTGCTGGGTGCCGCCGATGCCGTGCCTGTATTGGTCTTCGATGAGGTCGACGCGGGTATCGGCGGCGCGACGGCGCTCGCGGTGGGCCAGCGGCTCGCTGCACTCGCAGGCGACCACCAGGTGCTCGTCATCACGCACCTCCCTCAGGTCGCAGCGTATGCGACAGGCCATATCGTCGTCGAGAAGGCACTCTCCGATGGCCGCACGGTCACCTCGGCGCGCTCGATCGAGGGTGACGACCTCGTGACGGAGATCGCCCGCATGCTCGCCGGTGGCGCATCCTCTACCGGGATGGCGCACGCACGTGAACTTCTGGAGAGCGCGGCTGCGGCCGGCGCAGCGAGAGGGCAGTGACCGATGTCCACGACGGGTACGGCACGCCTCGACAGGCGCACGAAGGACCTCGTGAAGCGCTTGACGCGAGGGGACATCGCGATCATCGATCACAAGGACATGGACCGGCTGAGTGCCGAGTCACTCCTCGAGAGCGGAGTGGACGTCGTCATCAACGCGGCGCAGTCGATCTCCGGCAGCTACCCGAATCTCGGCCCGCTGTTGCTCGTGCGTGGCGGCGTCGCGCTGATCGACCACGCCGGGCCCGAGGTCTTCGAGAAGGTCTCCGACGGCGATCGCATCGAGGTGTTCGACGGCGACATCATGGTCGATGGCGTCGTGGTCGCGTCCGGGACGAGGCTTACGATCGACGCCATCGAGATGGCGATGGAGGCCGCAACCGGTCGCCTCGACCAGCAGCTGGATGCGTTCGTCCGTAACACCATGGAGTTCCTCGACAAGGAGCGGGCGCTGCTCACCGGTGAGGTGGCGGTTCCGCACCTGTCCACGAAGATCGATGGACGCCATGCGCTCATCGTCGTGCGCGGCTACGACTACAAGGCCGATCTCCGCACGCTCGTGCCCTACATCCGTGAGATGCGGCCGGTCCTCATCGGTGTCGATGGCGGTGCCGACGCGCTGATGGACCAGGGCTTCAAGCCCGACATCGTCGTCGGTGACATGGACTCGGTCAGTGACGCCGCGTTGTCGAGCGGGGCCGAGCTGATCGTCCACGCCTACACCGACGGGCGATGCCCGGGGCGCGAGCGGCTGCAGGCACTCGGACTGCAGGGGACGGAGTGGCGCAGCCCGGGCATGAGCGAGGATCTCGCCCTCATGCTGGCGAGCGAGTCGGGCGCCGACCTCATCGTCGCGGTCGGGACGCACTGGAACCTGCTCGAGCAGCTCGACAAGGGTCGCAAGGGGATGGCGTCCACGTTCCTCATACGGCTTCGGATCGGTCCGCGCCTGGTCGATGCCAAGGGCGTGAGCAAGCTCTACCGGGCGTCGGTGCAGCCGAGCCAGCTGGTGTTGCTCGTTGCGGCCGGCCTGTCCGTCGTGAGCGTCATCGTGTTCATCTCGCCCGCCGTCCGCACCTTCCTCTCACTCGTGCTGCTCCGGCTGCGCACCGCCATCGGACTCTAGGAGACTCCCGCCATGTACAACCTGCGCTACCACATCGCCTCGCTCGTCGCGGTCTTCCTGGCCCTCTCGGTCGGTCTGATACTCGGCACGGTGGTCGCCGAGCGGGGGATGATCACCGATCAGACGAGTTCACTTGTCGCAGATCTCGAGGCCCGTTTCGATGAGATCCAGGCGAGCAACGACGCGCTTCAGGTGGGGCTTGATCGCGACCGGTCGTTCGCCGAGGCGGCCGCGGTTCCGCTGACGGCGGGCCAGCTGGCGGGCAAGAACGTGGCGGTGTTCGTGGGGGCGGACCGGATCGACGGCGCCACAGCGGTCAGCGAGGTGATCGCAGGCGCCGGTGGCACGTCCTACGTGGTCGCTCTTCAGCAGCCGGCCCTCGGCCTGGACATCGAGGAGCCCGCCGGTCTGGCCGGGTATTTCCAGCTCCACGGCATAGAGATGGCCGAGCCGGGCGACGCGCTCGTGCGGCAAGTGGCCGACGCCCTGGTCACCGAGTGGCGATCCGGCGCGGCTCAGCCGCTCACGGAGCTCCTGGTGGGTGAGGGGCTGCTCGGGATCGAGAGTACCTCCGAAACGGCCACGCTCGACGCGGTCGTCATCGTCGGCACCGGGGAGGCCGGATGCGACGCGTTCGCCCTTGCCGTCGCTCGCTCCATGAGTGCCGCGGGCGGCACCGCCGCGGGCGCGGAGTCGACGCCGGTGGCCGAGGGAGTGGCAGCCGCATGTGTCAGCGAGGGGCTGCCCGCCGTCGACCACCTCCACACGCCACAGGGCAAGGTCTCGCTCGTGTGGATCCTCGCGGGGCGCGCAAGGGGATACTACGGGTCCGGGACCGGCGCGGAAGCGTTCTTCCCGCCGCTCAGCCCCTAGTTCCTACGCGCGAACGCGAGGCGCAGCAGGGCGGCGGCCACCTGCACGAACTGTCGTCCGCGATGGGTGAAGCCCGGGATATCGCGGCCTGTCGCGGCGTGGCCCATGGTCGTCGGCACCTCTAGAAGGCGCATGCCGGCGCGGGCTGCTCGCACCGTGAGTCCGACCTCGACGCCATAGCCCGTGGCGAACGGCGTCGCAGCGGTCCATGCCGCCCGTGAGAGGACCCGCTGGCCGGAGAGTGGTGCGGTCGCCTCGAATCCGGACAGACGCCTGATGCCCCATTGCGCAAGGCCCTTCACGAGCCCGAAGCCGCCCGAGCCCGGCGGCTTCGGCAGTGTCGCGATCGTCATGTCCGCGTTCCCGGACAGCACCGGCGCCACGAGCGCGCCTGCCTCACCGGCGGTGACGCCGAGATCGCCGTCGAGCAGCACCAGCACGTCGGCATCCTCCCGCACGGCGTCGAGCCCGGACTGCAGGGCGCCTCCCTTGCCGAGATTGGTCGCAAGACGTATCACCTCGGCCCCTGCCTCGCGTGCGAGTTTCGAGGTGTCGTCGGACGAGCAGTCATCGATGACGACGACGCGGTCGATCGCGGGGATCCCGCGGGCAGCGGTGACCGTCGCGGTGATCCGCTCCGCCTCGTTGTGCGCCGGGATGAGTGCGATCACGCTCACGACGCCTCCCGCCTCCGCGCCAGCTTCCTGGTGATCCGAGCGGTGACGTCGGCCAGTTCGGGTACCTTGAGCACGGTCATGCCCGCGTAAGCGACCGCGAGTCCGCCGACCCCCGCAAGCAGGAGCTGGACGAGGAACCCGCCCGAGACGTCGAGGAGGCCTCCGGTGAGACGCGTCAACAGCCAGGCCGCGAGCGCGCCGGCCGCCGAGGCTGCGACGACTTTCACGAAGGTGACCGTGATGGCGCGTCCGTCGAGCCCGCCGATGCGGCGTCTGAGGATGAGAACGAGCGCCAACATGTGGAACGCGAAGAACAGGCCGTCGGCGATGGGGATGCCGATGATGCCGAGCCCGTTCCATCCGGCTATGCCGCGGGCGAGTATCGCGTACAGCCCCACGTGTATCGTCGTGGCCGCGATGTTGGTGTACATGGGGGTCTTCGTGTCCTGGAGCGAGTAGAACGACTTCAGCACGAACATGTAACCGGCGAAGAACGTGAGTCCGAGCGCCCACCACATCAGTACGCCCGCGACGACGGGGACGTCCTCGGCGGTGAACCGCCCTGCGCGGTAGAGCATGATGACGGGTGTCGAGAGCGTGGCGAGCAGCCCCGCGAGCGGCACGATGAGCACCATGGTGCTCCGCAGACCCTTGGCGAACATCAGCTTGAATCCGGTCATGTCGTGTGCGTTGCCCCGCTCCGCGAGTTCGGGGAAGATCGCCGTCGCCAGTGCCACCGCGAAGATGCCGTACGGCAACTGGTAGAACTGCCACGCGTAGCGCAGAGCGGCCTGGCCGCCATCGCCGGTGGCCACGGCGAAGTTCGTACGGAACGTCACACCGATGAGGTTCGTGACCACGTAGACCAGGATCGGGATCATCTTGGTCCCCACGCTGCGGATGCCGGGGTGATGCCAGTCGATCCTCGGCACGTACTTCCCGCCGAGTTTGACCAGGCTGGGTATCTGGACCGCCGCCATGGTCACCACGCCGAGCGTGGTGCCGATGGCCAGACCGGTGAGCGCCAGCTTCGGGTCCGAGTCCCTGAAGGGGACGTAGAAGCCGAGCAGCGCGATGGTGACCACCAGGTTGTTGAAGATCGGCGCGATCGCCGGGGCGAGGAAGCGCCGGTACGAGTTCAGGACGCCCGTGAACACGAGACCCATGCCGTAGAAGACTATCTGCACGGCGAAGAAGCGGAAGAGCCAGATGGCGAGTTCGGCCTTCTCGGCGGATACGGTGAGTGTCTGGGACCGCACGAAGGGGTCGGGCCACAGCGTCGCGACGAGTGCGATGGCGCCGAGGACGATCACGATGATGTTGAGCACGTAGCTGGCGAACTTCCAGGCGTCCTCCTCGCCGTTGTTCTTCATGCGTTCCATGAACAGTGGGATGAAGACGCTTGAGAGCACGCCGCCGGCGAGCAACTCGAAGATCATGTTCGGGAGGTTGTTGGCGACGTCGTAGGAGTCCGCTATGGCGGTGAGTCCAAGGGCGTAGCCCATCGCCCACGTCCGCACGAAGCCCGTGAGGCGGGACACCAGGGTCGATACCGACATTGCTGCGGTCGACCGCGCGATCGATGGCGTGGCGATGATTGCTCCCGGGTCCGACTATTGAACGATGTCAGTGTAGCCGAGGCCGACGCGTTACCGTAGGCGCGTCACGTTTCGGTATACTACAGCGCGGGCACTCTGGGCCGTTCGTGGCACACGCGCGGTCGCGGTTCGCCCGAGTCCCCCACGTGAGTCTCTCTCGACACATGCCCGCGTTCGGCCACTAGGAGACACGATGAGGCGCTTCACGGACCGGCTCGCCCCCGTGCTCCTGACCGCGCTGCTCCTGTTGGCGGTCGCGGCACCCGCACTCGCCGTCGACGATCCCGCAGCCGCAAGGACCGTCGTGATCGTTATGGCGCCGTACGTGACGTGGGACGACATCGATAGCGGCATCATGCCGGTCACCAGGTCGCTCGCTGACTCGTCGGCGATAGGCGACCTGAACGTGCGCAGCAGCGCGCGCTTCGCGCCCGATCCTGGCCAGTCGCACATCGTACTCACCATGTCCGCGGGTTCGCCCGCCGCGTTCGACCTGCTGGCGGGTGCGGCATATCCGGTGTCAGCGGTGCTGGACACCGGTACAGCCGAAGAAGCCTATACGCGGTCGATGGGCGTCACCGCCGATGGTGCCGAGATCGTGTACCTCGGCATGGCGCGCATCCTCACCGCTGTGCAGCAGGGGACGTTCGAGACGGTGCCTGGCGCACTCGGTGAGTCGATCGTGGACGCCGGCGGCAGTACCGCGGCGATCGGGAACTCTGACGGCGGCGAGCGAGGCGGCAGCGCCTATCGCAGCAGGCCAGCTGCGATCCTGGCCATGGACGCAGCAGGCCGGGTGGCGTTCGGCGATGTCTCCCACGCGATGCAGATGGACTCACCCGCCTCGCCGTTCGGCGCGGCAACCGATATGGACGCGCTCGAGAGCGCCTACCGCGACGCTCTCGCCGGCACAGCCGGTCACGGTGGACCATCACTCATCGTGATCGACGCCGGTGATCCAGAGCGGGCATTCAACTTCCGCGTCGATGCGGCGCCCGACGCGGCCGAGCAGCACCGTCTGGCGGCATGCGCCGCCGTCGACGAGGCGGTGGCGATCGCGCTTGAGCGGCTTCCTGAAGACGCGGTCTTGATGGTGGTCTCCACCGGACAGGCTCGTCCGCAGGTAGGTCCCAGCGGATTCGGACCGGTGATCGTGAGTGGTCCGGGCTACGAGGGCGGGCTCATCGCGTCATCGTCGACACACCGCGACGGGCTGATGACCGACCTCGACGTATCCGCGACGGTCCTGTCGATCCTCGGAGTCGAGCGACCCGTCGAGATGCTCGGCAATCCCGCGATGGCCGGGACCGCGCCGGAGGACACCGATGCCAGGATCACGTATCTGGAGCAGATGAACAGCACGGCGGTCGCGGTGGACACGGTACGCCCCGCGGTCCAGAACTCGTACATCACGGTGACCGTGATCATCCTGCTGACATGTGCAGCGCTGCTTCGGCCGATGCAGCGAGCCTTGACCGGTTGGGGCGGGCACGCCGCACGGACGTTCTCGCATGTGATCCTCCTCCTGCTCGTGATGCCGGTCTCCGCGACGCTCATGTTCCTCGCAGTCCGGCGACCCGACTCCGCCGTGGCTGTCGCCGCGCTGTTCGTTGCGACCACTGCGCTGATGTGGCTCGCCGCGCTCGTCGTCGATCGGCGATGGGGATCGGCGGTCGCCCTCGCGGTCGTGGGCCTGTTCAGCGCCGGCGTCCTCCTGTTCGATCAGGCCCTGGGCGCGCCGTTGTCCTTCTCCGGCTTGTTCAGCTACTCGCCGCTCCTCGGCGCCCGGTACTACGGCCTCGGCAACGAGGGTGCGAGCATCGTCGTCGGTGGCGGACTCACCGGCGTCGCGCTCCTTGTGGATGCGTTCCGTGATCGTCCCTGGATAGGCGCGGTCCGCCGGTGGGCTCCACCGGTCGCCGGCGCACTCGTGGTCGTCATCTCGGCTGCGCCTTTCCTCGGCGCCAACATCGGTGTCATCGCCTGGGGCACCGTCGCGTTCGGCATTCTGTGGGTGCACCTCAACGGCAAGCACATCACCTGGAAGACGGTCCTCGGCATGTTCGCCGTGATCGCAGCCGTCGTCGTGGCGTTCTCCCTGTACGAGTCGCTGTCGTCGAGCGGCGCCCAGACGCATCTCGGCCGCGCATGGGAGAGTGCCGGTACGGGCGGACTCTCCGAGTTGTGGTTGATCGTGCAGCGCAAGGCCGAGACGAACTGGCGCGTGCTCCGCGCGACTAACTGGTCGGTCCTGATGATCGCCATACTCGTGTTCCTCGGCTACATGCGGTGGCGTCCGCACGGTGTCTTCGCCGAGACGCTTACGGCCTATCCCGGCTTCGCGGTCGGCATGACCGCGGCGCTGTGGGGCAGCCTCGCCGGCTACTTCACCGAGGACTCCGGGATCGTCATTCCCGCACTCGTTCTGCTGTATGTGACCGGCAGCTTGCTGCACATCATGCTCTCGCGCCTGGACCGGCCGAGTCCGGAGGCGCAGCAGTGACTCCGGTCATCGCCTATGCGATCGCCATCGTGTCGGCGGTGTTCGCGGGTTGGGCGGTCCCGGCGCTTGCGATGCGCATGCTCGCGCCATCGCTCGGCGCCTCGCGCCTGGCTACGTCCAACTACCGTGGGCGTTCCGTGTTCCTCGGGCTCGGCCTGGTCTGGGCCGTGTGGGCGGTGTCGCTCCTGGTGGTCAGCACCATATACGACGCCCTGGGCAGCTTCTTCATGCCCGAGGTGGGCTCGGTCGAGATGGGGCTCTTCGACGGCCCTCTCACGATGCCGCTCTACGCGATCCCGCTGATCCTGGTCGTGGCGGCCGTGATGTTCGGACTGATCGACGACGTGTTCGGTACGGTGTCCGATAAGGGCTTTCGCGGACACCTGAAAGCGCTCGCGCACGGCCGCCTCACCACCGGCGGGCTCAAGCTGCTCGGCATCGGGCTTGTCTCGGCCGTCTACGCGTGGCATGCGGCCACACGTGGCGCCGAGATCGCAGGCGTCACGAACGTCGGCATCCGGATCGGGTGGTGGGTCGCGGGGACACTAGTGATCGCGCTCTCCGCGAACCTCGTGAATCTCACGGACCTGAGGCCGGGGCGGGCGCTCAAGACCTACTCGGTACTCGCCATCGTCGGTGGTGTCCTGTTCTCGCTCAACGTGACGCGGCAGTACGAGACCTACGCCGGGCAGATCGGCGCCGTGTGGGGTGGCGCGGACGTGGCGGTGACGGCCGCGTGCATGCTTCTCGTCCTCCTCGGACCGGTGGTGGCGGTATGGAGAGCCGACCTCGGCGAGCGTGGCATGCTCGGCGATGCCGGCAGCAACGCCATGGGGGCGATCGCGGGATACCTCTTCGCGGAGTCTCTGCCGCTGCCGTGGCTCGCCGCTCTCGCGGTCGTGCTGCTCGGGCTGAACGTGCTCTCCGAGAAGGTGTCCTTCAGTTCGGTCATCGATGCCGTCGGCCCTCTGAGGCTGTTCGACCGGCTCGGTCGCGCCGGGGATGACGAAGGCACTGGCGGACAGGACGCCGGGCCACCCACGTAGGCGACCCGGCGTGCGGTACGATGCAAGCGGCAGGCGATGAGAGAGGACTGGGGCAGACAGCATGGCAAAGTACATCTTCGTTACCGGCGGCGTCGTATCGGGACTTGGCAAGGGCATCACGGCAGCCTCGCTCGGCCGGCTCCTCAAGGGCCGCGGCCTGAAGGTGACGATCCAGAAGCTCGACCCCTACCTCAACGTCGATCCTGGCACCATGAGCCCCTTTCAGCACGGCGAGGTCTTCGTGACCGACGACGGGGGAGAGACCGACCTCGACCTCGGCCACTACGAGCGGTTCATCGACGAGTCGCTGACGCGCGACTCGAGCGTCACCGCGGGTTCGATATACCAGACGGTGATCACCAAGGAGCGCAAGGGCGACTTCCTCGGCGGCACCGTGCAGGTCATCCCGCACATCACCAACGAGATCAAGGACCGCATCATGCGCCTTGCCGAGCAGACGCAGCCGGATGTGGTCATCACCGAGGTGGGCGGCACCGTCGGCGATATCGAGTCGCTGCCGTTCCTCGAGGCGATCCGCCAGCTGCGTAAGGATGTGGGTCGCGACAATGTCTGCTACATCCACGTAAGCCTCGTGCCCTACATCGCGGCGTCCGCGGAGCTGAAGACGAAGCCGACGCAGCATTCGGTCAAAGAACTGCGGTCCATCGGTATCCAGCCCGACTTCATCGTCTGCCGCTCCGACCGCCCGATCGACGCGGGTATCCGCCGCAAGATCGCGCTGTTCTGCGACGTGGACCCCAGGGCCGTTATCTCGTGCGAGGACGCGCCGTCGATCTACGAGGTGCCGCTCACACTCAACGAGCAGGGGCTCGACACGATGGTGATCGAGCGCCTCGACCTCGACTGCGGCGAGCTGGACATCGAGGAGTGGCGCGCGTTCGTGGAGCGTCGGCGCTCGCTGCAGCGCACCGTCGATATCGCGCTGGTGGGGAAGTACGTGGCGCTGCCCGACGCCTACCTCTCGGTCAACGAGGCGCTTGACCATGCGGGCATCCATCACGACCACAAGGTGAACATCCACTGGCTCGATGCCGAGGGCTTGTCGCCCGAGGAGGTCGAAGACCGGCTCGCCGACTTCGACGGGATCCTGGTACCTGGCGGCTTCGGCGTGCGTGGTATCGAGGGCAAGGTCCGTGCGGCCCGCTGGGCGCGGGAGCAGCAGGTGCCGTACCTGGGCATCTGCCTCGGCATGCAGGTCGCGGTGGTCGAGTTCGCCCGCCACGTCGCCGGCCTCGAGGACGCCAATTCGGCCGAGTTCGATCCGGTCAGCCCACATCCCGTCATCGACCTCATGCGCGACCAGCATGGGGTGGCGGACATGGGCGGCACCATGCGACTCGGCTCGTATCCGTGTAAGGTCGTGCCCTCGACGAAGGGGTACGAGGCGTACGGCGACGAGGTCATCTACGAGCGCCATCGCCACCGCTTCGAGGTGAACAACGCCTATCGGCAGCAACTCATCGACGCGGGCATGCGCATCTCCGGACTGTCGCCGGACGAGAAGCTGGTTGAGATGATCGAGCTGCCGGACCACCCGTGGTTCGTAGGCAATCAGGGCCATCCCGAGTTCAAGAGCCGCCCCACTCGTCCGGCGCCGCTGTTCCGCGACTTCATCGGCGCGGCGGTCGTGTACCGTGCCGCGAAAGAGGCCTGAGCGATGAGCAGGATCGTCGATACCTTTCTTGACCTCGCGCGCATCTCGAGCCCCACGGGCCGGGAGGCGGGTGTCGCCGAGTACGTGGCGCGTGAGCTTTCCGCCCTCGGATTCACGGTGCGATTCGACGAGACGCAGCAGATCACCGGTTCGGACTCCGGCAACCTCATCGCGACGCTGCCGGCCACGGTGCCCGGCATGTGCGTGGCGTTCGCGGCACACATGGACTGCGTCGACCCGTGTGAAGGCGTCGAGCCGGTCCTTGAGGGCGGCGTGATCCGCACAGCCGGCGACACGGTGCTGGGCGGCGACGACAAGGTGGGCGTGGCGGCCATGATCGAGGCGGCGAAGCGCCTCGCCGAGTCCGGCGAGCCACACGCCGAGGTCCGGCTGCTCTTCACGGTCTCCGAGGAGCAGGGGCTCATCGGCGCGAAGGCGCTCTCACCTGAAGACGCGTCCGCTGACGTCTGCCTCGTGCTGGACGCCGACGGGGCCGTCGGCGGTATCGTGACGGCCGCTCCGACGCACTACACGTTCGAGGCCACGTTCACCGGTCGCGCCGTACATGCGGGTGTTGAGCCGGAGAAGGGCGTCTCGGCGATCGTGATCGCCTCGGCCGCGATCGCCGGCATGGAGCTCGGACGACTCGATGATCACAGCACCGCAAACATCGGTACGATAGCCGGCGGGAGTGCCACCAACGTCGTCGCGCCCACGTGCATGGTGACGGGTGAGTGCCGCTCTCTGGATCGCCGCCGGGTGGAGGCGGTGCGCGAAGCGATGGACGGGGCGATGCGTGACGCGGCGACGGCCCACGGAGGCGCCGTGGAGGTCGCCTGGACGCTCGCCTACGAGGGGTTCGTGGTGCCGGCCGACGCACCGGCGGCCGCTCTCGTGGAGGCGGCGTGCGCAGACATCGAAGTCGAGTCCCGCATGTTCGCTACGGGCGGCGGCAGCGACGCGAATGTGTTCGCCGCGCTCGGCGTCCCCGCACTCGTGCTTGCGAGCGGCATGGCGAAGGTGCATTCCACGGACGAGGAGTTGGAGGTCGTTCAGCTCGAACGCCTCGCGGACCTCATCATCGCCCTCATCCGCCGCGCGGTGGCATAAGCGCCATGCGTCTCGTCTGGGGCACGGTCACCTCCGCTCCACCCGCCGAGAACGGTGCGCAACGGGTGCGCGTGGTTCTGGATGACGATGAGGCACCGGCCGCCGCGGTGGCGTACGAGGCGCTCACGGGTCTGTGTTCGGATGGCGATCGCGTCCTGTGCAACACCACCGCCGTCGATCTCTCCCTCGGCACGGGCGGCGAGCACTTCGTGGTCGCCCGGGCAGGGGAGGGCGTCAGCTTCGAGGACCGCGTGGCGGGCCACATCATGAAGCTCCGGTACACGCCACTGCAGCGCGACGTCACCGTTGTCGAGGAGGAGGCGAGCGGCTTTCATGAGGTCATGGCCGAGGCCCGTACCCTCGACGGTATGCCGGTCGTCTGTTGCGGTCTGCACAGCCAGGTCACACTCGTTGCGGCTGGCGTGAAAGAACATGCGCCCGGTCTGCGCGTCGCCTACGTGATGACGGATGAGGCGTCGTTGCCGCTCGCGGTCTCGCGGACGGTACCTCAGCTCGTGGCCGCCGGCCTGCTCGACGCGACGATCACCTGCGGGCAGGCGTTCGGCGGGCAGACCGAGGCGATCAACCTGTACTCGGCGCTGCTCGCCGCGCGACACGTGCTCGGCGCGGACGTGACGGTGGTGGCCATCGGCCCGGGCATGCCGGGCACGGCGACCCCGTTCGGTCACAGCGGTGTCGCTCAGGGTCAGGCACTCAACGCCGCTCACGCGCTCGGCGGTGCCCCGATCGCGGTTCTGCGCTTGTCGTTCGCCGACGGGCGCCCTCGCCACGTTCCGGTGAGTCACCAGACGATCACCGCACTTCGCAACGTCGCGCTCGCTCCCGCGGTCGTGCCCGTCCCGGTGCTACCCGAGCCGCTCGGCGCGCGAGTCGACGCCGCACTCGAAGCCTCGGGGATCTGGTCTCTCCACGATCGGCGGGCGGTATCGCTGGACGCCCTTCCGGACACCCACGGGGTACAGACGCGCACGATGGGGAGGAGCGCCGGGGACGACCCCGCGTTCTTCTTCGCCGCGGCCGCGGCCGGGCGAGTCGCAGGCGAAGTGGCGGTCGGCTGAGCTCTCGTACGGGCCGGAGTCCTGGACTCTCCGCTTGTCGAGGAAATCGCGCCGTTCACTCCGAAAGTGCGGTACTATCTCCCCCATGAGCGAACAGACACTCAGTGACTTCCTGGGCTACCTGACGGTCGAGCGAGGCGCCTCTGCGCACACGGTCAGCGCGTATGGTGGCGACTTGCGAGCGTATCTGGCGCATCTGACGAGCAGGTCTGTCGGTCCGCTGGAAGCGACGCGCGACGACGTGGTGTCCTTCATGGCCTTGCTCCAGGAGAAGGGGATGGCGCCCAGTACGGTCGAGCGCAAGATCGCGGCCGTGAAGAGCTTCCACGCCTTCCTCGTACGAGAGGGACTGACCTCGAACCACCCGACGGTCGATCTGGCGCTGCCGAAGGTCCCCGTGCGTCTTCCCGACGTCATCTCGATCGACGACGCAGAGCGTCTGCTCTCCCAACCGTTCTCCGAGGGACCGGCCGGTTATCGTGACCGTGCGGCCCTCGAGGTCCTCTACGGCTGTGGTCTGCGCGTGAGTGAGCTCACCGGCCTGGACCTGCTCGACCTCGATCTCGAGGCGGGTTTCGTACGCGTGATGGGCAAGGGTGGGAAGGAGCGGCTCGTTCCCGTGGCCGGCGCCGCTCAACGTGCGCTCGCCGAGTACCTGGCACACGGCAGACCCTATCTTCGGGCCAAGAAGACCTCGACGCGGCAGGACCCGTCGGCGGTGTTCCTGAACGTCCGCGGAGGCCGCCTCACTCGCCAGGCGGTGTTCGGCATGGTCCGCACCTACGGTGGGAAGATCGGGCTGCAACTCCACCCGCACACGCTGCGGCACTCGTTCGCGACGCACATGCTCCAGGGCGGAGCCGAGTTGCGCGCACTGCAGGAGATGCTCGGTCACGCCGACATCTCCACGACGCAGATCTACACGCACGTGGATCGCGCGCATGTCCGCGAGGAGTACCTGACGACGCATCCGCGCGCGCGCCTGCGCTGATCCTCACCACGCACATCGTCAGGCTGCTGCGCGGGGAAAGATTCCCTAATAATGGTGCGCTATCTCGTGGGGCCACGGGGTAAAATGTATGAGGCGTGCCCACATGCTGTATATAGGGAGGCGGATCGTAGCGTGAACAAGAAGCTGAGCAAGGTCCTGATGGTGCTGTTGGCCCTGACGCTCGTTGTGGCGTTCGTGCCTGCGTGTGCCGAAGAGGAGCCGGTGGAGGAGGAAGAGACCACCACCGAGGAGACGACCGAGGAAGTCACCGTCAAGGCGGCGATGATCACCGACACTGCGGGTCTGGGCGACAAGTCGTTCAACGACCTGACGTGGAAGGGCTTCGAGCAGGCGGAGTCAGAGCTCGGTGTGGAGGTCAAGGTCCTCGAGTCAGCGACGATCAACGACTACGAGCCCAACCTCCAGGAACTCGCCCTTGCGGGGTACTCGCCGCTCGTGGCGACCGGGTTCCTGCTGACGGACACGGTGTCAAAGATCTGCGTGGAGTACCCGGACACGATGTTCATCAACATCGACGGGTTCTTCGACCCGGTGCCTGAGAACGTCGTGGGCGTCGGCTTCAAGGAGAACGAAGGCAGCTACCTGGCCGGCGTGGTCGCGGGACTCGCGACGAAGGACACGTTCGACGCGCGTCTGAACGACAAGAACATCATCGGCTTCGTGGGCGGCATGGATGTGCCGCTGATCCGCAAGTTCCAGGCGGGCTTCGAGGCCGGCGCCAAGTCGGTCAATCCTGACGTCCAGGTCGTCGCGCTGTACACCGGCAGCTGGGACGATGTCGCGAAGGGCAAGGAGCTCGGGCTCTCGCTCATCGACCAGGGTGCCGACGTCATCTACGCCGCCGCAGGCGGTTGTGGTGAGGGCACCGTGCGCGCGTGCCAGGAGAAGGGCGCGCTCTTCATCGGTGTTGACGCGGACCAGTACAACACGATCGCCAACTCGGGTGACGTCATGCTGACCTCGATGATGAAGAACATCGACGTCGTGGTGTTCGACCTTATCAAGGCGATGGCCGACGATGAGTTCCCGGCCGGCACGATGCAGGTCTTCGGTCTCAAGGAAGGCGGCGTGGGTCTTGCGCCGTTCCACGACTTCGAGTCGAAGGTCCCGCAGTCGATCAAGGACGCCGTCGACAAGGCCAGCGATGACATCATCAGCGGTGCTGTAGTCGTGCCCGAAGCGCTGTAGGCAGAACCTTACAGTGGTGTACGACTGCACCTGCAGACGATGCGCTACACTCGAGGGGCGACCGGCGAAAGCGGGTCGCCCCTCCCGCGTACCAGGTGCTCGAAAGCCCGTTCGAGAGGAATGCTGATGCCGGTACTCGAGCTGCGCGAGGTCACGAAGGTGTTTCCGGGTGTGGTGGCCAACGACAGGGTCTCGCTCGCACTCGAGGAGCGGGAGATCGTGGCGCTACTGGGGGAGAACGGGGCCGGCAAGTCCACTCTGATGAACGTCGTCTACGGTCTGCTTTCGGCGGACCACGGCGAGATCCTCGTGGACGGACGCCCGGTGAAGATCCGATCCTCCAAGCAGGCGATCGAGCTGGGCATCGGCATGGTCCACCAGCACTTCATGCTCGTCGAGCCGCTCACCGTGACCGAGAACATCGTGCTCGGCAGGGAGCCGGGGCGCCTGGGCGTCATCGACATCAACGCCGCACGCAAGCGGGTGGCGGAGATATCTGAGCGGTACGGGCTGCGCATCGACCCCGACGCTCTGATCGGCGATCTTGAGGTCGGACTTCAGCAGCGTGTTGAGATCCTGAAGGCACTCTACCAGGGCGCCCGGGTCCTCATCCTCGACGAGCCCACCGCGGTGCTCACGCCGCAGGAGGTCCGCGAGCTGTTCGCGGTCGTGCGGTCGCTCGTGGATGAGGGACTGTCGGTCGTCTTCATCACGCACAAGCTCGAGGAGGTCATGGCAGTCGCCGATCGTATCGTCGTGATGCGCGACGGAGCCGTAGTGGGGGAGGTCCGGCCCTCCGAGACCGATGAGATCGGCCTCGCGCGGTTGATGGTCGGCCGGGACGTGGTTCTGCGGATCGACAAGGAGCCCTCGCGGTGCGGCGATACGGTCCTGGATGTCCGCGATCTCGCGATCAAGAGCGACAGGGGTCTGAGTGCCGTGGCAGGCGTCACTTTCACCGTGTGCGGTGGTGAGATCGTGGCTATCGCGGGGGTCAGCGGGAACGGTCAGACCGAGCTCGTGGAGGCGCTCGTGGGCCTGCGGCGGCCCGAGTCGGGCAGCATCACACTCAAGGGCAAGGACATCACGCACGCGAGCGCACGATCCTCGATCGAGGTCGGGGTGTCCCACATACCCGAGGACCGGCATCGGCGTGGGCTGGTGCTGCCATTCAACCTCGCCGAGAACCTCGTTCTGGGCGACCACCGGCTGGAACCGTACGCGAAGCATGGTGTGATGCACCCACGTGAGATCACGTCGATGGCCAGGAAGCGCATCGCTGACTACGACATCCGCACCCCCTCGGAGAAGGTCATCGCATCGAGCCTCTCGGGCGGCAACCAACAGAAAGTGGTCGTCGCGCGTGAGATAGGCAGGAACCCCGAGCTGCTCGTGGCGGCGCAGCCGACGCGCGGTCTGGACGTCGGTGCGATCGAGTTCGTGCATCGTCAGATAATCGCCGAGCGCACGTCCGGTAAAGCGGTCCTTCTCATCAGCCTGGAGCTCGAAGAGGTCCTCTCGCTTGCCGACCGGATCCTGGTCATGTACGAGGGCCGGATCGTCAAGGAGTTCTCCGCCGAGGATGCGGACGCCGAGACGCTCGGCTATTACATGACGGGCGGCGGTGGCACGAAGCTCGGGGGTGGCGCGGACGTGTCGCTGACAGGATCGGGGGTGGGCGCATGAGTGAGGCGAGGGAGGCTGTGCCCGCTCAGCGCGCGTGGATGTCCGTGCTGCAGAAGGCCGGTATGCCGGTCATCTCCACCGTGCTCGCGATCGGCGTGGGTTCGCTCATCATCTGGGCTGCGGGATACGATCCCGGTGCGGCGTTCGCCGCTCTGTTCAAGGGCGCGTTCGGCGGTCCGAGACAGATCGGCGAGACGATCCTGCGGTCCACGCCGCTCATCCTGGCCGGTCTGGCGGTGGGATACGGTTTCCGCGCAGGACTGTTCAACATCGGCGCCGAAGGGCAGCTGATGATGGGAGGTCTGCTCGCCGCGTGGCTCGGCGTGCAGATGGCGTCGCTCTCCCCGGTAGTGACGATCCCCACGCTCCTCGTGGCTGCGGCGTTGGCGGGCGCGGCGTGGGCCTTCATACCCGCCATCCTCAAGGCGCGAGTCGGGGCGCACGAGGTCATCACCACGATGATGTTCTCGCACATCGCGCGTTACCTCGTCGCGTGGTTGACCGCAGGCCCCATCAAGGCGCCGGGGCAGATACCGCAGACGGTCTCGCTGACCGAGTCCGCCCAGATCCCACGTATCGTGTCGTTGTTCTCGGAGCGAACGATCGAGGCGCTCCCATTCCTGAACCTCGGTCGCGCTCACCTCGGCATCCTGATCGCGCTCGCTGCGGCGATCGGGATATGGCTGGTGCTGCGCTACACGACGCTCGGCTACGAGAACCGCGCCGTGGGCCTGAGTCCGTGGGCGGCGGAGACCGCTGGTATCTCGGTCCAGTGGACGACCGTCAAGGCGTTGTGCATCTCGGGGGCACTGGCCGGTCTGGCCGGCGGAGTCGAGGTCATGGGACTCCAGCACCGGATCTTCGACCAGTTCTCGGCGGGAGTGGGGTTCACCGGCATCGCGGTGGCGCTTCTGGCCAAGAACCACCCGCTCGGCATCATCGCTGCAGCGGTGCTGTTCGGGGCGTTGTCCGCGGGGAGCGGGACCATGCAACTCGAGGCGGGCGTATCTCAGAAGATCATCCTCATCATCCAGGCGCTGGTGATCTTCTTCGTCGCCGCCGAGGGCATCGTGAACTGGTTCATCCGCAAGCGTCAGAAGGAGGTGGCCAGCGATGCTGAGTGACATCATCACGCCTGACCTGTTCGCTGCGGCGCTCCGTATGGCGACCCCACTGGCGCTTGCGGCGATCGGCGGCACTATCTGCGAGCGCTCCGGCGTCGTGAACATCGCGCTCGAGGGCATCATGCTCATCGGCGCGTTCTTCGGCACCGCGGCGGTGCTCGCCACCGGCAGTCCGTGGCTTGGCGTACTCGCTGCGGTGCTCGCCGGTGTAGCGATCTCCGCGGTACACGCGGTGGCGTCGGTCAACCTGCGCACGGATCAGGTGGTCTCCGGTACGGCGATCAACTTGCTGGCCCTGGGGCTGACCGGGTTTCTCATGGAGCTGTGGTACGGCCATCCCGGAACGACGCAGCCCATCCCGACGCTGCAGCCGGTATTCCAGATCGGCGCTCTTGGCGAGGGGTTCATCGGTGAGGTCTGGCGATGGATCAACGGTGTGTTCCTGTCGCATACCCCGATCGTCTACCTTGCGATCATCATCGCTATCGGGGCGCAATGGGCGATGTATCACACCCGGTGGGGGTTGCGTCTTCGTGCACTCGGCGAACACCCGAGGGCCGTGGACACCGCCGGTGTGAGCGTCGCACGCGGGCGCTGGGTGGCCGTTCTCATGAGCGGTGCACTCGGCGGCCTCGCCGGTGCCAACCTGAGCATCGAGCAGGTCGGGGTCTTCCAGGAGGGCTTCACCAACGGACGAGGGTTCATCGCGCTGGCCGCGAACATCTTCGGCCGATGGACGCCGATCGGGTCGTACCTCGCATCGCTGCTGTTCGGTTTCGCCGACGCCCTTCAGATCAAGCTCCAGCCGTTCCGCGACGTCATCAACCTGCCGCCGGAGTTCTTCCTCATGGTGCCGTACGTCGTGACCGTCGTCGTACTGGCAGGGGTCATCGGCCGGGCGGTCGGTCCCGCGCAGGTCGGCGTGCCCTACGAGAAGGGCTAGGGGAGTGCTGCTCGATCGTCACAGGGAGCGCTTCCGTTTTGCGGAGGCGTTCTTCTGGTCGGCATCGTGGGGCCTCGGCGCGGCACTCGGCGTCGCGCTCGGCGGCTGGCTCACACTCGTGGGCGGCTCCGGTGCCCCGGGGGCCGAGGGGCTCGATCCCCTGGTCGACATCGGGCTGCTACCGCTCGGCGCTTTCGTCGCCGTGGTCTTCGTGCACCTCATCGGTCAGCTCATCGCGGGGGGCTTGCGCGGCCGAGCCGAAGCGAGCGGCGAGCACAAGGGCGACGAGCAGGGCGCCGAAGACGACAGCGTCGGCGAGCTCTGGCGTGGCATCTCCTCGGAGTAGGCTGCGAACCGCATAGGCGGCGGCCGGGATGGCGACCGCCGCCCACAGGGGCATCTTGAGACGGGGCATCAGCTGCACGCTAGACGTCCGTCTGATCGTTCGGTGAAACCTGGACCGCTTGTGTCGCAGCCGCCGCACGCTTCGCGCGCCGGCGCTTCAGGATCGCGCGGACGATGAAGAAGACGATGAGGGCGGCGATCCACAGCGGTGCGGTAGCGATGAGGAAGGCGATCAGGAACGTGATCACGTCGGCCGCGCCCCGGAATCCGGCCGTCACGGCGTTTCTGAAGCCCCAGTCGTCGCCATCGGGACTCACGACCGGCTGCTTCTCGGTGAGCTCGATGGTCACGGTCGCCATGGCCGCCTGGCGCTCAAGGTAGGTGATCTGCGCCTGCATGCTCTCGATCTCCTGGCGGACCCGATTGAGCTCTGTCTCGACAGCCAGCATCTCGGTGACGTTCGTGGCCGCATCGAAGAAGCCGCGAAGCCTGACCTCCTCGGCCTGCAGGTTGGTGAGTCGTGCCGAGAGGTCCACATGCTGCTCGGTGACGTCTGAGGTGTCCTCGGCCTGATACTTCACGGTGCCGAGCGCCCGGGCGGCTTCCACGAATGCGTCGAGGCTCTCGGCCGGCACGCGCACGGTGACCCAGCCGCGGAGCGCAGTCCCGTCGCCGGTCGCAGAGCCGTACTCGTCGTAGCGGTACAGCCATCCGTCGGTCTCGGTGGCCACCTGCATGTCGGTGATCACCGCAGCGTTCGTCTTGGCGATGGCGCGCAGCTCCTCCACCGCGCCGGGGGTGTCGTCCACCTCGAGGCGGAGTGTCTGCGTGCGGATGATCATGCGGTCGGCGTCCGTGGCCGTGCCGGACGGGGCACCGGTGTCGAGCGCCTTCTCCGAGGACAGGTACTGCTCCGTCACCGCTTCAGACTCCACGGCCGCCGGCGCGCTGCCCGCCGTTCGGTTCATCTCATCGTAGGCGGCCTCTTCGCCGCCATTGGTGCATCCCGCCAGCGTGCCCGCGAGCAGCAGTGCTGCCAGAACCCCCGCCGTCACCTGCGTGCGCGTCCTGCGTTCCATGACCGGACTCCTCCTTCCGGGCGGTGCACCTCGGTCGAGAATGTACGAACGCCCTGTGACCTCGATGCGACAGGTCAAAGGGCGCTCGGACGAGACAGTGGAATGCAGCGGGCCTACTCGCCCTTGAGAGACGCGATCGTCTCCTCCGCCTTCTTGAGCTTCTTGTTGGCATAGATCAGGAGACCGATTGCGATAGCGACCACGACGAAGAAGACGACGACGGTCAGGTTGAACATGATGCCTGCAACGTTGTTGCCGATGTTGAACCATCCGTACATAGGACTGCTCACCTCCATCGCACTTGTTCGCTAGACGGATTCTATCGTGGGCAGCCCGCACGGGCAACCGTGACGCCGCCTGCTGCTTCATTCCACTGTGAAGGTCCGAATCCTGCCTGTCATTCGCTAAGACGCACGGATTCGCGAACCGGTTCGGACGACGCGACGATTTCTCGACCGAGATCTCTGGGTGGGGTGCACACACCGGTTCGGGGAGGGGTGTGGCATGGGGGCTCTTCATGGTGGGGCGAATTCCCAAATTGTGTTGCAAAGTGGGATGAAGTGGCATAGCATGATGGCAAGTTGGTGCTCCGGGTGGGGCAAGACGGACCGGAAGTGGGGAGGGACGGATGTTTCTCGGCGAGTACCAGCACACGCTGGACGCCAAGGGGCGCATCTCGCTGCCCGCCAAATTCCGGAACCAGCTCGGCGGCGACTATGTCGTCGTGAAGGGCATCGAGAAGTGTCTCTACGTGTTCTCACCCGATGGCTTCGAGGCCTTCCTCGGCCAGCTCATGGAGCGCGGCGACTTCGGCCGCGACTTCCGCGACGTGCGGCGCTTCTTCACGACGGGTGCCAAGGAGGATGAACTCGACTCGGCAGGGCGCATCAGCATCCAGCCGAAGCAGCGGGCCTTCGCGGGACTCGAGCGCGATGTGGCGGTCATCGGCAACGGCGACCGCATCGAGCTGTGGGACGCCTCGGCGTGGGACGAGCACAACAGCCAGACCGAGGAGCGGATCGAGGAGCTGACCAGTCAGCTCGCCGAACTCGGCATCCTCTAGGACTTTGAGAATGGAATACCGGCACACCCCAGTTTTGCTGGCCGAGGTCACGCAGCAGCTGACCTTACACGACGGCTCCATCTTCGTTGACTGTACCTTAGGCGGGGCAGGACATACGAAGCGGATCGCGCAGCTTGTAGCACCCACCGGGATCGTGGTGGGGATCGATCAAGATGACGCCGCACTCGCCGCAGCAGCAGACACACTCCGCCTCGGCCAGCAGGAACTTACCGCCATCGTGCTTCTCAAGGGCAACTTCGGGGACCTCGACGAGGTACTCCTCGAGGCCTGCATCCCGTACGCCGACGCGTTCCTGTTCGATCTCGGCGTCTCATCACCCCAGCTCGACCATGTCGGCCGCGGTTTCACCTACCAGGAGGACGCTCCGCTCGACATGCGGATGGACCCCTCGTCAACGCAGCCTACCGCGGCTGACATCGTCAATTCGTACTCCGAGACCGAGCTCGCACGGATCCTGCGCGAGTACGGCGAGGAGCGGTGGGCCTCGCGCATCGCAGCTTTCATCGTAGCCG
>WOYI010585356.1_pt1 | contig 29874 bp, 28 predicted proteins | sample 6423411 | NCBI WGS metagenome assembly WOYI01 (sample SAMN13441803, study PRJNA592873) | oil field metagenome | biome: oil field; feature: oil-well bore; material: oil-contaminated soil; isolation source: oil-contaminated soil from oil-well borehole | place: Germany: Wietze | collected 2016-10-18 ...
TCTCATTTTTACCCGTAAAAGCGCCATTTTTGAAGAGGGGTGGGAAACTCAGGGGAATTAATGATGGTGAAGCTCTCTTTTTGAATAATTAATCACGGAACTAACTTTAGTAAAGTTAGGCCCATCTAAGGATTAAATTAGATTAATAGGGCCGTGTCTTCGATTAAATAACATAAAGGGAGGTGGCTAATTTATAACTACGCCAACGAATTTTAATACAAAGTGGGCGCGGAGGGACTCGAACCCACGACCTCACGGATGTGAACCGTGCGCTCTTACCAGCTGAGCTACGCGCCCATAAAGGGTTTTCATCGGCGCTCTTGCCAGCAGTCCTGGGCAGGATCTGCGAAGCACGCGCCCATGTAGGACGTCATTATAGCAAAGGTTCACCCATCAGTCAATCAAAAAAGAGCGAATCGCACTCCTTCCTCATCCCCAACCCCTGCTGCCTCATACCCATTCCCTATTCCCCACTCACCACTCACCATCCCCTATTCACCACTCACCATCCCCCACTCACCCTTTCCCATCCCCTTTTCTCTCTCCCCTATTCCATGATAGAATAGGGTCATGCCACGTTTATCACCTGACGAAGTCATCCTCGGCCTGCTGAAGGCCGCCCCGTCCCACGGCTATGACCTGCTGGAGCGCTTCCGCGACCCCGCCCATCTGGGCCGGATCTGGAACATGAGCACCAGCCAGATCTATGCTGTGCTCAAGCGTCTCGAACTGGAAAACGCCATCACCGGCAGGCCCATCCCCCAGCCCGACGCGCCCCCCAGGGTCGAATATCACCTCACGCCCCAGGGCGAGGCCCTGCTGGCAGCCTGGCTGGCCGACCCGCAGCCGCCGGTCAGCATCCACCGCATCCGGGTGGTCTTCCTGTCCCGGCTCTACATCGCCACCCTGCTGAACCTGCCCACCGAGGACATCACCGCCCGTCAGCTGGCGGTCTGCGCCGCCCAGCTTGAAAAGGTCCAGAGAGGGATCGAAGCCACCCCTTCCCCAGTCGAGAAGCTGACCCTGGAATTCGTCGCCGGGCAGCTGGAAGCCGCGATCGCCTGGCTGAACCGCTGCCGCGAGGCGCCGCTGGCCTTCCCGGGCCAGACCGAACCTTCTAAACCCACACCGGCGGCGGACCTCCCGCCTGAACACTACCCCCCCGCTCTTGATACCAAGGACAAACCATGAAGAAAACCCTAACCAAACTCCCCTTCCTGCTGCTGGCCGTCATCCTGGCGCTCTCCGCCTGTGCGCCCGCAGCCACCCCGCCCACCGTAACGCAGGACGCCGCGCCCACCGAAGCCGCAACGGACGCACCCGTAGAGGTTATCGATGCGCCCTTCACGGCCCAGGTCGATCCTGACCTCGTGGAAGCCTTCACCGCGCTCTACCAGGCCTTCTATCCCGAGGGTACACCGGCCATCGTGCCTTCTGAGGCGGACCTGCTGGTCACCGCCGCCGCCGAATCGGACGAGGTCCCGGCCGCCATCCCGGCGACCTTCCTGCCCGGCGCGGTCATGCTGCCCCGGTCCGACTCCCCCGCTGCGGCCGATTTCGCAGCCTTCGTCATCTCCAGCGACGGCCAGCAGGCTTTGATTGATGCCGGTCTGCTCCCCGAGGTCAGCACCGTGACCGATCAGGGCGGCAACAGCGTTGAAATCGCCCAGCCGCTGCGGACCCTGATCTCCACCTACGGCCCCGTCACCGCGATGATCTACGCCGTGAACGGCGAAGAGACGCTGGCCGCGGCCTCCTACCTCGGCGCGCGCGATGCCGCTGGCGCCGCCGCGATGGAAGCCATTGACCCCCGCTTCCAGGACCTGATCGGCGATGACTATTTCAGCCAGACCGAGTTCAACATTGAAGAGGCCGCCCGGCTCGCCCCGGACCTGATCGTCACCAGCCTGCGGACCGAGTGGCTCGCCACCGCCGGCGAACTGGGCATCCCCATCGTCCTCTATGACGCCGAAACGCCCGACCGCCTGAAAGAGGCCATGCTGCTGACCGGCGAACTCTTCGGCCCCCATGCCACAGCCCAGGCTGAAGCCTGGGTGGCTTACTATGATTGGATCACCAAATCGATCCTCAGCCAGACTGAAACCATTGCTGAGGCCGACCGTCCCAGCGTCCTCTTCACCGGCACCGAACCCCTGCGGGTGGCGAGCGGCGAGATGTACCAGACCAGCCTGATCGAAATTGCGGGCGGCGTCTCCGCCAGCGGCGAGCTGACCGGCTATTGGAACGATGTCAACCTCGAACAGATCGCCGCCTGGGACCCGGACGTGATCATCGTCCCGCCCTATGGCGGCGCAACGGTGGAAGCGATTACCGAGAACCCCGACTGGCAGATCCTGACGGCCGTGCAGGAGGGCCGGGTCTACCGGATGCCGAAGCTGGTCGTCCCCTGGGATACCCCGGCGCCGGATTCCACCCTCGGGATCATCTGGCTGGCCGAGCGGCTCTTCCCCGAATTGGAGACGCCGGATTGCGCGGAACAGGCGAATTTCTTCTATAATACCTTCTATGACTATGCCATTCCGAGCGAGCAAGTAGAATCGATCTGTGCCATCAACTAACGCAGCACCTTCCCGACTGAAAACCACGATCACCGGCATCGCGCTGGCCGCCCTGCCGGCGATCCTCTTTGCCCTGGCCCTGCTGCTGGGGCGTTACCCGATCGGCCCTCTGGATGTCGGCCGGTCCTTGCTGTCCCCCATCTTCCCCAAGCTGGGGGCGGATATTCCCGAAATCGCCCGCCGGCTGGTTTTGCGAGTCCGGCTGCCCCGCGCGCTGGCCGCCCTGCTGATCGGCGCGTCCTACGGCGGCACAGGCGCAGCCTTCCAGGCGATCTTTAAAAACCCCCTGGTGGATTCCAACATCCTCGGCGTGACCTCCGGGGCCGGCTTCGGCGCGGCGCTGGCGCTCCTGCTCCTGCGGAACGAATGGCAGGTGCAGCTCTTCGCTTTTGCCTTCGGCTTGCTGGCTGTGGGCCTGGCCTTTTTCGGCAGCCGGCTCTACAAATCCTCGCCCCTGTTGGTGCTCACCTTGATGGGCATCCTGGTTGGCTCGCTCTTCGGCTCGCTCACCTCGCTGCTCAAGTATGTGGCCGACCCGCTGGATACCCTCCCCGCGATCACCTTCTGGCTCCTCGGCAGCCTTTCTTCCATCACCTGGTCGAGTCTGCCGGTGCTGGCCTTCGTCACCCTGCTGGGGGTGTTCTTCCTTTGGCTGATCCGCTGGCGGCTGAACATCCTCTCCTTGGGTGACGCCGAAGCCCGGGCGCTGGGGGTCAACCCCGCCCGAAGCAAACTCTGCATCATCATCGTTGCGACCCTGATGACCGCCGCGGCGGTCTCCGTCAGCGGCGTGATCGGCTGGGTGGGCCTTGTCATCCCCCACGCCGGCCGGCTGCTGGTCGGCCCGGACCACAAACGCCTGATGCCCGCCTCCATTCTGATGGGCGCCTCCTTCCTGCTCCTGATCGACAACATCGCCCGCACGCTGCTCCCCGGCGAAATCCCGCTGGGCGTCCTGACGGGGCTGGTCGGCGTGCCGGTTCTCGCTTTGCTGCTGCGCCGCGGCCGGAGGGGATGGTGACCGTGCAGCTCCAGGCTCAGCACCTGCAATTCGCGTACCTCCCCGAGCGGAACGTCCTTGATGACGTTTCGCTTGAGATCAACGCCGGTGAGACGCTCTATATCCTCGGGCGCAACGGCAGCGGCAAGACCACCCTGCTCTCCTGTCTGGCCGGATTGATAACGCCCGCCGCCGGCCAAGTCCTGCTCGATGGGCAGGACCTGCTTTCTTTCGGCCCGGCGGAGCGGGCGCGGAAAGTGGGCCTGATCCCGCAGATGCACACTCCGGCCTTTAGCTACACCGTCAATGAGATGGTGATGATGGGCCGCGCGCCCTATCTCGGCTGGCTCGGCTCGCCCTCTCGGGATGACCAGGCCATCGTGGATGAAGCCCTGGCCCAGTTGGGACTCTTTGAACTGCGCAACCGGCCCTACACCGAGATCAGCGGCGGTGAACAGCAGCTCGTGCTGATCGCCCGCGGCCTGGCCCAAAAATGCCAGCTGCTCCTGATGGACGAACCCACCGCCCATCTCGACCTCTCCAACCAGCACCGCATCCTCGAGATCGTCAGCCAGCTTGGCGACCGGGGGCTTTCCTTCATCATCAGTTCCCATTCCCCCAACAACGCCCTGGCCTATGCGGACCGGGTCCTGCTGCTCGAGGGCGGCAAAGTCACCGCTTACGGATCGCCCGAAGAGACCCTGACCGAGCCAAAGCTCTCAGCCATCTATGGCATCCGCACCGAGGTCATCACCAACGGCGACGGCAAACCGCTGGCCGTGGTCACCCAACGTCCGATCGCCCTCGAACCCAAATCCCTGCGGGACCCCCACAGCCCCCTCGGCCAGATCTTTGCCCGCAGTAAAGCGGAACCGCAATTGATTCTCGTGACCGGGTTGAGCGGCGTCGGCAAGACCACCTGGTGCACTCAGCTGATCGGCCTGGCGCGCGATGCCGGCCTCAAGGTCAACGGCCTGCTCTCCCCCAGCATCTTCGAGGACGGGCGCAAAGTGGGCATTGAAGTGGTGGACCTCCACAGCGGGGACCACCGCCAGCTGGCCCGGCTGCGGGAGGAGGGTTCCGCCGCGCTGCAGACCCCCCGCTGGGCCTTCGACTCCGAAGCGATGGACTGGGCCAACCAGGTGCTGACCGAATCAGGCGCCAGCGACCTGACGGTGATTGACGAACTGGGGCCGTTGGAGTTCTTCCAAAACGAAGGCCTGACCGCCGGGATGGCAAAACTGGACGCGGGGGACTACAAGGTCGCCGCCGTGGTGATCCGCTCCGCCTTGCTGCCCCAGGCGCTCTCCCGCTGGCCGAATGCGATCATCGTCAACGGCAGCGCAAAAACGCTGCCCTGACTTTCCCTTGACCCGGCGAGTATACTCAGAGGCGTAAAAATCCCTTGGCGAGCGGAGTTCAGCCTCGCCAGGATGATGATGCGGGGCCCTGGAGCGCCTTTCAGATCATGCCAAAGTTAACGTCACAATCTTTCAAGCGGAACATCTACACTTTCAAAACTTTCAATCAGGACCTGGCGTTCATCATCTCCCACCTGGGTCTGATCAGGAAAACCATGCGGGATCTGGATCAGGCCTTTGTGGAAAAGATCATGACGGTCGTCACCGCGGTGAACGGCTGCCGCTACTGCTCCTGGTTCCATGCCCGCCAGGCCGTCGCCAGCGGGATCTCCCCGGAAGAAGTCCAGCAGATGCTCAAACTCCAGTTCCAGGCAGACGTCAATGAAGATGAGCTGACCGCCCTGCTCTATGCCCAGCACTACGCCGAGACCCGGCGCAAGCCCTCCCCGGAGATGAAAGAAAAGCTGGTTGCTGAATATGGGCCTGAAAAAGCGCAGAAAATCCAGGTGGTGATCCGCCTGATCACCTTCGGCAACCTCTCTGGCAACACCTTTGATGCCTTCCTGAGCCGCCTGAAAGGGGCCAAAGCCAAAGGCAGCAACCTGATCTTTGAGTTGGTGTTCTTCATCTTCGGCGCCCCCTTCCTGCTCCCCCTTTTACCGAAATTGCGGACAGCTGAATAATCCCCGCTTCCGATGACATAAGCCTTCTCCCCATCCCCTCACATCTTCTCAGGGCTTCGTCGTTGCGCGCCTTGAGGTGGCGTGCAACGCCGGCTGAGGGGAAGAAAAAAGTGAGCCAATGCCTCCCCCGCAATAACAAGAACAAACAACCTTCCACCTCAAAACACAAATTAATTACCCATTTAATGGATAAAACAGGAATTACGATATCCACCAGACCATTACAAGATGATCCTCTCCTTGAAAAATCGGGAAACGAATCAATGGGCAAAAACGCTTGAGAATAAAAAGCAATGTGGTATCTATTCCACATTTTAGATCATGAATAATGAATGCAACTTTCTGGAGAGCTTTAATGAGAACAGCTAATTCCCTTACGAAATGAGAAAAAGAGGTCCTGGCTCAGTTGCTGCAAGGTCAGAGCAACCGACAAATTGCCTGCTCCTTACAAATTTCCATCCGGACAGTGGAATTCCACCTGACAAATATCTACGCAAAATTTCACGTCAGCTCAAGGGTTGAGCTGATCTTGCACCTCGTGAACACCGCAGGTCAGAACAATTTTGCAAAGCACGGGGTTTCCACAGGAGACAATCGCAAGCAAATTCTGGATAATAGAACCAAAGCAAAAAGTCTGAACCGGCTATTTGGCAAGAGTAATTTACCCAGAAAGGAACTTGCAATGAAAAAAAATGGCCCATTTATCTGCTAATCGGTTTGTTCTTCGGCGCTGTCTATTTCCACTATTTCGGTTTTGTCGCCCATCTCTTGAACCAGACCTATGTCGGAGAAAACAGTCTGGTTCTCATCCTCCTTTTCGGACTGGCAATGGCGCTTTACTTTGGTATATGGTTACTCCAGGCACTTTGCCAGCGATATACGAACTCAAACAGTTGTCCCCTACCCACCACGCTATCCTGGCAGTGGTGCTGGTCTGTCTGAGCGCGGTAACCGGGTATTATATTAGTTATTGGATAATGCTCGCTTTAGTTGGCGTGCCCAATATGGAATTTCTTGTCATTATCGGAGAACCCTCAACCACCATACAAACTATCTGGGCTGAATGGTTTCCCCGGCTGATCGGGCTGAAATGGTTGAAGTGGTCTTCCATCGGGCTTTTCTTAAGCGCCGGGCTAGCATTCGCCACATCAAAGATTTTTCTCCGAAAACAACCGAATGCTCAATCCGCTTGAAATAACTTTCCTGGATCAATAAAAACGTTTCCGATCGAATAGGCGCTCAGCGCTGAGCGCCTATTTTTTGTTCCACCCGCCTGGACCCTCACCACCGCCAGATCCAAATCTTCCCAAAGAGTATTTGTTGATCTGAGGTTAACAGATTTAGCCACTCTATTTGTGTTCTCAGTACTTAATAACGCCTTCATTTAATCCAATAAAGAAAAACCTAAAATAATTATCCAAATTATCAACCTGGGGTATAATTTAGTATATTGAAATGGAACACCAATCGCCTCCTGAGAAGGTCTTTTGGAGGTGATTATTTTGTCAGGCCCCATCGAAAAACCATTGAAGGAAGATAATGATTATGCCGGAACGAGACAACATCCAACAGGTGGATATTGACAGTCAAATGAGAGAAGCCTACCTCGATTACGCCATGAGCGTGATCGTGGCGCGGGCCCTGCCGGATGTGCGGGACGGCCTCAAACCCGTCCACCGCCGCATCCTCTACGCCATGCGTGATATGGGCATCCGGGCGACCTCCGCCCACAAGAAATCCGCCAGGATCGTCGGCGAAGTCCTCGGCAAATACCACCCGCACGGCGATCAGGCCGTCTATGACGCCATGGCCCGGATGGCGCAGGACTTTTCCATGCGCTACATGATGGTGGATGGCCAGGGTAACTTCGGTTCCATTGACGGCGACTCCCCGGCGGCCATGCGCTACACCGAAGCCCGGCTTTCCAAGATCGCCGAGGAAATGCTCGTTGATCTCGATAAGGATACCGTCAATTTCATCGAAAACTTTGACGGCTCCCTGCTGGAACCTGAGGTGTTGCCCTCCCGGCTCCCCAACCTGCTGCTCAACGGCTCCTCCGGGATCGCCGTCGGGATGGCCACCAACGTCCCGCCCCACAACCTGCGCGAGCTGGTGGCCGCGGTCAACCATCTGATTGACCGCTATGACGAAATGGATGAGATCAGCGTCGAAGAACTGATGACCTTCCTCCCTGGCCCGGACTTCCCCACCGGCGGCATCATCATCGGCGAAGAGGGCATCCGCCAGGCCTACAGCACAGGCCGCGGCAGGATCATCATGCGCGGCAAGGCCGTCATCGAAGAGATGCAGGGCGGCAAGTACAAGATCACGATCACCGAGATCCCCTATCAGTTGAACAAGACCACGCTGATCGAGCGGATCGCTGAACTGGCCCGCGAAGGCCGACTCGATTCCGTTGTGGACCTGCGCGACGAATCAGATCGAACCGGGATGCGGATCGTGGTGGAACTCAAGCGCGGCGCCCAGCCCAAACAGGTGCTGAACCAGCTCTACAAATACACCCCGCTTCAATCAACCTTCGGCGCGCAGATCCTCGCCCTGGTCCATAACGAACCACGCCTCCTGTCGCTCAAACGGGCCCTCCAGTTCTACCTGGAGTACCGTCAGGAAGTCATCACCCGCAGGGCTGAATACGACCTGAAGAAAGCCAAAGCCCGGGCGCATATCCTGGAAGGCTTGCTGATCGCCCTGGCGAACCTCGACGATGTGATCAACACCATCCGCGAATCTGAGGATGCCGACGTCGCCAAAGAGAACCTGATGAGCCGGTTCAAGCTGACCGAAATCCAGGCTCAGGCGATCCTCGATATGCAGCTCCGGCGTCTGGCTGCCTTGGAACGCCAGAAGATCATAGACGAACACAAAGAGGTCATGACCGAGATCGAATATCTGGAAGACCTGCTGGCGCATCCCAAGAAGATCCTCGAGATCATCCGGGAGGACCTCAACGAGGTCGCCGAGAAATTTGGCGACGAACGCCGCACCGTGATCGCGCCGGATGCCGATAACGACCTTTCGGAAGAAGCCCTGGTCAAGAAGGAAGAAGTCTTCGTCAGCATCACCCAGAAGGGCTATATCAAACGGGTCTCCGAGACTACCTACCGCTCCCAGGGGCGTGGGGGGCGCGGCGTGATCGGCCAGTCCATGAAGGATGAAGAGGATGAAGTCAAGTTCTTCCTGCGCTGCCACACCTTGAGCACCCTGCTGTTCTTCACCAACAAGGGCAAGGTCTATTCGGAGAAAGTCTGGCAGCTGCCGGATGAAGGCCGCACGGGGCGCGGCATCCCGATGTTCAATATCATCAATATTGAAGCCAACGAACAGGTCACCGCTGTGGTGCCCGTGATCGATTTTGCTGACGCCAATTACTGCACCCTGGCGACCACCAAGGGCCGAGTGAAACGGGTGGCAATGTCCGAATTTGAATCCGTCCGGCCTTCCGGCCTGATCGCAATGAACCTGGATGAGGACGACGACCTCGGCTGGGCCTGCCTCACCAGCGGCGAGGACGAGATCATGCTGATCACCCGCAACGGCCAGGCGCTCCGCTTCGCTGAGACAGAAATCCGCCCGATGGGCCGCCAGGCGATGGGCGTGATGGGCATCCGCCTGCGGCCCGGTGATGAGCTGGCCTCGATGGAGGTCGTGGAACCAAAGGGCTACCTGCTGGTCGTAACCGAACGCGGCCTGGGGAAACGCACCAACCTGGACGAATATTCCCCCAAGGGCCGGGCGACGATGGGCATTGCTACCATTGACAAGAGTGCGCTCAAGACCATCGGTAAGATCGCCCAAGCCCAAGTCGTACAGGAACAGGATGAAGTCTCCCTGATCTCCTCGGGCGGGATCGTGATCCGGATCGCGGTCAAAGACATCTCGATCCAGGGCCGCGCCACCCGCGGCGTGACGATCATGAACCTCGAAGAAGGGGACAGCGTCGCCGCCATGGCCCGCATCCCCGAGATCAAACCCGGTGAAAGCAAAGAAGAAGAAGAAAAAGAAGAATAAACCGGAAGAATCCAATCCCCTGTGGCATTATCACAGGGGATTTTTTATAGTCACGAATGCAGGTCACGCCTGGCGGAGCCCGGGGGACAAAACCAGCCTCCCAACAGTCTACCACCAAGAGGCCCCAAATCCCCATTCGTCACGCTGGAAGTGTGAGCCACCAAACAAAGATACAAAAAGTGCGGCCTTGCGGCCGCACTCGAACCATTCATATTTATCCGGGTCAATTGACCCACGGGATCAAACTCAACCCTTTTTCGATCGCATCCACAAGCACCGAGGGGAGCTCAATCCGGCCAGTGATGTAAAGATAGACCGTCGCCAAGACCATGACCACCGCCACTTCCAGCAAAACGACGATCAGCTGCTGGAAAACAGACATCTTGCGCCGTTTGCGGGCAGGCGCAGCTTCGCCCTCGCTTACAGTCTCACCGGCGGCTTCAGCGGCAAACTGGGCGGGCTGTTCAGCAACGCTTTGCTGTCCGGCCAATTCAGCATAGTAGACCGTGCTGTCCGCCGGCGCGTCGCCTGCCAGGATAGGTTCGCTCACCAAAATCGGCGCCGTATCTTTTGAGAGATCGGGCACAAGCGCCGAGCGCTGGGCGGCTGCCTGGGTTGGCGCCGCAACCATCCGCTGGCCGTTTTCCGGGTCCAAAGGCGCATCCAGAACGGGTTTGCGGGGCTGCATATAATTCGGGGCGATCATCCGCCGCTTTGGGCTTGAGGTCACAAAAGCTGACATGGCACGACTCCTCACTTGGTCAATCTTTTAGAGCACCGCCCCAACCCAATAACGCCACTTCTCCGGCCACCACTAAGCTTGGTTCGCTTTCGCCATTCAGCTGGAGGGCCAGCCTGCCATCCGGGCGGATGGCCAGCACCTGGGCCTTTCTGACCTGACCATCCGGGAACCGGAAGGCCACTTCACTTCCTTTGAAAGCCAGCTTAGCGTTCCAGGCAGTCATCAAGGCGTCTGTGGGCAGGATCGCGCGGTACGCCCTTATACGCTGCAAGATTCCTGCCAGAACGGCCCAGCGGTCAAGCTTTTGCCCCAGTTCCAGTTCCAGCGCGGTCGCCGGGAAGCGCAGTTCATCCTCTGGCGGCACGGCCGCCGCTGTCACGTTCACCCCCATCCCCACCACCACCGCCTCCAGGTTCTCGTCCTGCCAGATATTTTCCACCAGCACACCGGCCACCTTTTTTCCATTCAAAAGCACATCGTTCGGCCATTTGACCAGCGCTTCCAGGCCCCACTCTTCCAGCGCGCCCACCAGCCCCAGAGCCGCCAGAGCGGCAAACCGGGGCAGATAGCGGGCTTCTTCGACCCTTGGCCGCAGCACGAGGCTCAGCGCCAAATCCGCGCCGGAGTTCGTCACCCACCGCCGATTCCCTCGTCCCCGGCCGGCGGTCTGCCGGTCCGCCAGGATCAGCGCGCCATCTTCCGCGCCGTTTTGCGCCCATTCCAGCGCCAGGTCGTTGGTCGAGCCGACCTCGGGGAAATACCGCCAGCCGGGCAGATTCAACGGGTCGAGGTAAGCCGAAAGGTCCTTCATCCCGCCAGCGCCTCCCGCAGCAGATCGCCCAGCATGGCAATGTCCTCGGCCACAAAGTCCGGTTTGAACTGCGAAACAGCCAGGTCCTCCGGCTGGGTCTCACCGCTCAAGACCAGGGCGGTCGCAATCCCCCAGCGGCCCAAGGCGATATCGGTATAGAGCCGGTCGCCAACCATACAATGCGCCTGGACGGGGAAACCGGTCTTTGCCGCCAGGGCATCCACGATCGGTTTGTTGGGCTTTCCCACGATCACATCCGGCCGCCGCCCGGTGGACTCCGCCACCAGGGCAATCATTGCCCCGACATCGGGCTTGAAGCCGGTCTCCGTGGGACAGTTGATATCCGCGTGGGTAGCGATGTAGGGTTTGCCCGCGGTCACCAGGTCGCAAAGCTGCCAAAGCTTATCGTAGGTCAGGGTTGTATCAAAGCCCAAAACGGCCAGATCGGGGTCTGAATCAGTCAGGGTGAAGCCGTGGCGCTGAAACTCCTGCAAAAGCGGCGGCGTCCCAAACACTTTCAAACTCGCCCCCGGATAGTTTTCCGCCAAATAAAGCGCGGTGGCCTCACCTGAGGTGAGGATTTTGTCTTCCGGCACGGGGAGGCCCAGCCGCTGCAATTTCTGAGCATATTCCACCCTGGAATGGGAAGAATTGTTGGTCAGAAAAAGATAGACGATGCCGCGGGAATCCAGCAGGTCCAGCCACGCCCTTGCGCCAGGCAGTAGCCGGTCCCCCAGGTAGATGGTGCCGTCCATGTCTATCAGGAAGCACCTGATCTCCGCCAGGCGGCGAAGGCCCTCGTCCATAGCTCTGCTCCTTCCACCTGCCATCTCTGATCTGATTGCGTTTTCGGCAGGCTCAACCGACCTAAATATACCATTGAGGCTTAAAACCGTGGCAAGGTCTGCCCGCCAGGGAAATTGCAAAGTAAAAATGAAAATCTCAATCTCCCCTTTAAAAGGGGTGCCTCTTAAAATTAGATCATACCAGGCAGGGGCAGTCACAGAGGGCCGCCCGGAGAGGGCTGCATTTCCTTAAGGGCGGGCAGAACGCCAGGGCATGATAAAAACCAAATTAATAATCGTTTATAATAAATGCGCTAGTAAACACTTTTTAAGGATAGAAGGACCATTATGAAACCCATCGCACTGACCGGGATCAAACCCACCGGCAATCCCCACATCGGCAACTACCTCGGCATGTACCGCCCCGCCCTGGAGCTGATGGATAATTACCAGGGAATGTATTTCGTCGCCGACTACCACGCGCTGACCACCATGCGCGACCCCCAGACCCTGCGGGGCCTGGTCTACGAGGTCGCGGCGAGCTGGCTGGCCCTGGGGCTGGACCCTGAAAAAGCGATCTTCTTCCGCCAATCCGACATCCCCGAGATCCCGGAATTCACCTGGATCCTCTCCTGCTTCACTTCCAAAGGCCTGCTCAACCGCGCCCACGCCTATAAGGACGCGGTGGATGAGAACCTCGCCAACAACCACGATCCTGATGAAGGGATCAACGCCGGCCTGTTCTATTACCCCGTCTTGATGGCGGCCGACATCCTGCTCTATGGCTCGGCTGTGGTACCTGTGGGCCTGGATCAGAAACAGCACATTGAGATCACCCGCGACATCGCCGAAGCCTTCAACCGGACCTATGGCGACGTGCTCACCGTCCCGGAAGGCATCATCCAGGACTCGGTCAAGAAAGTCCCTGGGCTGGATGGCCGCAAGATGAGCAAGAGCTACGGCAACGTCATCCCGATCTTCGCCCCGGAAAAACAGCTGCGCAAACAGGTGATGCGGATCGTCACTGACAGCAAACGCCCCGAAGACCCCAAGGACCCCGAGAGCGATAACCTTTTCAACCTGCTCCAATTCTTCGCCAGCCCCGAGCGCCTAGAGGAGATCCGCCAGCTCTATACCAACGGCGGCGCGGCCTATGGCGACCTGAAGAAGGAATTGGCTGCCCTGATCCTGGAGGAATTTGCCGAGGCGCGCCGGAAATTTGATGCCCTGATCGCCGACAAAGCCTATATTGACCAGGTTTTGGATGAAGGCGCCGAGAAGGCTCGGGCAATCGCCAGACCGATCCTCGCCAAGGCCCGCAAGGTCACCGGGATCGACTGATCCATCCCCCTACCAGAAACCTGACCCATCCATGACCCTTTCCCCGAAGGCCCTCGTGATCGGCGCCCTGAATATTGACCTGGTCATCCAGGGCCTGCCGCATTTCGCGGAACCGGGCGAACAGGTCAACGGACAATCCGTGCGGCTCTCAGCCGGCGGCAAGGGGCGCAATCTCGCGGCGATGCTGGCCCCCTGGCTCAGGCCGGGCGAGGTTGGGATGATCGGCAAACTGGTGCAGGATGCGCAGGGTCTCTATCAAATCCCCCTGGCCTCGCTCCGGGATGCGGGGATCAGCACTGCCGGCGTCCTGCTCGAAACTGACCGCCCAACGGACCTGCCCACCCTCTCAATTTTCCTCAACAGGACGGACGGGCAGCGCGCCAGCTATTACCTGCCGGACCGCAATGAGACCCTGACCCCCAGCGAGATCGACCAGGTCCGCCCGCTTTTGACACAGCTCGCCGCCCAGGGCGGCATCCTGCTGATGACGCTGGAAATGCCGCTCACAACGGCGGCCTATATCCTGCGCCTGGCGCATGAATTGGGCCTGCCCGTCATGCTGGACCCCGGCGGACAGCCCCCCGAAGCCGAGGTTGATTTCTCCCCCCTGTTCACCCACCCGCCAAAATGGATCAAACCCAATGCGCAGGAAGCCGAAAGGATCACCGGCATCCCGGTGCAGGGGTTTGAGGGCGCGAAAATGGCTGCAAAGAAATTGTTGGATTGGGGCGTTGAAAAGGTGCTGATCACGGATGGCGAAAAAGGAGCCTACGGCTTCACTCAGGAATCTAGCTACGAGGTTCCAACGCCCGACCTGCCCATTCCGCCCCAGGCCGAATCCACCGGCTGCGGCGACCAGGCGCTGGCCGTGCTCTGCGCCCAAACCCTGGCAGGCCTACCCTTCCGTAAGGCGGCTGAGGCCGCGGTGCTGGCCGGGACCTTGCAGTTCATCCAGGAGGGCCTGACCCCGCTCCGGCCAGATCACCCCCTATTCAAGGTCTGATCGGTTTCAGGGACGGATCCCCGTCACCCGGTCCACATAGTCATTGACCACGGTTTCAAGCAGACTCAGCGGCAATCCCCCGTTATTGATAATCACGTCGTGAAAATCCTGCAGGCTGAAAGCCTCGCCAAGGGTCGATTCGACCTTCTGGCGAAGCGCCAGGAGCTTCAAATATCCCAGGTAGTAGGCGCAGGCCTGGCCGGGCATCACGATATAGCGTTCGATCTCAGCGATCACCTCCCGCTCCGGCAGGCCGGTGGTCGCCAGCATATAGTCAACCGCCTCCTGCCGGCTCCACTGTTTGGCGTGGATGCCCGTATCCACCACCAGCCTGGCCGCCCGCCAAAGCAGGCTCTGCAGCCGGCCCAGGTTGCTGGCCGGGTCTTCCAGGCCCAATTCCCAGCCCAGCCTTTCGGCGTAGAGCGCCCAGCCCTCGATATAGGCGTTGAAAGAATAGGCCCGGCGGAAGGTCGGCAGGCCGCGGATCTTCTGGGCCTGGGCCATCTGGTAGACATGGCCAGGGATGCCCTCATGATAAGCCAGGGTCCGCATCCCCCAGCGGTAGATAGTCTCCGGCTCCCGCAGGTTGACCCACATCGTCCCCGGGCGGCTGTCATTCAGAGCCGGCGCATCGGCATAAGCAATCGGCGAATCCGGCTCCTTATATTCCGGCAGACGTTTCACCGCGATCCGGTCCAGCGAGCCATAGGAGAAAATTTCCGGCACCCGGGCATTGGCCTCATCCAGAATGGCCTGATACTCCGCCAGAATGGACTGGCGGGCCTCCATGCCCTGGTAGTGATAGGCCGGGTCGGCCATCAGAGCCTTGAGCTGCGCGGCGGGGTAATCATTGGGCAGGCCCATCCCGGCCAGCGCTTCGCGGATCTGATCGGTCAGCCGGGCAACTTCTTTGACCCCCAAGGCGTGAATCTCCTCCGCGGTCAGGTCGGTGGTGGTGTGCGTGCGCAGCAGGAAAGCGTAATAGGCCTCCCCATCCGGCAGCCGCCAAACGCCATCTTCCTCCCCCGCCAGGGCCAGCTGGCTCTCAAGTTCAGCTTCCAGCTTGCGGTAGGACGGCAGGACGTCGGTCTCAATCGCCCCGGCCACCCGCTCCGCCCAGCGCTTCTGCGCCGCCGGACCAAACCGCCCGGAATCTGCCATCCGCTGCAGGCAGGTTGTATAGAGGGGGTTTTCCGTCACCGACGTGTTGAGGAATGAGCGGATCTGGCCCAGGGATTTCTCCACCACAAAACGCGGCGGGATCACACCTTCCGCCGCCCGGACCTGCAGGCTTTGCACCAGGCCCTCCATCTTCCAGCTCACCTCTTTCAGACGCTGCAAATAGCGCCGGAGGCCGCGTCGGCCTTTGATGGCATGGTGCGCGCTGAGGAAGTGGATCAGGTCCACCTGCACCCCAAAGACCGGGTTGACCGGATAGGGTCCCATAAAGACCGGGCTGGCCACCCAATGATATTCAAAACGGTGGCCGCGCAGGTTCTGTTCGTAATACCAGCGCATCAGCTGGTAGGTAACCCAGGTCTGGCCGGAAAGTTTATCAGGGTTAAAACGCCAAACCAACGCCAGCCCATCCCGGTCCAGCTGCTGGCTGCGGGCCATCTGCAAAGGCGAGGCATCGGTCAGGTGGCCGCTGTGGAAGTCCAGGGCTGTATTATCCAGCAACCCCAGCGTGGAGGACATCTCGGGGTCCATCCTCAACCTGCGCAGCCCCAACCGCTCCAAAGCCAGGTTGAAGGTAGGCGGAGTCCCCCAAAACAGGCTGTAGACCAGCCAGATCAAAGCAAATCCGAGAAGAACGAGGATCACAATCACAGCCAGGGGCATAACAACTCCTTAATCACTACCGTGATTTTTCCAAGCTTTGGCCACTGCAAGTGTCTTTTGAATAAAATCAGCCTTACCATCGGTATACCGAAAAGGTTCAAATTTGTAGATTTCGACCAAACCGCGCTTCAATGCCTCATATTCACCGCAACACTCCGGATGAGACCGCAGGTAATCTCGGAAGGCAAGATGGTCTTCAATCGCCGGATGAGCTTCCTGATAGACATGGAGATGGAAAAGGTGGTCATCGCCATCTTTCTTGTTAAAATAGCGCCTGCCAGCAATCCCGTTTTCTCCCCTGGCTTGATATCCCAGCTCTTCCAGTTGAGGGTTGAGGGCATCAATTTGCTCCAGGTCCTTAACGGATGCAAGGATATCAATCGTGGGCTTGGCCGCCAGACCCGGGACGCTGGTGGAGCCTATATGATGAAGCGAAATCAGATTTGCACCTAAAATAGGTGTGAGTTTATCCGCCTCAGTGAGATAAGAGTGAGGCCAATCGGGATCATAGGGTAAGACGATCATAACACGTGCCATCAAAACCAATTATAGCCGGATTAAGCGGAGCGTAAATTTGAGCAGCCTCGATGTTATAATCTAAACCGGAGTCGCAATGAAATTATCTGTCCTGATCCCTGTCTATAACGAACGCCGCACCCTGCGAGAGATCGTGGGCCGCGTCCTCGCCCAGCAGATCCCCGGGATTGACGCCCTGGAACTGGTCATCGTGGATGACTGCTCCACCGATGGCTCGCGCGAGATCTTGGCCGAGCTGGCGGCGGAACACCCTGATACCATCAAGGTGATCCTGCTGGATAAAAACCAGGGCAAAGGCAACGCCATCAGCACCGCGATCCAGGCGGCCAGCGGCGACTTGGGGATCATCCAGGATGCGGACCTCGAATATGATCCGGGAGAATATGCCATCGTCCTGCAGCCGATCCTGGAAGGGGCGGCTGATGTGGTCTATGGCTCCCGCTTTGCAAATCAGCAGGAACGCCGGGTGCTCTACTTCCAGCACACTCTCGCCAATCACTTCCTGACCTTCCTCAGCAACCTCTTCACCGACCTGAACCTGACCGACATGGAAACCTGCTATAAGGCCTTCCGGCTCCAGGTCGCCAAGACCATCCCGATCCGCTCCAAGCGCTTCGGGATCGAACCGGAACTGACCGCCAAATTCGCCAAGCGCAAACTGCGCATCTTTGAGGTGCCGATCAGCTATCACGGCCGCACCTACGCCGAAGGGAAAAACATCGGCTGGAAAGACGGCTTCAAAGCCATCGGGACGATCCTCAAATACTGGGTGATTGACGATATGTTCCAGGGGTCCTATGCGCATAAGGACCTGATCGACATGGAAGCCGCCCCCAAATACACGGAGTGGACCCTGGCGCGCACCAAACCTTACGTCGGCCGGCACCTGCTGGAAATCGGTTCGGGGATCGGCAACAACGTGCGGATCCTGATGCAGTACACCGATGTGATCGCCACCGAGATCGACCCGGTCTATCTGGAAATCCTGCGCAACGCCTACCTGAACACCCCCGGCGTGGACGTGCGCGAATGGGACGCCACCCTCCCGCCCCCGGCGGACCTGCCCCCGGCGGATTCAATCCTCTGTTCCAACGTGCTCGAGCACATCGAGGATGACCGCGGCCTGGTGGTCAATGCCGACCAGGCGCTGAAGCCCGGCGGGCGGATGATCTTCATCGTGCCGCGGGGCGAGAAGCTCTACAGCAGCCTGGACGAGGCCATCGGCCATTACCGCCGCTATAACAGCCAGCGCCTGCGGGGGCTGTTTGAAGACCTGGACTACGAAGTGGAAGAGCTTTTCACGCTCAACAAGATCGGCGTGCTGGGCTGGTGGTGGCGGGGCAAGGTCGCCAAACAAAAAGCCATCGGCCGGGCCGGACTGAAGGCTTTCAATGTGCTGGTCCCCCTCTTCCGCCTGCTCGACCCGATCCTGCCCTGGAAGGGCCTCTCACTGGTGCTGGTGGCGCGGAAGCCAGAAGAGTAAACAATCTAAGAGTCAAAGTTTGTCGGACTTCTCATTCCAAACGTAACTAGCCAACCAACTCACTGAAATTCCATAAAATGCAATAAAAAATCCCGACACCTCAGTATCGGGATCTCATTTTAAATCCGCTCAAATTACGCCGGCCAAATCTTCCGGCCCCCGCCGTGAGGGGTGATCGTGTCAATATAATCCAGCTCATCGGCATCCAGCTCGGGCAGCAGCGCGGCCTTCACGTTTTCCCTGAGCTGCGAAATCCGCTTGGCCCCCGGGATCGCCACGGTGACGGCCGGGTTCTGCATGGCGAACTGGATCGCCAGCTGCGCCAGCGTGCGGTCCTCTGCCAGGGCTTTCAGCTTCTCCACTTTGGCCAGGTCCTCCAGGAAGATCGCATGCTCAGCGGGATTCATGAGCCAGTTTTGGCGAAAATCGCCAGGGCCAAAGGTGGACTCCGCGCTGAACTTCCCGGTCAGGATGCCCATCGCCAGCGGCCCCCGCACCAACACGCCCAAATTCTTCTGGGTGACATAGGGGAAAATCTTAGCTTCGGGGGTCCGGTTGAGGATCGAATAGTCGATCTGCAGGGTGGCCGCCTTGTTATCTACGTTGAAAGCCTGCAGATAATCGAAGTCGCTGGTGCTGACGCCGTAGGCGCGCACCTTGCCCTGCTCCTGCAACTTTTGGAACCCCGCCACAAAGATCTCCATGTGCGGTTCCCGGCTATCAATATGGCATTGGATTAGGTCGAGGTAGTCGGTCTGGAGCCGGTCCAGGCTGGTCTCCACGCCCGCCACCAGCTGGTCCACCGTCTCATATTTGCTGATCCAGTTCTCATAATCGAACCCGTCCCAGCCGATCTTGCTGGCGACGATGAACTTCTCCCGCCGCCCTTTCATCGCCCGGCCCAGGAGCACTTCGCTGTGCCCGTCACCATAGATATCGGCCGTGTCAAAGAAATTGATCCCCAGGTCGAGCGCGGCGGAGATCATCTCCAGCGATTCCTGGTCGTCCGTCTCGCCCCATTCCGTCCCGCCGATGGCCCAAAGGCCCACGCCGATCTTGGTGACCTCAATCCCACTCTTGCCCAACACACGCTTTTCAATGGTAGTCAAAATTTCCTCCTATCTTGGTCAGATCCATCCTAACCATTATGACCCCAAACGCCCAAATAATCAAAATTCCAGCATCAGCCCGGTGGGCAGCTTGCGTAACCGCTCACCCACCAGCGCCTCCGCCAGGACCTCGGTCTGCATCTCGCCGGTGCAATGGCCGGTGTAAATCTCAGTCAATCTGCAGGGTGCACCCCATCACAAAACATTGAAATCGATCAAGGTAAAAAAGAGACGCCATCAAGGCGTCCCTCAATTTAAGGACTGATCTTAATTAACTGCGCAGTTCTGCGCCGAGTTCCTTCCCCAGCAGGAAGATCACCTTCTGACGGAGCTTGCTCACTTCCTTGTCCGTCAGCGTGCGGTCCGGGGCGATATAGGTCAGGCTGAAGGCGAGGCTCTTCCTGCCCTCCCCCACCTGTTTGCCCTTGAAGATATCAAAGAGCTGCACTTTCGCCAGGTATTCCCCGCCGCCCCTGCGGATCACCTCTTCCACCTGCGCGGCCGTGACGTCGTCAGCCACCACCACAGCCAGGTCTTCCAGCACGGGTGGATAGGTCGGAATGGCCTCCACATCAAAGAGGATCTTGGCCTTACCGACCAGCGGCGCCAGGGCAAATTCAGCCACATAGACCGGGGCATCGCCCAGTTCATAGTTGGCCTTCACCAGGGGGTGCAGTTCGCCCATCACGCCGACCTTTTCCCCATCCACCAGCACATCGGCGGTCTTGCCGGGGTGCAGGCTGGGGTCTTCACCGGCCGCGTAGGTCACGTTATCAATATGCAGCCCGGCCAGCATCCCTTCCACCACGCCCTTGAGGTCATAGAAATCAACGATCTCGGGCTTATCTTTCTGCCAGGTCGGCATCGAGCGCAGGCCCGTCAGGCCGATCGAGAGCATCATCTTCTCATCCGGCAGCTGCTGGCCTGCCACCGGGTGGAACACCGGGCCGATCTCAAACATCGCCAGCCGCTCGCTCAGCGTGCTGTTATATTCCAAAATCTCCAACATCGTCGCCAGGATGCTGCGGCGCATCACCCGCCGGTCCACCGTGATCGGGTTCTGGATTTCGACGTAATCCACCTCGGGCGCCGCATAGTCGGGCGGGAAGCGGCGAGCCTCCCGCCCCGGGGCGGTCATCCGGTAGGCGATCAGTTCCTGCAAGCCCAGGTTGACCAGCAGATCTCGCAGGGTGTCTTCCATCGCCATTTCCTGGCTCATGCGTTGCGGCGGCAGCGGCTGGTTCAGGCGGCGGGAGGGGATTTTGTCATAGCCATAAATCCGGCTGATCTCCTCCAGCAGGTCCGCCCGGCCGATCAGGCCGTCATGGATATCCAGCCGGTGCTGCGGGGTCTTGGCCGTCACAGTATCCCCATCAACCGAGCACTCAAATTCAAGCCGGGTGAGGATTTTGGCGATCTCGTCCGGGCTGATGGCGACGCCCAGGTTATTATCGACCCAATCCACTGAGATCTCCACAAGAGGGTCCTCGGGTGGGTTGGGATAGTGATCAATCAAGCCTTGGGCGATCGTGCCGCCGCCCCATTCCTGCATGCGTTTGAGGCAGAGCCGCAGACCCAGTTCCGCCAGCGCGGGGTGAATCCCGCGGCTGAAGCGGTAGGCGGCTTCGGAAGTAATCTTGAGCTTGCTGACGGTCTTGCGGATGTTGATGAAATTCCAGGACGCCCCTTCCAGCAGGACGTTGCAGGTCTGGTCATTGACTTCGCTTTCCTCGCCGCCCATCACGCCGGCCAGCGAGAGCACGCCGGCGGTGTCCGTCACCAGTTCCATATTGGAATCGAGGGTATGCTCCGCGCCGTCCAGGGTGGTCAGCTTCTCGCCGTCTTCGGCCGTGCGGGTGATGATCGTGGGCGCTTTGCCGCCCGCCCGTTCCACCAGGATATCATAATCGAAGGCGTGCAGCGGCTCCCCGATCTCCAGCATCACATAGTTGGTCGCATCCACAACCGCATTGATCGGGCGCATCCCGGCCAGACTGAGCCGCCGGCGCACCCAGTAGGGACTGGGCTGGATCGCCACGCCCTCCAGCATCCCCAGCATGAAGCGGGGGTTCAGTTCGGGGTCCATGATCTCGAGTCCCACCCGCCCTTCCAACGCCGGGCCGGCCATCTCAAGGCTGTCATCGGGGTAGTGCAGCTCTTTGCCCGTGGCCGCGGCGATCTCGCGGGCCATCCCCAAAACGGAAGCATCCCGCACCATGTTGGGCAGGGTGTCCACATCAAAGACGGCATCGCCCATGTAATCCGCCAGGGGCATGCCCGTCGGCGCATCCGCATCCAGCAGGATCACACCTTCGTGGGCTTCCGTGAGGCCCAGTTCCTTCTCAGAGCAGATCATCGAGAAGGATTCCACCCCGCGGATCTTCATCCGCTTGAGCATGGTCAGTTGATATCCGGGCTGGTGGCCGTCGTAAAGCTCCGCGCCCTCGCGGGCATAGGCCACCTTCAAAGGCTCATCCAGCGGCCCCTTCCCTTTATAATCGTAAAGGTTCGGCGCGCCGGTCAGCACGGTGATCTCTTCCTTGCCGTCATTCAAGCGGCAAAGCACCAGGCGGTCCGCGTTCGGGTGCGGCAGCACTTCATCCACCTGGGCCACAATGAACTTATCCGCCGGCCAGGGCAAGCCGGTGTACTTGAACTCGTGCCGGTCGCCCTCGGGCAGCGGCAGCCCCACTAGATGGATCTCTTCAACTTCCAGGCCGACCATGGTCATGACCTTAGCCAGGTCCTCAATGCCCAGGTCGTCCAGATCAACGTAATCTTTCAACCAAGTTAACGGTACTTTCATGTTTGATACCTCATGTTCAACTTTGCGATTTGTGCAAATCTATCATCCAAGATGAATACTCTAGGTGGTCCTGATACCAGGTATTAGAAATCTGGTATGAGGGGAATTAGGCAAGATAGTCCTCATCAGATTCGGGTATTTCGTTGATTTGAGCTTTTTGCTTTCGAAGATGTCTAATAAACCCATTTAACATCTTCCAAAGCTCCATCAAACGATTGAGATAAACATCTTCATCCTTTTTACTGATATATCCCAGGCGATGGGCCATTATGAGAAAAGTTTTTGTCTCAGCCATCGACCCTCGGGCTATATAACAGAAATGAATGGTTTCCTGATAGTTATAACGGCCATACCCTTCAGCAATATTTGCCGGAATACTTTGGACGGCTCGGCGCAGCTGAGAAGCCAAAGCCCATTTCTCTTCTGGAGGCAATAACGGAATAAGCGATTCGCAGACGTCAACAGCATAATCCAATGAGCGCTGCCATACCACCAATGTTTCTAAACTCCTGCTCCCCTTATCCATTAGCACCTCGGGCCCAATTTCCAAATACCTGGTCCACTGATAACCGACATCACCACTCACCATTCACCTCGCTCAGAATTGCCGCAAAAACCGAATATCATTATTGCGGAAATGGCGGATATCATCGATCCGGTAGCGCATCAGGGTGCTGCGGTCGATGCCCATCCCCGCGGCGAAGCCGGAATATCTCGCGGGGTCATACCCGCCATTTTCCAGCACCACCGGGTGCACCATCCCGCAGCCGAGGATCTCCAGCCAGCCGGTCTCCTTGCAAACCCCGCAGCCCTTGCCGCCGCAGACGAAACATTCCACGTCCATCTCGGCGCTCGGCTCGGTGAAGGGGAAGTGCGAAGGGCGCAGGCGGGTGCGGGCCTCTTCGCCGAAGAGCCGCTTGGCAAAATCTTCCAGCGTGCCTTTGAGTTCAGCAAAGGTCACCTTCTCGCCCACCACCAAAACTTCCACCTGGGCGAACTCGATCTCGCTCCGGGCGGAAAGCTGTTCATAGCGCATCGTCGTGCCGGGCAGGATCACCCGGATCGGTTCGGGGGCGCGTTCCCGCATCACGCGGATCTGCCCGCCGGAGGTATGCGTCCGCAATAGGACGCCCTCATCCTTGGTGTAGAAGGTGTCCCACATATCCCGGGCGGGATGGTAGGGCGGCATATTCAGATAGGTGAAGTTATAATCATCCGTCTCCACCTCGGGCGAGCGGTAAACCTGAAAACCCATGTCGCCAAAAGTGCGGATGATCCGGCGCAGCACCTGGGTCAGCGGGTGCAGCCTTCCCCTTTCCACGGGGCGGCCGGGCAGGGTCACATCCAATTTCTCGGTTTCCAATTCTTTGAGCAGTGCGGCCTCTTCCAAAGCCGCCCGCTTGGCCTCAAAGGCAGCTTCCAGGGTCGTGCGGACTTCGTTGGCCGCCTTGCCCATCACCGGACGCAGGTCCTGATCCATCGCGCCCATGCTGCTGAAAACGCCCATCACGGGTGAGCTGCGGCCCAGGGTCGCCACGCGCCAGGCCTCCAGCTCTTCTTGCTCGGTAACGGCCTCCAGGGCCGCCAGGCCCTCCGCCTGGATCTTCTGCAGGTTTGCCAGTGCTGCTTCTTTATCAGACATCTAAACCTTCCTCCTAAAAATAAGTCAATCAAGGGCTGCGCTGGCAGCCTGAGCGCTTAAATAAAAACGCCCATCCTCAGGCAAAGGACGGGGCTAACCGCGGTACCACCTTCTTTGGCCGCGCAGGTGCACTGCACGACCCACTCTTTGCCAACAGCAAATGCGATTGGCTGCCCGGATAACGTCGGACGGGACGGCTCAGACTACCACCAGCGGCTTCACCTGAGCGGCTCGAGAGGGAACTTCGATTGGGTTCAGCAGGGTGCGGGTCTCAGTCTTGCCCGCACCGCCCTGTCAACGTCCGCCAGCCTACTTTCCTCTGTCATGGCCGATGCCATATATTTCGATGGATATATTATCACTAAAAACGAGGGGCATGTCAAGGAAAGGCAAGGGCGAACAACGGTTTAATTCTCCACCCTTAGGAGCCAACACGTTCTGAAATGCGGATCCAGCCTTCCTTCAATGAACAAAGCGACGCAGTCCCTAAGTGAGACAAAAGGGAGGTATCACAATCTGCCAGTTAAGGGTGAAATCCTCTTCATCCATCACTCCCTCCTCGTCCCATTGACAAATTTGCTCACTCCAATTATACTATACCCCAGTATAGCATTGGAGGTTTAGCGTTATATGCCCATCTATGAATATGAATGCAAGGACTGCGGAAAAGAATTCGAAAAGATCATGAGTTTTTCCGCCAAAGACATCGACTCACCAGAGTGCCCAGGGTGCCAATCCCGGCAAACCCAGCGGCTGATCTCGCGGGTGTCTTCCCACAGCCAGGGCAGCAGCGGCGGCTATTCCGGCTCGTCCTGCGGCTCCTCAGGCGGCTTTTCCTGAGCAGGCTAGTTTTGGTCAGGCCGGCGGCTTGACGAAGGATGAATGATGAAGATCAAAACAGAAAACCCGGAAACCATAGAGCAGGTCAAAAAACGGCTCTCACGGATTGAGGGCCAGCTGCGCGGCGTGCAGCGGATGATCGACGAAGATCGGGATTGCCGGGATGTGCTCCAGCAGCTGATCGCGATCCGTTCCGCGGTTCAGGCAGCCAGCTTGAACTTTATGCAAGATGTCGCCAGCGACTGCCTGATGAACCAGAGCGCCCAGGAGGCTCCTGAGACCCAGCGGGCCATGATGGTGGACCTGATTAGAATGCTGGGTAAAGTTTCGTAAACGACCGAGAACAAAAGGAGAAAATCATGTCTGGACAAACCGTTCTACGCTGGCTCCCCGGCGGCAACCGCTTTGTATCCACCGATTCCACCGGCCATTCCGTGGTGTTGGCCACCCCTGATGAAAACGCCGGGATGAAACCCTCCGAGCTGATCCTTTCCGCCCTGGCCGGCTGCGCCTCGGTGGATGTGGTGGACATCCTCGCCAAAAAGCGCACCCCCCTCACCCACCTCGAAGTCCAGGTCAGCGCCGAGCAGGACGCCGACCCGCCCTGGACCTTTCGCAAGATCTACGTCAAATTCCTGGTCAAGGGGGAAGGGCTGACGGAAAAGATCGTCGAACAGGCCATTCAGCTCTCAGAAGAGAAATACTGCTCCGTCGCCGCCACCCTGCGCGGCAAAGCGGACATCATCACCAGCTTTGAAATTTTGGAAGATTAATGAATCAATGCCATTGAAGAGTCACAAGGCGCCCCACGGGGCGTCTTTAATTTTAGATCCAGTGGGGTCACATGCGCTGTGCGGCATGTGACCCACAACGCCGCCCGCGCCGGAAGTTTCAGTGCTTGACACCGAACGTATGTTCGTGTATGATTATAAATAATTATTAGAACAAAAGAGCGGTTTCAACGAAGGAGCCTGAAATGATGGCACGTAAGAAAGCAGGGTTGGGAGAACGGCATAAAAGGATCCTGAAATTCCTGGAAAGCTTCCAGAATGAAAATGGCTTCCCGCCTTCCATCCGAGAGATCGGCGAAAATACCAATATCAGCTCCACCTCCGTTGTGAATTATTACCTCAACCAGCTGGAGGAGATGCGCTATATCGAACGGGAGAGCAACGTCTCCCGCGGGATTCGGCTGCTGCGCACTCAGGACGGCAATCTGCTCAAGCAGGCCGCCCAGGCCGTTTCGGATATGTTCCAGGTTCCAGTCATCGGCCGAATCGTGGCCGGTGAGCCGGTCCCCGTCCCCACTTCAGACTTCAGTTACTACGACCAGGAGACCGGGATTGAAATTGCCCGCAGCCTCCTGCCCCCCCGCGAAAAAACCGAAGACCTCTTTGCTCTGGAAGTCCAGGGCGATTCCATGATTGACGCCATGGTCAATGACGGCGATATTGTCGTGATGCGCCCTGTTAACCGGGCCGACAACGGCGAGATGGTCGCCGTATGGCTGACGGATCGGGATGAGACCACGCTGAAATATTTCTATCAGGAAAATGGCAAGGTCCGCCTGCAGCCCGCCAACCCCTTGATGGACCCAATCATCATTGACAACCCTGCCCAGGTGCAGGTCCAGGGGAAAGTGGTCCTGGTCATTCGCCGTCTGCAAGGCGGCTAGAATCCCCCTTCTCCATCCTGAAACTCAGCCCGGTCGCCCTCAGCAACCGGGTTTTTCTTATCTCGCAGCGGGCCAAAACAAAAACCCCTGCCTTTGCAGACAGGGGTTTGCACACTAAAACTGGGGTCCGACTTATTTAAGTTCGACTTCGGCGCCAGCGGCCACGAGTTTTTCCTTGGCATCATTGGCAACATCTTTGCCAACGGCTTCGAGGATCTTGCTGTCAGCGGTCTCAGCAAGGTTCTTGGCATCAACCAGGCCCAGGTTGGTGAGCTGGCGGATGACCTTAATGGTTTCGATTTTCTTGGGGCCGGGGTTCTTGAGGACGACATCAAATTCGGTCTTTTCCTCTTCTTCCTCAGCGGCGGCGACAGGTGCAGCAGCGGCAGCGGCGGCGACAGGTGCGGCAGCGGAAACGCCCCATTTTTCTTCCAACATTTTAACCAGTTCAGCAGCTTCCAAAACGGTCAGCTCGCTCAATTGATCCATCAGTTTTTCTAATTCAGCCATTTTCAAATCTCCTAAAAAAGTATTATCTCATGATCTCAGCACGTTTGTGCCGGTGAAATTCAATTCAAAATTCGGTTCAGGCAGCGCTACCGGCGGCCTGGCCTTCATCAGAGAAGGCCTTGACAACTGCGGCCATAGAACGTGCGGGTTCGGCCAATGTGCGTACCAGCTTCGTGGCAGAAGCCATGATAGTGCCCAGCAAAATACCGCGCATGACGGGTTGGGTCGGCAGGTCAGCAAGTGCTTTCACCTGATCGGCAGTCAAAAGACTGTTGTCCACATAACCCATGCGGATATCAAAGACGTTGGCCTTTGCTAAATCGCTGAGGGCCTTAGCTGCGGCAGGAGCCTCACCAAAAGTGAAGCCGACGAGATTGTTATCTTCCCAGAATTCTTCGTCAAACTCGACACCCTTCTCATTCATCACGAGACGGAAGAGCCGGTTCTTGACCACATGGATCTCGCTGTTGACCTCGCGCATTTTCGCGCGGGCGTCATCAATCGCGGGCATGCCCATATTCTTGTAGGAAATCACAAAAAATGCCGAGCTATTGTCCACCCACTCTCTATATTGAGCGACCATAGCCTCTTTTTCTTTACGAGTAAACGCCAAAGTGTTCACCTCCTTCCAGTTTGAGTGTTTTAATCATCAAAGTCTTTGCCTCATTTATTCGCTGAGGCAAAGACTTTGGATCAAAATACCAACCGGTACTCTTGTTCTAGTCTGCCTTCACCTCGGCGGGATATTAAGCTCCTGATGGAGCACCTGCTTTCTTCAGCGAAGAAAACTTCAGTATGGACTTGTCAGATTGCGTTAGGAATTATAACACAATCTGTTGATTACTAGCTTATGGATGCAGCGTAGGGATCCACCTTGATCCCAGGCCCCATGGTGGAGGTCAGGGTCACCCGGCGGATAAAGGTGCCGCTCGCGGCCGCAGGGCGAGCCTGCCGGAGAGCGTGCATGAAAGCCTGCAGATTTTCATCCAGTTGTTCAGCGGTGAAGGAAAGCTTCCCAATCGGCACATGAATGTTGGCGGTTTTATCCAGCCGGAACTCAATCCGGCCGGCTTTCGCTTCCTTGATCGCGCCAGCCATTTGGTCCAACTGAACCACTGTGCCGGCTTTCGGGTTTGGCATCAAACCCCGAGGGCCAAGCACACGGCCCAGGCGGCCAACAGTGCCCATCATGTCAGGGGTTGCAATGGCAACATCAAAATCGGTCCAGCCGCCCTGGATCTTATTAACGATCTCATCGGTATCGGCCACATAATCCGCACCCGCCGCGCGGGCGGCCTCAGCGGCCTCACCTTGGGCAAAGACCATCACCTTCACCGATTTACCCAGACCGTTGGGCATCACAACCACATCGCGGATCTGCTGATCGGCCTGACGCGGATCCAGGCTGGTCCGGATATGGAGCTCAACAGTCTCATCAAAACCGGCAAAACTCACTTCTTTCAACAATTTGACTGCATCCAGCGGATCGTATAAAGTATCACGTTCAACTTTTTCACGAGCGCCCAGATATTTCTTACCATGACTAGCCATGAAAACTCCTTTGTGGTCCCAGCGGGCTGAGTTCAGCCCTCCCACAGCATAAAAGATTAATCCTCAACAACAGCGATTCCCATATTGCGCGCAGTGCCTTCGATCTGGCGCATTGCGCCTTCAATATCAATGGCATTCATATCGTTGAACTTCTGTTCAGCGATCTCACGCACCTGGGAGCGGGTCACCGTACCTACCCTTTCACGGTTGGGTTGGCCGGAGCCTTTTTCAATCCCAGCAGCCTTGCAAAGCAGGATCGCTGCTGGTGGTGATTTCAAAATGAAACGGAAAGATCCATCCTGGAAGATGGTGATCTCCGCCGGGACAATTTCGCCCGCCCGATGAGCAGTGCGGCCGTTGTAGTCCTTGCAGAAAGCCATAATGTTGACACCATGCTGAGCCAAAGCGGGGCCGATCGGGGGCGCCGGATTGGCCTTGCCAGCCTGGATTTGCAGGGTAATGATTGCCTTTACTTTCTTTGCCACTTGAATACTCCTCTGTGGTTCAAACGGGTCCAAAAACCCTCCCACAATTCACTAAAACGTAATCGTTAGATTTTTTCCACTTGCAAAAAGTCCAATTCAACCGGGGTTGAACGTCCGAAGAAGTTCACCATCACACGGACTTTTGAGCGTTCCATATCGATCTCATCCACAGTGCCATGGAAATCGTTGAATGGGCCATCAACAATGCGGACGGTCTCACCGGGCTTGTAGGTGACTTTGATTGTCGGCGCTTCAGCTTCCATCCGGCGCAGGATCTGAGAGACTTCCTCAGGCCGCAGGGGGATTGGGTCATTTCCCATTCCAACGAAGCCGGTGACGCCGGGGGTGTTCCGAACAACATACCAGGATTCTTCGCTCATGACCATGTTGACCAGGACATAACCAGGGAAGACATGCCGCTCGATTGAACGGCGCTTGCCATCCTTGACCTCGATCTCTTCCTGAGTCGGGATGACCACATCAAAGATCTGGTCCTTCATGCCCATGGATTCTATCCGCTGTTCGAGGTTGTGCCGAACCTTGTTCTCATAGCCGGAATAACAATGGACCACGAACCAACCGCGGCTGTCATCCGGTTCTTCGGCTGCGTCATCTGCCGCTTGGGTCATTGGGTCAGGTTGAACGGCAGCATCTTCAGCTGGCGCGATTGTATCTTCCGCTTCAAATGCGGCTTCATCGCGTTCTTCTTCTGGAACCTGTCCTTCTAGATTTTCTGCTGCCATAATTACGCACCTATCTCTTCTTTGATTAAGACCTAAAGGTTAACCAGGAAGGAGATCATTCTCGAAAATGCGAAATCCAATGCGCCCAGCAGGGCCGCCATGATGGCCATGACCACCAGCACGATCCCAGTCATCTTCCAGGCCTCATCCGACGTGGGCCAGGTGACCTTTCGCAGCTCACCAATGGTCTCACGCCAAAAACGCTGGATCCGCTGACCTAAACTGACTTTCTTCTTTTTCGGCGTCACAAGTCACTCCTAGCTTACGTCCAAAACGCCGCCCACAATAGACGGCGTTGAAAAATTCCAGGCAGGCCA
>WOYI010763908.1_pt1 | contig 29831 bp, 23 predicted proteins | sample 6423411 | NCBI WGS metagenome assembly WOYI01 (sample SAMN13441803, study PRJNA592873) | oil field metagenome | biome: oil field; feature: oil-well bore; material: oil-contaminated soil; isolation source: oil-contaminated soil from oil-well borehole | place: Germany: Wietze | collected 2016-10-18 ...
GGTATTTGATTATTTGGATCAGGATATGGGATATTTAACATTAATTCGGCCCGATTATTGGCAGGATAAGGATCATATTCTGAAGCGGTTACTGTCCCAACGTTAACCAGGCTTCCGCTGTTTAATATTTTGGCCAGGATTTCAAGACTTGCAGTTGATCCAGTATCGAGGTTTCCTACAGTCCATAATCCAGTTATAGGATCGTAGTTGCCGTTACTGCTCAGGTATTCCATTCCGAATGGTAATTTGTAGGTAACGTTAACATTAGTGGCGTTGTTTGGTCCGTTGTTTCCCACATTTAAGATTATTTTAACGGTGTCATTGATCTGTGGTGTGTAGTTATCGGTTGTGATGCTTGCAACCAGATCAGATTCTTCCAATGGTTCTACAGGGTCTTCTGGTAATGGAGTGACTGTAAGGTCGTATAGTATGGGTGAAATTTTCTTCACGGTGCTGGTGAGAGTAGTTTCCACTTGAAGATAACGACCAGAGGGTGTTAAGTGTAACAGAACGCCATTTACCACATTTTCCCATGTCGACCAGTTCTGCTGGTCCTGGGAGCTTCTCACTTTCACGGTGATGCGGGTGCCGGTTGGTTCGTTGCTGGTCCAGTTGATCATTCCCCAGCGGGTGTTGATATTTTCTGTGTCGTGGGTGACTGTCCATGTTCCTTCCTGGAAATAACCGTAAATATTACTGGTGCTGGTCATGGAACTGGTGGTGTAATGACGCCCTCCAACGATACGTTTGGATAAGTCCACACCATTTATCGCCGGGTCGATGCGATGAATATATTCATCATCCCAGTCCACCACCCACACTTTGCCATCATTATCCACACTGAGACCATTGGGACCATAACCAGGATTTATGGTTGCTTTAATTTCTCCATCGTGGCTGTATCTTTTAACTAAATCTGTACGGCCTCTCCAGTAGGTGCGATATTCTGAAACCCAAACGTCACCATCAGGAGTAAGGATTACACCCCCAGCATTACTCAAAGGCAGTGTTTGAGTCCAATCTAAACCCCCAGTGGTGGTGTTTATACGGGAAAGTCTACTGTTCCTGTTCCATCCCGTGGTATAACCGTAACTGAATAGATGCACATCACTATCCAGTGCCAGGCTGGTAATAAGATAGCCAAGGTTAGTGACGGTCATGGAATCTGTTGATGGGTCTAGACGTAGGAGATTGTTACCTCCAGACCATAATATCCCATTCTGGTCAATCAATGATACGTAAGGGTTATGATTTACACTGGTAAGATTTACAGTCCTTAAAATCTCTCCATCAGTGTTGAGATAATAATAGATTCGGGCGTTGTAGTTACCGGCCCACAGGTTGTTATCAGAAGCTATAACCAGAGCCCGGACACCATAATCGTAGTTACCATAAGATCCCGTATAGGTTCCAGGGATGCAGGTGCCTTCATTACCAGGCACGAGTATTGTTTCAAAGAGCACACACTCATCTTCACCCCAGGCAAGTAACTCAGCCCCGGTGATCACTCCATTATGATCCAGGTCACGGGATGTGTCAACTATTCCATCGTTGTTCCTGTCCTGATACACACCCTTCTCATATAAACCGATTTTCACCACACTTCCTATGCGGGCGTTGGCCACCCAGCAGTTACCTTCTTTATCAACGGTTGCCGTGAAGGTATAAACATTGGCGTTGGGCCCGGTGTGATATCGAGCCACCTCTGCACCAGTCCGGGTATTCACCTTGGAAACAGTTCCTTCATTGGTGTTGGGAACCCATATAAACTCAGGTTCCTCTGAAGATGGTTGTAACTGCAGTTGATCACGGGTACTTTTGTGTTCCACATCGGTTAAGGTACCATTATCAAAATCAGCACTGGTAGTGTAGTTGTGACTGCCGTCCACAGCACCAGCTGCACCGCAGGATAATAATGCGGCTATAAGAATGAGGAAAACCAAAAATGGTTTGTTGCGTGGTGTTCCTTTCCTATTTACGTATGCTCCGAAGAACACCAAAAGCAGGGCAAGACTGGGTAGATTCAGGGCTAAACCAGTATCCAGCATAGGTATGGTCTGATTTCTAGTTGAATTTCTCCCAACAGCATTAACGGTAGATGTAGAATTGGTCACATTAGCAATTGGGGTGTTATTATTAGTTGGATTGTTATTAGGGTCATTAGGCGGATCGTATGGTATTGGTGGGTAAATTACTGGTGGATGAATTATAATCCTATTTTTGGTCGAAACAGTGAGTAAGTACTGATTGTTATTTGAATTAGGATCATATTGTTCAGATGTGATCACGGCATCGTTGGTCAGTTTCCCTGTTTTATCCACCAGATGACCAATTAACAGAGTGGCTGATTTTCCCGGGTCCAGATAATCTATCAACCATAAATCGTTCTGTACAATCCCCTTTGATGGTGTGCCAGGTATGAAATCATCTGGAACGGCATTTCGGATCACCACTCCACGAGCAGTATCCGGACCTATATTTTTAACGGAAATTGTGAACAAAGCCACCCCACCAACAGGCACGGGATCGTGACGGGCGGTTTTGGTGATTTCCAGATCCACCAGAGGCACGTAGAAACTGCTGTTTATTATAGGGTTTGGTGTGGGGTCATATTCCTGTTGTATGATCTTAACGGTTTCAGTTATAGTGTTATGTGCCATATTCTGGGTCACTTCACCAACAAAGACTATTTTAGCAGTAGATCCTACATTTAAAATGGGTATGGCCCATATCCCGTTCTCGTATATCCCCAGTGAAGGTAAAAGGCTGATGAAACCTGTAGGTAAGGGGATTTCAATTATTAGATCACGTGAAGGGTCAGGGCCATAGTTTTGAATGGTGATGGTTAAAACAGCTGTATCTCCCACATCTAGGGTGCTGTTGTTAAAGTTACTGGTAACGTCAAGATCCGCCAGTGGTAGATAGAAGCTTGCACTGGCAGTGTCAGGAATATTTGGATCGTACTGGTCTTGATGATATTTTACTGCAAAACAGGTAATAGTCCGGTGGGCCATGGTAGGATCTACCAATCCAATTATAGTTAATGTAGCTGTCCCACCTTTAGCAAGGTTTCCAATATTCCACACTCCGTTATGGCTGTCTCCATGGCTTATGTTGCTTACTTTGAAACCTGGTGGTATGGTGATGTTTATGGTTAGGCCAGTCACATCCATGGGGCCTTGGTTGGTGGCTTTCAGGGTGAAGGTTGCATTTCCATCCACTCTGGGTGATGGTTTATCCACGGTCATGTTCAGCTGGACATCCGCCACCAGAGCTGTGACCGATAAATCATATAGGATAGGAGTTTCGTTTCCTAAAAAACGAGTGAGTATAGTTTCTACCTGGAGATACCTGCCAGCTGGTGTCATGGTGAGTATTTTTCCATTTACAGCTTCCTCCCAATCTGACCAGTTCTGCTGATCATGGGAGCTTCTGACTCGTACTTTTATACTTGTTCCGGTGGGTTCATTCCCGTTCCAGCTGATGATGCCCCAGGGGATGTTTGCCAGGCCGGAGTCATGGGTAAAAGTCCAGGTTCCCCGGTTGGTGGTTATAGTGCTGGAAACCGAACCTGTCATATCACTGTAACCGTAATGTGTGCCTCCTATGATTCTCTTGGAGAGTTCAACTCCGTTAACTATACTTCCATTGGAGTCAGTTTTATTAAGGGTGGGATTTATTCTGTGGATGTATTCGTCTTCATTATCTACCACCCATACCTTTCCATTGTTGTCCACGGAAACCCCTGTCGGTACGTTTCCTACAATTATGGTGGCTTTGAAATCTCCATCATTGCTGTAACGGGTTACGGTTCCTGGTCCTGAATTGGCGATCCAAACATCACCATCATCAGTTACGACCACTCCGCGAGATTGGTAAGGTGCGGGTTTCCTCCATTCTATTACTCCGGTTATAATGTTGATCCTGGAAAAACAGGAATCAGTCCAACCAGCGACAAAAAGATGGTTGTTTCTGTCAAGTCCTATGCCATAACTGGTGTGTCCTATGTTTATCCTGGTGAAGGTGTTGTTGGATGGATCTAATCTTAAAATATTATTTCCACTGGAACCAGAAGACCATAATATACCATTTTGGTCGATCACTGCTCCGTATGAGGAATGTCCAGTCGATGTAACATCTATATTGCGTAATATTTCCCCAGTAGTACTGTTCACGTAGTAAAAGCGGTGGGTTCCATATGTACCGATCCAGACGTTGTTATCATGGTCTATTGCTATGCCTCGAGGCCCTGGTGTTCCAGAATAGCTTCCAGTGTATTCTCCGGGTCGGTATGCACCTTCCAATCCAGGTATGACCACTATTTCCCACAGTACACATTCATCAGTACCCCAATCCAGGAGTTCAGCTCCGTCAATTACCCCATTTCCATCTAGATCTCGGCTGGTTTCGATTATACCGTTATGGTTGCGGTCAAAAAACCCACCATTCTCGAGTAGACCTATCTTCACCACAGTTCCAGTACCTCGGTTCCCAACCCAACATCCACCGTCTAGGTCGATTGTGGTACGTGAGGGTGAAGCTGCACTGGCCGATGTGGCTGGTGCCGTTCGATACCTGGCTAACTCTAGCCCAGTTATAGTACTTACTTTGGATACTGTGCCCTGGTTACTGTTAGGCACCCAAATATAAGGAAAAGCAGATTGGCTCCCATTAACAAGTTGTAACTGATTGTTAGTGCTGTCATGCTCCAGGTTTATTAGGGTTCCTTGGTCAAAATCAGAATCGTTGGAATATGTTTCATTAAGACCTGCTCCAAATGCTGATCCACAAAATAGGAGAGTAAAAATAGATGACATGATTATGATCAGTATATTTTTATGCAAAATAACCCCCCCTTCTAATATAACTTTCTATATGGAGTTACCAATCACAAACATATAAGGGTTTCTATAAATTAAGAATTTGTAAAAAAACTTTAATGACATCTATTTACCATTTAATTTGAGAAGAAGTTATATAAATTAAGATTAGGCATCATAATTCTTGTAAAAATAAATTTACATGATAATAGAAAAGGCCATGCCCTGACCGGGACTTGAACCCGGGTAATAGGATCCGCAATCCTACGTGATATCCACTACACTATCAGGGCCAGAAAATTTTTACGATCATCTCTTTAATTTATAAAAATAAAAAGCTATTCGCTACTTCATGTTAAATTTAATTTTTTCCTATACTTAAAAAATCTTTTCTATAATTTAGTTATTCAGAATTGTTATTCCATTCAGCCTTCAAAAACTCCCCGTACCTGAAAATTTTCTCTGGACAGGAAAGCACACACCTCTGGCAGGCTGTACCCAAACAGAGATCGGTTCTCATCATGATTTTACCCTCTTCCATGGTAATCGCGTTCTCGGGACAGTTTTTTATGCAGGTCAGACATTCCGTGCAGCCCTCGAACTCAGTTTCCAGGAGAGAGCCTACTTTGACGATATGCAATCCCTTTTCACCCAACTCTGGAATGTCTCGCTCGAAAATCCGATGTATCTTGGGTTTGGATGCTTTGGGAGGGATTTTCTGGTAACCGTATCTTTCCAACCATTCGTTGTACATCCAGAAGGGCATGCCCTGCTCGTAGAGGGATAATTCCAGTGAATATATCTTTTCAAAGGTCTTTGAGGTGGCGAGCATGATGTGTTTACTGCGCATCCCCTTGGCTATAGTCTGTAATTCATCCAGTAGAGTAGGGTCTAAAACCAGATCCTGGGCCAGTGATAAAGAAGTGTTACCCATCTGATATATTTCCCGGGAAGAAGGAGGAATCTGACCAACATCCAGTGATTTAAGAGCGTCTACATAGAAACCAGATGCACCAGACATGTAAACAGCGTCAATATCATCCAGAAGCACCCCTGCTTCCTCTGCCAGGGTTAAGTGGGCGGCTCTAAAAGCGCCCAAAGCCTTACCGATGTTGAAGATGTCCTTCTCTGTAAGATATATCTCATCCTGCAGGTGTATCCTGTGATCAGCACTTTTTATTTTAGGAACGGAGATCAGTCCAGCGTCCAATCCTAGACTGAATGCAGCAATTACTCCGGTTCCAGTTATACCTGTGGATCTTATTTTATTCTCACTGGTGGAGATGGTTTTTCCATTAGAGGCATCGACCACATCCCCATCATGGACCATGAGGTCCTCATCTAATATGAGGGTTTTCCATCCGTAATCGGTAAGTTCCAAGTCACAGATGGCACCAGGAGAAGCTAATCGGCCTTTTTCTATCATCTGTCCTTCTATAGCTGGACCTGCAGCAGCTGAACAGGTGTAAACTTCTCCATCTATTATCATGGCTATTTCAGCATTGGTTCCAAAATCAGAAACCAGATATATCCCCTGTTTTTCGAGAACTCCTGATTTAACCAGCATGGCCAGGGCATCAGCCCCGATTTCATGTTTTATAGCGGGGGGAATAAATACTTCGGCATTATCATTCACTTCAATCCCTATTTCTGTTGGTTTGATGATGGCGGCATCTCTGGAGGGTGGGGTTACCTGCAGCCTTTCCAGGGCATGTTCACCCCAGTAAGCCAGATCTCTTATTTCTATGTTGTGGAATAGGGAAAGCTGTATGGGGTTACCGCATACTGCTAGTCGGTCTACATTTTCAAGATCGATGTTCAGGCTCTTTATTACTTTATTTATGGCCTCTATAAGGAGTTTGTGTGCAGTTTTTCTGCCCATTTCTATGGCGAAATGGAGGTGATCCACTACATTGGCACCAGGTAAAGGATGTCTGAGTGTTATGGAAGTGGAAATAACCTGTGAACTTTCCAGATCCATGGCTTGTGCCCTTATACCACTGGTTCCTATATCCACAGCTATTCCATATTTATCTTTCAATTATCTGGCCTCTTTTATTAATTAAAATAAAAAATCATTTCAAAAAAAGGGATATAAAAAAAAGGAATTTCATTCGAATATTTTACCCAAAATTTAAGCGTATTCGGGTACAAACTCACCTACTATCTCTGAGTATTCTTTTCTGAGCTCCTTCCAGGTTTTTTTATCTTTCAGTATGCTATCGGCCAGTTTGGGTGTGTGATAGGCTTCGACTCCATAGACACTCATGGGGAAGGATTCAACGAAGTCTTTCCTCACGGAACCACCACCGCATCCTAGGGCAGGTAATTCCAGGCCTTTTTTCTTCAGTTCTTCAACCACTTTGGGGAATACGGTCATGGTGGTGGTCATCAAAGCGGTTCCAGTCACAAATATGGGTTTATACTCTTCTACAGCCTTGATAACCTCTTCTGTGGGCACATCTCTACCCAGATCTATGGCATCGTATCCATTGGCCCTGAGGAACATTACCACCAGGTTTTTACCTATATCATGGGGGTCTCCTTCAGCCACGAAGGATACAGTAGTTGCTTTGGTCTCGCTTTTATGTCCCAGTACCTTTTCGCATTCTTTTACTCCTTCCATCATGCTATCTCCAGACAGCATGAGGTCGGGCAGAAAATAGAAGCCCTTGGTATATAAAGCGCTCACTGCGTCCATTCCTTTCATCAAGCCGTTGTTTATTATGTCAATGGGGGACAAATCTTCTTCCTCTAAACCTTTTTTAACACCGTTAAGGGTTGCTTCCATATCTCCGTAAAGCACTCCCGTTGCTATGGACTTATAGGGTTCTTCTTTGGGTAGGATATTTTGCACATCCGGGTCACTTTCGGGCTTTATAGCAGGTCCTTCCATTTCTACGTTGTATCTTATGGCTATAAAGCTCTGGTCCAGCCGGGATTCCAATTCTTCAATGTAACTCATACTAATTCACCTCTAAAATCTTTGTTTTGCAGCTAAAAATCCATAAAATTTTAAAGTTCATAACTTTTAGGGTCGAATTCAGCCACTTTTCTGGTATAGGTTCTCAAACATTCGTCGATAAATTGGTCTGCATCCAGTGGCAGCTCTTCCAGGACTTTAAGTGCGTTGTCGAGAGAATCTCTTTCAAACCGGGTTAGGTACAATTTACCTGCCTCAGATGCTTCGTTTATTATTTTACCCGCTTCCAGGGCGGCTGCCCGGGATCGCAGGTAGGGGTCTTTGCCGTAGTTTACTATGGCTTCTCCTATTCGGTAGGTGTTATCGTAAGCCAGTATCAATGCTTGAGGGTCTCGGTACTTATCGGTGAGAGTATAGGTGTCTCTCAGGGTTTCAGCAGTTCCGGTTTGTAAAGCAGTGTTCATAAGAGCTGCTTCGAATCCGGTGGCCTGTAACCATACCTCAGGGGTGGTTCCTCCCATTTCCTGCCGGTGATAAACCGATTCATTGCTCCATACATCGGTTACACCTGCAATTAGATTGCCCATCAGGTCTGAATGGGCACAAACAGCGTTTTTACCTTCGGTAGCTATGGGTACTCCGCTTATGGCTTTTATGATGGGGTTTTCGTAGCCACAATCTTTTAATGGTCCGATTGCACCGCATTCCACGGCTACCAGGCTTCTAGCGGCACCCATGGCTCGAGCCAGAGCTGCCGTGGTATGGGCTATGTCCTTATCCAGCAATCCACCGGCCATGAACATGGCGGTATTGGCCTGGGCGCAGTCGGTGTCACCGCCGGGCCGACAGTCGTATTTTTTGCAGATGTTCACTATTCTATCCCATACGTACTCCATATCTATACTTCCCAGAACTCCTATACCAAAGAGAGTAGCCTTTATATCTCCACGGGATATTCCATAGTCGGATACGGATTTTCCTCCCATGGATTCTATGCAGATATCGGACGCTCCATTGGCAGCGCAGGCCTCCAGGGACTCTTCAACCTTGTTGTCATAATCTGATCCTCGAAGACCGGGAGCTCTCTCCTCAAGCCTTATATCTGCTGGGGTCTGTCTTAAAGATACTTTAATATCGTATTCGTCATGGTAGCTCTCTAAAACTTCAGCCTGGATTTGTGTACATTCCGCTGCCCATTCTGGGTTGTTGGTCTGTTGGAAAACATGTTCCTGCTCCAGCATAAAGGCAGGTAGTCCTATAGAAACTGCCCTTTCACAGGCGCTTTGTGCAATGTTTCGACATTCTCCAATCATTCTTTCTTTGGATGCTTCAGAACCTTCCTGAGGAGCTACTTTCACCTCAGGCACTACATAACCAGCACCAAATTGTATATTCCAGCGCTGACTCACCGGAAATTTGGCACGGCCGAAAACTATTTCTTCCGGGTTTTTATATACCATTCTGGTAAATCTTTTCACCTAATCACCCTCCTTTCTTAAATCAAAGATGGTTCAAAAAAAAATTTACAGTTCACTCACCAAAAAATAATTCACACTATTATATTGGCATTCCGAATGGTTAAAATTTTCGAACATGAATTAAATTCCTGGAATTGATTAAATGACAGTGAAAAATGATGTTACAGGAGAAAAACTAATCGAAAATGTGATGTTATCAATAAAAAAGTTAAAAGGAGTCCTGGACGTACAGAGGCTTTCAGATGAAGATAGAAGGTCCTTACTGGAAATGGAGTCCAGTAGAGATGGAGATGTAATACCGGTTATTAATAAAGGATTGGAAGAATGTCTAAACAGAGAAATTTGTCTGATCCTACTTAAAAATGAGAATTTCCGCATCGCACCAACACCCACTGTGCTTTTAATGACAGATAAAGGCAGAATCTTGGGGCAGGAGTTGCTTTCACCCAAAGAAAAAGAAATTTATCATGATCGTGGTGATGTGTACTTTCTAAGTGATGATTTCATACTATTTAAACCTAATAAAACGTTGGATAGAACGTTAAATGAAAAAGAATTTTTCCTTCTACCTCCAGTACCATTCCCCGAATTAGAAGAGTTCCATGAGATTTCAGAGGTGACTTCCTGCAGCCCTTCAACCATGGGAGACTCTTACCTCAAGGAGAAATATGGCTACCCACAGGATCCACATATAGCAACGATAATCGTGGGATTCTCGATTAAAAAAGGAATAGAATAAAATCTCAAAGCATTGAAAGGGGATAAAGACGGTTCCCTAAAAATTTAGGAAATGTTTAATTATTCATCTAATCAGATACCATGATATTCGTTTCTTGCCTCAACCATTGCCTGAATATTTTTTAGGGGAGATTCTGGTGCTAATCCGCAGCTAGGGGCTAATATATCAACTCCAGCCTCTAAAGCATTTTTAACTTCCGCTTTAACTTCGTCTGGTGAACCCCGGAAAAGGGTCTGGCTTGAAGATATATTACCAATAAGTTTAGGCTCTTTTTCACCGCCCATACTCACAGCTCTTCCTCCAACACGCATAATCTTCCCTCCTTTACCTAATTCTTCTTTAGCCCTTCGTATATCCACTTTTTCTTCTATGCTGAGACCATCAAAACCGATATCAGCCATATCCTTAATGATGGGTTCAGCTGATCCACAGATATGGAGCACCTTTTTGGAATCTATTTCAGCACCCAAATCCTCCAACCTTGGCTTAACAATGCTTTTAAATTGAAGGGGATTTATTAGCTCAGTGGCAGATGTTGGATCAGCCACACAGATAATATCCGGCTTTACTTCAGAAAGAGCCCTTACATATTCCATGGAAACTTCCAGGGCTTTGTCCACAGCCAATTCAACATCGGCAGGCCTGAGCCTCATAGACCTTACCAGGTTCTCCACACCCAGCAGATGCCCAGTAAGTGTGAAAGGACCGGTAATTCCCACTATAACTGGGAGAATGTCCCCATATTTTTCTTTTAAAATTTTCACTGCTTCAAGCACAGAAGGAACACGACCGTTACTTGAAAAATCTGTGGGGATCTTGATATCACTGGCACTCTTGAATGGACTCTCTGTAACTAATGGGGTTTTATCTTTGGTACCGAGATCAACTTTACAGCCCATAGCTTCAGCTTCCACCGTAAGACAAAATGGAATTCTGGCGCATTCCAATCCTGCAAGTTCATAGAGGGAACTTCCCAGAGTAGCCATCTTTTCCGGATCTGTATGTGCCTCTGGCCAGTAGGCATCGGTTTTTTCCATGGCTTCCACGATACCTATCTGGGTAACGCTGATAACCGGTGTGACGTCCACATTTTCTCCTGAAAGCACTTTCAGAAGATTTTCTTTCAGATTCATAAATTTCACCTCTACTATTTTTATGGGCGTTGATTTTGATTATAATTTTCTAAAATTTATTAAAAATCAATGCACGATTAAAAATTGATTTTGGAAATTTAAAAAGAATATCACTCAGTTTAAATTCTTAAAAACCCACACGGTGCCAGACTGGTCGCCAGCATCACCATGTTAATCTCCCGGTGCTCCAGCCAGGTATTCGATTTTCTGTTTTCATCCCTGAGCCAGAATTTTTCCAGGGAATCCGCCAGGGGAATATATTCTTGTAAGGCTTCAACAAGCTGATTTAGAAACCCATGATCCTTAAATTTCTCTTTATCCGATTCAAGTAATGAATCTAAATAATCCACACCTTTGATTCCAATGGAAAGGCCCATCTCCCGGAAAGCAAGGCGGTATACGGCGGGGAAATCCTGAGGATTATTTTGGGCGTAGGATTTTAAACCGAGCAAGGCAGAGGTCAGCAAGTCCGACAGGAGAATTTCCAAATTAAATGAATCATTGGACTTAACCATTAATTGGCCGACTCGTAACGCGTCAGATAAAAGTCCACCTATCCCCAGGGGATCATCTGTAACCAAACTCGTACCCCTACATATTTTGGCCATATCCTCGATTTCAGGTGTTAAATCGGGCAGGTCCTGTTCAAAATCCTGTGAACTAATCTGTAACTCATTATAGGTTATATAACCGTCCAGGGGGTCATGTTGGCCCATGGAAGGTACCTGGGGATGTTGGAGGTTGATGCTCATCTTCCAGTACATCCTCTTCCCTCCCGGTGCAGAATATGTGAACCCTACATGGGCTGCCTGGGCAAGTTCCACTGCCCATCGGGAGTATACTGGATCTCTGGTAACCCCACTCGCCCTGCTTAGTGCATGCATCCACTTGGTCAGGTAATGATAGTACTGCCCGTCACGGTCCCATTCCAGACGTTCATCGAAGGACTCACCGGGTAAGCGTTCGTTTAACTCTTTACCAATACGGAGACCGCCCTTAGTAGGGTGTATCTCGCCATATTCATCATTTAAACCACTAATCCAGCCTTCCCGGGGGTCATCTTCCCGATAACGTCCCAATATATGATGCACCTGGTTTATCAGTTTCAATGCTAATTTCAGGAAATTTTCATCGTTTGTCTGTCTGTAAAGTTCCAGGTAGTTGCATACTGCGAAGGCGTCAGTCCATAGGTAACGTTTCGGATTATGTGAAGGTGGGTCAAGTCCGGTGATAGATGCGAAGTCCAGCATTATTTTCATGGTAGAATCCACAGCCGGTGATTCAGAATCGTTATCGGATGTTGTCATCACCTTATTTTATGTAAACGAGAGTTGAAATTATTTTGGATTCCATCCAGAATTTTGGATTCCATCTAGAATCCCAGAAGGAAATATATCTGAACCGTTGTTAGAGCAAATCCCAAGGTAGCTCCAGCTATAACCTGGTTGCGGGTATGTCTTTTCAGGTATAGTCTGCTCCACATCACCAGGGGTATAAGGAGTATGGAAATCAGGCCGGGATAGCCAAATACGTATATAAGGAATGCTACTGGGCCGGCAATTCCCATAGAATGTATGCTGATCTTCCAAAACAGGCTGATAAGCAGGACCACCAGAGTATTGGAGAAGTAACAGATCATGAGGACGGTGATTACAAGCGGGGCAGGAATAGTGAACAGAACTATTACTCCCAGTAAGTAGGATAGTAGAATCCAAAAGAGAGGATATAACCTGTCCTCTTTGTTCGGCATATCCAATTCTAATTTCTTATTCTTAATCCAGACATAGGCTATGATGCTTGGAATTACCACGGCGAAACACACGGAAATCAGTGTGACCATGATAAAATCAGCCCCACTTAAAAAATAATAGTTTAACCCCAGAAACATGAATAAAGCAATCAAAGGAGCGTTACTGAGGGTGGAAACAATATTTGCCACTCTATCCTTACCTTTGTAATTATTCCAGCCGGACATTTATAAACTCCTGTGATATCAAAATAAGATTTTTTTTAAGAGACTATTTTATTTTTTAGACATCTGGAATAGAAATGGCTTATTATTTAATTTTTTTTTTAGATCAATTTTTTTAAGTAATCAAAAAAGGATATTTGTTAACCTGTTTTAATAGAGTTAAATATCATATTAGCCGTTGCACTGAGCTCTGCATCTTCTGGATCAGGCCCATAAACAGATATGACATAAGTTGTACCTTTGTCTGTGAAGGCCATGTCATAATATTTCAATAAACCACTCGTGTTAGGTTCTTTAATCGCTGTTATACTTTTAAACACTTCGACTCCGTTAGGGTTGGTTTCCTCTGTTGATGAGATGACCTGATCCCACGTTCTCTAACAGCCGCGTTACTGTTATCTCTGGCATTGCGCGGATTTACACTTAGACTTTTTTGAACCAGGATATTGATGTTATCATTTCCAAGTTTACCCCCTTCTTTCCAATTTTCAGTGCCTATCATGATCGACTGGTAGTTGGTGTTGTTTTCCGTGTTTTTCCATATTTTCGGGATAATTGAAACTCACTGATCCATCAGATGCTAAACCATCGGAAAAACTGAAACTTCTATTACTGTTTGTCCATTCTATTATAGCAGCTGCAACAACCATCACACCTAAAACACCGAAAAACAAGTAGTATTCCTTCATATGGCAACACTGATCATGATATCCCATTTATTTTAATAATGACTTTCGGTTTGGCTCTGATTAATACTTCTAACTTAAATCCCACACATACAATTTAAAACAGTAGTCTCCGTGATTTTTAGTGCCAACAGCCACGTTGGGAGCATCTTCTACTTTTCCCTTTGAAATTATGGTCTCACCATTCAGATGGTTTAATTCGACCAGTTTATAATTCATTCCCTGGAGATTATTATCCAGATATGAACCGGCCAGCTCACCTGCACCAGCAATACCGGCGGCATTGTTACCATTGGTCTTCAGGACTGTTACCATCTCTTCAATTAAGGTATCTTCAGAGGTGTGATATTGGCCCATAGCATCTAAAGCATCCTGTGCCTGGTGAGAGAGGCGTATCTGCTGGGAAGGCAGGATTAAACTCCCCTGATCCACACTACTAACTGCAATAAGTATTATAAAAACAGGAATAAGGGCTAAAACCGCATCTAAGGTAAATATAAATCCATTATCATCCATAGTGTAGTATGATCTCCATAAAGATCATTACCTCTCCCTTATCATTTTAACGATATCGTCTTTTTTCCTAATAGCTTCCTGGGCAGCACGTGCGGTTTTATCCTTCATGGACTGGAAATCCTCCGGTTGGGTATCGCCCACGATTTTTTTAATCTTGGTATAGGCCGCCTCTCTAAAGAGGGGTATCAGCTCGGTTTCTTCCCCATTTTTGACCAGGCGGGATTTTCCTTTATCATCCACTTCGCCAATCTGGGCTATACGCACGCCCACATCAGATATGGTCTTTTTAACCTGGTCTGCCTTATCTTCCGGAGTTATTATCATCAGAGAATCCACTGATACACCCAACGGATCGATGTTCAGGTTTTCCAGCATCTCCAGGACGGTTGGGTTTATAATTTCCCGGATTTTATCCTCGTAGAATTTAAGTCCCAGGCCGGTGGTACGTGATATCTCATGGGCATCACCTCTTAATCCTCCATTGGTTACGTCGGTCATGGCGTGTACATCTTGGATTAACCCTGAATTGAAAATAGCTTCTGAGGCCTTTATGAAGTTTATGTCCATGGTCTCCCATACCACATCGAAAAGGCCATGGTAGAGGGCTGTGGTGGTGATGGTACCACCTCCTGAACCCTCAGTGAGTAGTATGATGTCTCCTTTTTCGGCTCTTTTGCGTGCTGTTGGTGGATAGGGTGATACGCCCACGGCGCCCACGGCGCTGACTAATCTGTCGCCCAGGACCATGTCTCCACCCACTCTCAGGGTACTTCCAGCCACTAAGGGGACGTTTAATAGTTCTGATACCGCGCATACTCCTGCGGTGAAGTCGAAGAGTTTGCCCACGTCACCGTCATCAGCCAGGTGGAGGTCGCTTATAATGGCAACCGGATGGGCGCCCATAACGCACACATCACGCAGGGAAGCCCTGGCAACATGAAAACCACCTAAAAAGGGGTATTCACTTAGTCGGGAGTGTATACCATCTATTGCGGTGGTTATGTAGAGTTTTTCGGATCCCATGTTGGTTTTGACCACTCCACCGTCGTCCTGGGCTGATGGGGTGATGAGTGCACTGCTGTTGGTGCTGGCCACTATATCTGCGATTTTCTGGTGTACGAAGAAGTCCCCTTCACCCCGGGAGCCCACTCCAATTTCTCCCATTTTCACATGGGCCTGGGGGTAGTTGATCAGGCTTTTTAAAGCAGGGTCTTCATGTTCCTCGATTTTCAGTGTGTACTTAACTTCCTCTATGACTGCCCGGGCCATTTCACCCGCTTTTTGGGGGTCGATGTCTTTGTATTCTAGTATTTTCTTTTGTAAACTATTTTCAATGGTGTTTTCGTCTTCTTTTTTGATAGATTTCCTTATGAATCCTTCAATATCCACGGTTAACCCCTCTTTGAAATGTTTTCTGGGCCAAGTTCCTATTTGATAATACTTATATATAAATTTTTTATTATTCGATCAGTTCCACAAAATTTTCCAAAATCTTAAGCCCAATCTGCCCGCTCTTTTCCGGGTGGAACTGGGTGGCGAATACCCGGTCTTTACAGATTACAGCAGGGACTTCCACACCGTAATCAACGGTGGCAGCGATTATATTTTCGTCAGAAGGCGACACATAGTAGGAGTGTACGAAGTACATATAATCGTCTTTTATATCCTTTAAAATTGGACAGAGACGTTTAATCTGTAAGTTATTCCATCCCATATGGGGTATTTTAAACCCTTCGTCGATTAGGGAGTCTGGGAATTTTTTAACTTCCCCTTTAAATATGTTCAAACCTTCAACGCCTTCGCTTTCCTGGCTCCGGCTGAATAAAACCTGTAAACCCATACAAATTCCTAAAAATGGCTTTCCACTGTTTACATGTTCGTGGATGGTGTTTCCATACTTCCGCAGGTTGTTCATGGTGTGTCCAAAGGCACCCACTCCGGGCAGAACCAGTGCTTCGGCTTTCCGCAGGTCATTTAGATCGTTGGTCACCCTGGTTTCCACACCAATTTTGGTGAAGCCGTTCTTGATGCTCTTCAAATTTCCGGATCCATAATCTATAATGGTTATCATAATTGAATTTTCTCTTTAAATTTCTGTTTTTAAAATAAAAAATATAAAATAGATGTTTTTGTGGTAAATAGGGGCTTTTTATCTGGTTTCATAGAAATCTTTAACCCTTTCGGTGTCGTCCAGGTGAGGAGTGGAAATTTCATGGAGTACGGTGTTTTCCATGGCTATGATGGAGTGTTTTTCATGGGGTTTAATGCGTATGGTGTCATTTTTGCCGAAATAATCTTTATGATCTTCAAATTCTATGTAACCGGCTCCACTGACGATGTACATGGTCTCGTCCTTCTGGGTGTGGTAGTGGAAGGAGGTCTGGAAGCCTTCCTTCAGGAACAGTTCCTTGGTGAGGTATTTATCCGTGTGGATCAGCACTTTTTCGTATCCCCAGGGCTTGTCTTCCCTGTTTTTGTACTCTTTTCTTATTTCTTCCAGTTCCTTAGTGGTGTCTATGGCCATCCAGAACAACCCATCTTCTTTGTAGTAACCGAGTTTGTTTTCCTTGGCCAGCATGGGAAAGACGGTTTTTTCGATATCCCCCACTTCAAATTCTCCGAAGTCTATTTCCCCCTGGGAAAAATACACTCCTCCGTTTATGTAGTAGTCCAGGACGGGTTTTTCTTTAAATGAAACTAATCTGTCTCCGCTTACTTCCACTATTCCGTAGGGGGAGACCATTTTGGTTATGAATATGGATAAGGGATAGTCTGATTTTTCACCCTGTTCGATCATCTTCTTTATGTTTAAATCAGCTACCACATCCCCGTTCCTGATAACGGATTGTTCGTTATTTTTTAAACTTTCCATTCCGAGTTTGATGGCGTTTAAGGTACCGAGGGGTTTGTCTTCCTGGATGTATTCAACATCCACTCCCATGTAGCTATCTCCGTACCTTTCTTCGATTTTTTCGCCCAGAAATCCGGTTAAAAGGATTGCCTTGTCGACACCGGCGCTTTTAAAATCGAAAAGCTGCTTATCCAGTATTGTGTAGTTATCTTTAATTTCAACTAAGGGTTTGGGAATTTTTTCTGTAAGAGGTCTTAATCTCTTTCCAAATCCTCCGCAAAGAATTAAACCCACTGTTTTGGTCATAATATCACCTTATAATTTAATTCTTGATTAATATAAACATTTATTGAGTTAGTTTTCTTGGTTCATCAATTCTCTTAAAACCAGTCCAAAATCGGAGGGGACAACTTCTGATGTGCCCAGGGTTTTGGCATGGGCATCGAGCTCGGTGACCACGTAATCGTATCCCAATTTTTTCAGGGGTTCCACCAGACGTGGGCCGTCAGTAATTGCTATACTAACTCCTGGAACGGTTTCAATGGGGAGAGCATGTGGTACTCCGGCAACTACTACTAAGTCAAAGGATCCGTCCTTTAATAACTCGGCAGCTTTTTCTCCAGTTTGAGGATATTCATCTAACCCACCAGTTATATGGCCTATATGGATACCCTCATTTTCCAGTTCTTCCCGGATGTTACGGGCGTGCTGTCTTATGCGGGGGAGGCCCACATCCTCATCGAGGTTGGCAATTATCGTAGGGGGGTTATTTTCATTGAATTTTTTAAATGGCAATTTTAAGAGGTCGGCGAATAAGTAAGAGGTTTCCTTTTTAGCATTTAAAACCAGGGCAACTTTATCTCCCCTTTCTAGACTGGAAAGGAGAATTTTACCCACTTTTTCCTTGAGGTCTCCATAGGAAGGCTGGATATACTCTCCCTGGGCCATCCCCCTGGTTTTTTCAATTTCAGTGGCCTTTTTAAGCATCTTCGTCTGTCTGTTTCTTTCGTCAGCGGATATGATCCCTTCCTCTGCCGCCGCATCAAGGACAGCTATAGCTCCTTCAGTGTTGTCTCCCTCACTTAACCCGCCGTGGGATTCAATAGCCAGTACCTGGGCTTTGGTATCTACATTTTCCACGGCTTCTTTCAGGTCTTCTCCAATGATCATACTGGCACAGGTTCCCACTATCCCCACCAGCCTGGGTGAGAACATGGAATCCACTTTCTGGAGGGTTTCCTCTAGTTTTTCAGAAGCACCGAATATGAAGTCGTTTTCAGACATGGCAGTGGTAACCACCCGGACACCGTCATTTTCCAGTAGACGGCCTGTACGGAAGCAACAACCATGCGGGCCGTGTAATATGATTACATCGGCGTTTAAATCGCGTAAAGTGTAAAGTGCAGCTGCAATAGGGCTTGGTCTCGGATGCATGATCTACCTCATTTCCAAATAATTACCTTATTCATTAGTAAACTAGGGATTGAAATTATAAAGATTTGCTTATATAAATTTATAAGAAAAAAGTTTGGAGAAGATGATGATTATCACAGATTTACTAACTGGGTTCTTCAGGGAAAGGCCAAACAGGTTCACTGTAAAGTTCAATATGGATAAAAAAACCGAACTAGCCCATTTAAGAGATCCTGGGAGACTTACTGAACTTTTACGGCCTAATGTTATGCTTCTTCTAAGACCAGCCCAGAATGCTGCAAACCGGAAGACGAAATACGATGTCTTGGCTGTTTTACATGAAGGCAGATGGGTTTTGATAAATTCCGGATTCCACAGTGACATAGCAGAAGAACTAATAGAATCTGGAATAATAAATGAATTTAAGGGATATTCTGTAGAAAAAAGGGAATACACCTACGGAAACAGCAGGCTTGATTTTTCACTTACAAATGAAGAGACGAGTGAAAAATTACTACTTGAAGTCAAAGGCTGCACCCTGGTGGAGGAAGGACTGGCCAAATTCCCGGATGCACCAACCCTCAGAGGTAAAAGGCATGTTGAAGAACTTATTAAAGCCAAACAGGATGGTTTTAATTCAGCAGTTCTTTTCCTTATAATGAGGGATGATGCAGTAGAATTCAGTCCTAACTGGGAGATGGATCCGGAATTTTCAAACACACTTAAGATTAGCAAAGAAAAAGGTGTTGAAATAATTGCCTACTCCTTTGAAATTATTTTAAAGGAGGAATATTTAGAAATAAAACCACTAAAACTGGTTGATGTTGAGATTTAATTGCTTATATATTTCCTCAATTCCTCTGCAAAGAATATTATAGGGATAAATGGGAGTAGATAAAGCCATTCATTTAATCCCAGGGCCGTGGTGCTGAAAATATTTTGCAACAATGGAATATAGATGATGGATAACAGTACGATAACTTCAAAAATTATCCCCAGGATGATCCATCTGTTTTTAAATAATCCCACCCTGAAGGCAGAGGTTCTGGTGGTTTGACATCCTAACAGATTCCCAATCTGGGCCATAACGATACCGGCAAAGACCATGGTGGTAGCCTTTAAATAGAGAGGGTTGCTGAAGGATAGGCCATTTCCAAAAGACCAGCCAGCACTGAAAAGAACCCAGAAATACCCGGACATAACCAGAACGGCTTCAATAAGCCCCAAGAATACGTATCCCCTGATGATAACGAAACGGTTAAGCAGTCCCTCTTTCCGGGAACGGGGAGGACGATCCATAACATCGGATTCAGAGGGACCTACACCTAGAGCCAGTGCCGGGAGAGTGTCTGTTCCCAGATCAATGGCCAGTATCTGCATAACGGTAATGGGTAGTGGAATACCGAGGACGACCATTAAAACAAAGGGGATGATTTCTGCGGTTTCATGGCTGAAAATATAGGTGATGAACTTCCTAATATTCTCATAGATGGTGCGACCTTCCTTGATGGCACCTACTATAGTCGCGAAATTATCATCGGTTAAGATCATATCAGAAGCTTCTTTAGCCACATCCGTACCGGTAATTCCCATGGCCACCCCTATATCTGCCTTTTTAAGTGCGGGGGCATCGTTAACACCATCACCGGTCATGGCCACTATTTCATCTTCACCTTCCAGTATGGATGCAATCCGCATTTTATGCTCTGGCACCGCCCTGGCAAATATCACATTACAATCACCCCTTAAAATCTCTTTGACCTGTTCATCGGATAGTTTATCCAATTCTTTACCCTTGATAATCTGGCAGGGTTTATCACTTATAATCCCTACTTCTTCTGCTATGGACTGGGCAGTCAAACCATAATCACCGGTGATCATCAAGATCCTGATCCCAGCCCGGTGACAATCTTTGACTGCAGGTTTAACCTCCGGGCGGGGAGGGTCCTGCATAGCCATCATACCCACAAAAACCATATCCCTCTCCACACTCTGAGGTCGATAGTCCTCAAAATCAGAAGGTAATTCCCGGTAGGCCATACCCAGAATTCTCAGTCCAGAGGCAGCCAGTTCATCATGCACTTTGATTATCTGTTCTTTTTCTTCTTCAGAGAAATTTTTGGCCTCTCCATTAACCGATACCTGGCGGGAGAGGGCTATTATCTTTTTAGGAGCCCCTTTAATATAAGCCATTTTACCAGGGCCTTTTTGGTGGATGGAACTCATGGATTTCCTTTTAGAATCAAATGGAAGCTCAAAGATACGGGGCTGTTCTTTTATCTTTTCCTTCCAGTCAAATCCATTTTTACGGGCAGCCACCAGGAGAGCTGCTTCTGTGGGGTCACCTAGAATTTTCCATTTCTCACCTGGTTTAGAAGGTTTTACCAGTTTGGCATCGTTGGCAAAGGTGGCGGAACGCATCAAAAGCCTTAATTCTCCGATTTGTTCATGGGAGACTTCTTTTCCCTGATACAGGAATTCGCCCAGTGGTTCGTATCCGGAACCTGTAACATCCAGAGTTGCGTGGGGTATCCAGATTTTACGTACCATCATCTCATTTTTAGTTAAAGTGCCTGTTTTATCGGTGCAAATGATATTGGTGGATCCCAGGGTTTCCACACTGGAGAGCCGTTTTATAAGTGCATTTTTCCGGGCCATTTTCTGTACTGAGGCTGCCAGGGATAGTGTGACGGTGGGTAATAGGCCTTCTGGTATGTTGGCCACGGTCAGGCCAATGGCAAAAAGAAAAGCTACAGAGAGAGGTAAACTAACCAGGTAGATATTCACGGTGAAGAGGGTTACACCCATTAAAACGGCTAGAATAGCTATGATCTGGGTTACCCGGCGTAATTCTTTTTGCAGTGGACTGGGTTCATCCTTCACTTCCTGGGTAAGTGCGGCGATTTTGTTAAATTCTGTATGTACACCGGTTGCAAATACTACAGCCCTCCCAGAACCGGAAGCAACACTAGTGCCGGCGAAAACAAGGTTATGCACTTCAACGGGATTTTCATCCTCTTCTTCAACTTCCGCCACTTTCCGCACGGGTTTTGATTCTCCAGTGAGGGTTGAAGAATCCACCTTCATCTGGAAGGCTTCCACCAGACGGGCGTCGGCGGAGATGTTATCCCCTTCTTCCAGTATCATGATGTCTCCAGGAACCAGTTGGGAGGAAAGTATTTCACTTTCTTTTCCATCCCTTATCACCTTGGCAGTAGTGGGTAAAATCCTTTTAAGGGCTTCAATGGCTTTTTCTGCCTGGTATTCCTGCCAGAAACTGAAGATAGCATTGACAATTATGACAGCTATAATGGCCAATCCCAGTTGGGGCGTACCTGATATAAAAGCAAGGATACTCGCTGCCCAAAGAAGCAGGGCCAGAAGCTGGTATAAATTAGCTAAAAATTCGTAAATAATGGGGGTTTTTTTAATCTCCTCAATTTGATTAGCACCATATTTTTCCAGGCGTTTTTTAGCCTCTTCAGTACTTAAACCCTTTTTAGAAGTCTCTAATTCAGTATAAACCTCATCTGAGGGAAGTTTATAGATCCTCATTTTACACTTGAAAAATACCTCTCTGTCTGTTAGTAGTACTAATCTTTATAGAGCTTTTAAAACAAATAATTATTGACGAACAGTAATAGAAAGGTTGAAACGTGATTTTTTATGGAATGTGATGTTTTGATAGTAGGTGCTGGGCCGGCAGGACTTTTTGCAGCCAGTGAACTGGCAGGACATTTTGATGTGGTGGTAGTAGATAAAGGTAGGGAAATGGATGAAAGGCTCTGCCTTGCACTTGAAAATGGGTCATGCCGAGAATGCAAACCCTGCAATATAACTGGGGGTGTTGGAGGTGCAGGCGGTCTATCCGATGGTAAACTAAACCTGAGGCCAGATATCGGCGGTGACCTGGAAGAATTTGTAAGCCAGGAAGAAGCCTGGGATATTATAAATGAAATAGACCAATTCTTCCTCAGGCACGGGGCTTCTGATGAACTTTATTCACCTAGTGAAGAGCAAATCGCTGATATACTCAGAAAATCAGCAGCTTCTGGAATTAAATTTATCCCGATCGTCCAGAGACATATGGGTTCAGATAAAACCCCGGCCATTGTAGAATCCATTAAAAAAGAACTGGAAAGCAAAGGTGTTGAATTTTTACTTGGGACTGAAATCGTCGATATAATTGCGGGTGAAGGTGTAAAGGCCGTAATAGCCAAGAATGCCCAGAAAGGCGAATTTAAAATAGAATGCAAATATATCATCGCAGCCCCGGGAAGAGTAGGAGCTTATTGGCTCTCTGATCAGATGAACAAGCTCAAAATACCCTTTAAACATAACCCAGTTGACATAGGGGTACGGGTAGAAATACCACAGATTGTAATGGATGAAATCACGCGTATAAACTGGGATCCTAAATTCCACGTCATGACCAAAACCTACGATGACTTCGTCAGAACATTCTGTGTATGTAACGCAGGATTCGTGGTTGAAGAAGTCTACGATGATTTTACAGGGGTTAACGGCCATTCACTACGCGATAAAGTTTCTGAAAACACCAACTTCGCATTTTTGGTAAGGGTAGAACTAACCGAGCCCATTGAAAACACTTCTGATTACGCATTTTCAATAGCCACCATTGCAAATACTCTGGGTGGGGGAAAACCTCTCCTTCAACGTTTAGGAGACCTTAAAAGGGGGAGAAGATCCACCTGGAGAAGACTGGAGCGAAGCAACGTGGTACCCACCTTCAGCAGCGTAACACCAGGGGATATCGCCATGGCCCTCCCACACCGCCTGATAGTGGATATAATAGAAGGTTTGGAAGCATTAGATAAAGTAATACCTGGTATTGCCTCTGATTCAACTCTCTTATACGCCCCGGAGATAAAATTATACGCCATGCGGGTGGAAGTGGATGATGGAATGCAAACCCGTATAGACGGACTTTACGTGGCTGGTGATGGGGCCGGGGTTTCCCGGGGAATAGTAGGGGCAGCTGCCACTGGGATTATAGCGGCGAGGGATATTTTGAAAAGTAAGAAGCGAATTAAGGACTAAAATCATTCATCGACAAATAATATTTATAACATCACAATCTTCCAGTTTGTAGTCACTGCTCACCCTTCTGCAGCTACGGGCGTCCAATGCATGCATGAATCCTTCACCAATATCAGTATGCACTAAATATGCTAAATCCCTGGGTTTAGAACCTCTCGGGATTAGGAGGGCATCTGGGAGCACGTTACCTTTCTTATCACTTAGTTTATGCTCATCTTCCACCGGGTAGACCGTTATCATATCCAGGATGTCGAAAACCACCTTATTCAAGGCTTGCTGTACACCAGTATTCCCGTACTTTTTAAGTACATGGTCTTTTATATAATTTAGAGCCTTTAACTGGGGTTCACTTAATTCATCTGGTTTTACTATCTCAAAATCAGGATCTCCAGGGAAGTAATTTATTAAACCGGCTTCTGATGCCCGGATAAGGGCCAGTTCTGACTCAGCCGAGGCGGGTATGACGTTTTCATATTTTTCCTGCAGCCTCTTAATGTTCTCCTCGGCGGTTGGTAAATCTGCTTTATTGGCCACGATGAGCATGGGTTTAGCCAGCTTTAATAGGCGGTCCAGGAATTCGATGATATCAACGTCTTCCCACTTATCGATATCCTTAGAGATGATTTTTTTAGCTTCTGCCACTTCTTCCAGGGATATTCCGGTACCGCTGAGCTGTTCGGCTATTACTTTTGCAAAATCCAGTTTCTCAGAGAGGGCTTTTCGAACCATCTTATTCCAGTTCTTCTTCAAAATCCCATAAAGCCACATGGTGATCTCATGCTCTAAAAACTCCACATCATCCAGAGGGTCATGGGAGCCTGCTTCACAGGGTCTACCCTCTTCATCAGTGGAACCTGAGGCATCTATGATGTGTATAAATGCTTTTGCCTGTCTTAGATCATCCAAAAACTTGTTCCCTAATCCACGGCCTTCATGCGCCCCCGGAACCAGCCCGGCTACATCAACTAGCTCCACAGGAATCAGACGCTGGCCATCCTCGCATCGGGAGGTTCGTGGATTACAGGTAACCTTTAATTCTTTACAAGGGCATTTACTGATAACATGCCCCACAGCTTTATTGGCATCGATGGTGGTGAAGGGATAGCTGGCCACTTCGGCCTCTGATAAGGTAGCTGAATTGAAAAATGAAGATTTACCCACGTTTGGTTTTCCGGTCACGGCGATTTGAAGCATTTATATCACTTTTATAAATTTACAATACAATTTATTTGGGTTATTTAATTAATCTTTTTTATTAGGAGTTTAATTATGATAATTAATAAAGTAATGAATTAATGTATTCTATACATAATCTCATGAGCAATATGTAGATGATGATATGTCCTTAGAAGATACAGAATCACTCCCAATATATTACTATTTTAAAAAGAAAATAGAATTGTCTTTAAAAGAATTTGACCATGTTAAGGACTTAGACGAGGTAATATGTCAAATAATAAAACTAAAAGAATTAAGATTTCATTACAAATTGACTGATAAACTCCAAGTTAATAGGAGAAGTTTTATAGTAAGATCACTTAAAGTGGGAATTCAACTTAAAAGAGAATCCTGAAGGTGATTAGGTAAACCACGGTAAGGAAGAAGAGCTGATTATCAAAAAGAGCCCACAATATCCTTAAACGATTTTTAAGTGGTATTTTTTCATTATAATAGAGACCTGCCAGAGTTATGGGGAATACGATTATACCCCAATCCCAACGGTGCTGCTGCTTGTAGAGTCCCCTTTCTTTGATTTTCCGGGTAAAGTGTCGTGTGGCCCAGTTGATGTTACATCCCTTTACACCCCTGATTTCTCCCTTGATATTTGCAGGATGGACGTAGTAGATGATTTCCCTGAAATGGTGCCCGTATTTTTATTTTGTGTATTCGAAGTATTCGATGCACTGCTGGGCGTGTTTTTCTTCAATGGCCACCACGAAGGATATTTTTTGGGTGCCTACGTCTGAATCTGCCCATCCTGCTACTGAAAGTTCTATGGTTTCCAGTCCTTCGTTGTATACGGGATAAATTAATACGTATTTCAATTTTTCATATTCTCTAGAAAATTCATTCTGGATTTTATCTATCCAGTCTACCTTGACATCCCGTCGAGTCCTTTTAATACCTAGCCAGAGACCATAAACAAAAAGAAATGCCCGGTATAACCAGTAAACCACGATAACTGTAATATATCCTACTAAGATATAGGGAATACCCATGAAGACTGCGATCAGCGGTGTAAGTATGAATATCCAGGTGAAAATACCGGGGATCATTCCAAAAATTCGTCTGAGGATTCCTGGAGTTTGTATCGGGAATCCCATGTGTCTATCTGCGGGATTTACTTTATCAAGAGTAATATGATTTTTGGTCAATAAATCGTCTAAAATAGCTTTCGCTCTTTCTGATATTTCCTGTGAAATATGGTTAAATGCAATTTTAGGATGCGGCGGCGGTAAAAATTCGGAAATGGTATCTGATTTGTCTTTAGTAAGGTTTTCTGAACGCTTACTTTCCAATCAGTCACCCCCTTTATCAGTATAATTATATTAGTCAGAGAATAAAATAATTACGGAAGCAGAGGTTTCCACAAAATTCTGAAGGTGCAATAAGATGTCCAAACTCTACATGGTTGGTGTTGGCCCTGGTTCAGAGGATTATCTGACTTTTAAGGCCAAAAAAATTGCTGATTCAGTGGAAATTCTTATTGGCAGTAGAAGGGCGTTGGAATTATTCCCGGAGACGAGTGGAGAGAAAATAGAGCTGGATCCTAAGAATATGGAAAATGGCTTCAAACATGCTGTTTTTGAGGTTAGAAAAGGTAAATCTGTGGCTTTGCTTTCAACGGGAGATCCAGGATTTTCCGGTATTTTAAAACCAGTTTTAGACATGTCAGGGACGGTTGAAGTTGAAGTGGTACCCGGTATAAGTTCTATCCAACTCTGCGCCGCGAAACTAAAAATTCCATGGGATGATGTCAATTTAATAACTTTACACGGTAAAGGAGTTTCTTCAGGGTTACTGGAAGTGTTGGAGAATGGAAAACCCACCATGATACTCCCTAATTTTAGTGTAAAAGAAATAGCAGAATTTCTACTCAATAACGGTGTTGATCCACGGAGAGAAGTTGCTATCTGTGAAAAATTAAGCTACCCTGATGAGAGGATAGTTAAAACGGTCCTGAAAGACGTTTTAAATGAAAATTTCAGCTATATGTGTGTGATGGTCATATTTTAAATTATTTAGTTAACTCTTCGTCTCCTGCATTCCATGGCGGGTTAACCATACATAAAAACTTCAAATCAGTATCTCCAATATTTTCAATCCGTTGAACCGAACCGGGAGGTATATAAATAGCCTGATTGGGAACAACTTCTTCTGATTCATTTTCTATATGCATAAAGCCTTTACCCTCCAGTATGAAATATACTTCCACCGATAATTTCATTCGGTGTGGCAGGGAAGATTCTCCTGGTTTTAAAATGGCATGGGCAATGCTGAAATTCATTACTAAATCATTTTCTTCCCTTTCTGGGTGTAATAGTTCACATATAAGGGTTTCGTCCGGTGCATTGGAGTATTTGCATTTGTCTGTTGTTTTAATAATCATATTAACCTTCTACTAAACTTGTATGAATTGTATATAAATTTAAATAGATGGAAAGGAAATAAACATTGTCATAGAGGTGAGGAAATGCTAACATTAATTATTGGTATAATAGTACTAATCGTAATAATTGGAATCGCAGTATACTTCGTTGTGATCTACAACAGCCTGATAAATCTGAGAAACCGGGTTAAGAACGCCTGGTCCCAGATAGATGTTCAGCTTAAAAGGAGAACCGACCTGATACCTAACCTGGTGGAGACAGTTAAAGGTTACGCTGCGCATGAAAAGGGTGTTTTTGAAAATGTTACCAAGGCGCGGGCCGGTTTGATGAATGCCCAGACGCCACAGGAGAATGCGCAGGCAAATAATATGCTGACAGATGCACTTAAATCTCTCTTTGCCGTTGCAGAAAACTACCCCACTTTGGTGGCCAGTCAAAACTTCCAGGACTTACAGAGACAGTTATCAGAAACCGAAGATAAAATAGCATATTCCAGACAGTTCTACAACGACACGGTTTTGATGTACAACAACAAAACCCAGATGTTCCCCAGCAACCTGGTGGCCAACATGTTCAATTTCCAGGAAGAAGAATTCTTCGAAGCACCGGAAGCCGAAAGGGAAGTTCCAGAAGTTAAATTTTAAATTTTTAGGTGGGGATAGAATAAAGGATAAAAAAATCTGGCTCTCGGTATTAATCATCTCATTATTAATTTCAGCCGGTTTAGGGGTTGCTTCTGCTGCAGATAGAAGCTATACCATACCATTTATTAATATGGACCTTTATCCCCAGGAGGATGGAGCACTCCATGTTAAAGAAACCCTCCATTACTCTTTCTCAGGGACTTATAATGGAATATACAGGGATATACCTATAAGTGGTGATCAGCAGCTTCAAAATATAAATGTATCATCACAGGGTGCCTACTCTAGATTTGAGGTAATTCCTTACGGTAAATACCAGAGAATAAAGGTTTATCTTTATTCTGATCCCGAAATGACCACTCCTATCACCGATAAAGATGTGGATGTAACTATAGAATACGATTTTATCCATGTCATTAAATTTTACAACGATATCGCTGAATTACATTACAAACTGATTGGAGAAGATTGGGAGGTGGACATAGGTCAGTTTAATGCTAATATCCATCTGAACTCCAGTGAAGGTGTGAAATACTGGCTAAGCCCACCGTATTACACTGAAAATTCCAGCTGGCAGGGTAACACCCTCCAGGTAACCAGTAAAACTGTGCCTACCGGCGAGTTTTATGAACTAAGAATGGTCATACCCAAAAACCAGTTTCAAGATAACCCCACCAACGGTACAGTCATCAACCAGGATGGTCTGGCTGAAATTGAACAAATTCAAAACGATTATCAAAAAGAAATAGACTCTCAAACATTTCTTTATTCCCTGATATCAGTGCTGATGATATTGGCCTGTTTCATTCCTTTGATACTTTATTTACGTTACGGTAGAGAGCCTAAAATAGATTACCAGGCGGAATATGAGCGTGATATACCAACGGATGATCCCCCGGCTATTGTAAACGCGATCTGCGGGCCGGGATTCTCCAAAAAAATTGGAGAACCTGATATGGACGGTTTTAAGGCCACAATTATGGATTTAATCGATAGAAAATATCTGCTTTTCCATTCTGATCCGTCTGCAAAGGAAGATGTTGGTTTATCTGGTGAAATGTCCTTTAAAATTAACCCGGACATGGATAGATCCAAACTTAAGAATTTTGAATTAGATGTAGTACGTTTCTTAGAGGATTATGAAAAAGAGGGAGTAATATCCCTGGATGACATATCTGACGACCTGTCCGACCAGTCCGGTGCTAAATCCTTCAGATTAACATTTAATAGTTGGAAATCATCTATTAAAAAAACTTATCTTAACGATGATGTACTTAAAAAGATCTTCAATAAAAAAGGGGATACTTATTTAAAGATATTTGGATATGGAGCTTTAATACTAGCTGCTATAGTATTTTACTTCAGCATTAACAGTCCCTTACCTGCAGCCACCTGGGCCTTTTATTCCTCCATCATATTAGGAATTGTGGCTATAATATCTTTAATCATACCTCAGGGAATCGCTGGACAATGGACTACCTATGGTGAAGAATATGATGCTAAATGGCGGAACTTCAAGAAATACATCCAGGATTTCAGTTTAATAAAAGAATATCCGCCTGAATCTGTTGCCATATGGAATAAATATTTAGTTTACGCTACAGCTTTAGGTGCTGCTGATGCCGTCCTTAAGGCCATGGAATTATCACTCCCTCAGGATCAATTGGATGGTAGTGATATATACGTGTTCCATTATTACGGTGGATACTATCTTCTGGCAAATTCGCTGGATATTGGAATGACCACCGCATCTACAGGAAATGGAGCCGGTGGAGATTTCGGAGGAGTAGGTGGAGTAGGCGGTGGCTTTGGAGGAGGTGGAGGAGGGGCTTTTTGAGATTCCTCCAAAATTTATTTTATTATTTTAAACAAATTTCATCTCAGTTATTATTATTATTATTATTTTGGTCCATAGAAATCGGGTAATTTTTTATCTTATAATTTCCGTCGAAAATTATATATATCGGGCTGATCTATCTTAAAG
>WOYI010664908.1_pt1 | contig 29823 bp, 29 predicted proteins | sample 6423411 | NCBI WGS metagenome assembly WOYI01 (sample SAMN13441803, study PRJNA592873) | oil field metagenome | biome: oil field; feature: oil-well bore; material: oil-contaminated soil; isolation source: oil-contaminated soil from oil-well borehole | place: Germany: Wietze | collected 2016-10-18 ...
AAATTAATTTTGTATGAAAAATTCAGAATTTATGGAGCTGGATGCTCAGGAATTGGAAGAAGTAAAAGGCGGATGGTTGACCATCCTACGATTTGAAGATGGTCATCTTTATTTTTTAGGGATTAAAGTTTTTTAATTCGACAGACTAACTTTACATGGATTGGAAGACTGTTGGATTTGAACGTATTTGCGTTATTATTACAGACAGTCTTCCTTTATTAAAAATAATCTATGACGGAAAACCGGAAAATATTATTGTTTTGTTTATTTCTCACTTTTACACTGTCGGCTCAAGCACAAGTACGGATAATAGATGCAACAACGAATGAACCAATTCCCTTTGTTCATATCTTCACAAAAGATGGCATATTAGGTGCAGTTTCGGATCTAAAGGGTATGATAACTGAAACTGATGTGATTCGTTTAACAGATAACAAGTGTGCAGAACTAACCATTCAGCATATTGCATACAATTCCAAACAGATTATGGCTTCTGAGCTTGTTAGGGGAGGGGAAATATTTTTATCAGCCAGAACTATGAATCTGGATGAGGTTATAGTTACACCTCAGACGCATTCATTAGGCTATATAGGCTTGAAAGGTTTTTTTCGATCATATGTATTGCTTAATTATGAACCAAAATATTACGTGGATGGTATTGTTACATACTATATTTCTGAAAAACAGGCAAAAACAAAAATGTCACTGCAACAATATCGTGTTCTGCGGAATGAAAAGTTGGTAGCAGAGGAGAAGAAGAGTTTTTTCATTCAAATAAATGACAGGCCTGGACTGCCTGAATTGACGTCAAAGACACTCTTTGGTAATTTGGGTAATACCTATCACATGCAACCTTCTGAATCTGGTTATATTATCATCCACAAAGATTCTGCAGTGGGGTATGTGTCATGTTTGCCCCATACCAAGAGGATAATGATACATGTTGATAGAATGGCTCCCGACAGTTTGAAGTCTTTTAGTTTAGGGAGATTCAAAATACAAAAACGAAAATGGTTCAGTTCAGCACAGTATCGTTCCTTCGACGAGTGTAATGCAGGAGCAGAAGATCTTGAAAGCCTCAAGGAATTTTATACAACACTTTATTCCTTCGATAAAAATAAATCCTCCTTTGAAATTCAATGTTTGCAAGAATTATACATTTTTGATCGGAGTTACCTGAGTGAATCAGATATGAAAACAATAAAGACAACAACTAAAAAGCAGATTCCATTGGGACACCAATTTAAAGAAGAATATTGGAATAACTTAAAAAAATATAGTATTCCGGATATTGATCCCAATTTTGGCAGGAGAATCGGCGATTCACTAATAATGTATTGATGTGTGAAACATGTTGTGTAAAAAATAAGTTTTTTTTGTTACTCCTTTTTTTCCCCATTTTCGGGGCCTCGTTATTAAATGCTCAGGACATAAATGATGCGTTGAAAAATCAGATGCAGGAATCCATTATGACACCGGCAATGCCATTACTACAACAATCTCATCAACAGTACCCCATTCAGCTAAATTGGGACAAGGAGCGGAGTGAGGTGCTAAAAGTATCTCCTAATACCAGGTTGCCTACAAAATATGATCTGATTCCCATTCCTCCGAAAAAGGAAGAGATGAAAATCAACATGCAAATTATTCCTGCCAACGCATCACCGATTAATATGCTTCCACCGGGTTCGGTAGAATACGTTTTTGATGGGAAACAGGTGCATATTCAATCCAATGCGGGAAAGCTTGTCGTTCCAAGCGGATCCGATTTTGATCTTGTGCGTTCTTACAGGAATCGGAGAAAAGAAAAACAGCGGGAGAGGCTGCAGCGGATATTAAAAGCGTATTAGCAAGTCTCGGAATGCTGATGTTGACATTCAGGTTGACTCCTTCATTCCTTTACTGTTTTGTCGTTTTTACCGGATCGTGAAGTATGGATGACAGTTCCGTTTCCATGTGTCAAAGCTTTACGAAATCACATATTTATTATTCCCTCAAACGTTAATCGCTATTTTTTAGTTCGTTTGCCCATTTTGGTTATCTTTGGGGTTGATTACCGTTGGAGTAATTGATCTATATTTCCATGGTTTTTGAGAACTGCTCTCATTTTTTTTGATGCTTCTTATTCGAATTTATATTGAATATTTGCTCAATATGCTGACATTCGCAGATAAGGTAATCGGTTTCAACCGTCATTTAGCCTACGCCGGTGCACTACCGGACGGCTTTGAAGTGATGAATCCCTTCCTGGAAAACCCCGAAACAATGAAGGTGATGGAGGAGTTTTACCACAAATATTACCATGATTCGGAACAACGCCGCTTTATGATCGGGATAAACCCAGGCCGTAACGGGGCAGGGGTGACCGGCGTACCTTTTACGGATACCAAGCGGCTGGAGATGGCCTGTGGTATCACCATGAAGTCGGCACACACCCATGAAGTCTCTTCTGTCTTTCTTTATGATATGATCGATGCCTATGGCGGAACAGCCCGCTTCTATAAAGATTTTTACATCAATTCTCCTTTTCCTCTGGCTATTATCCGGCAAACTGCGGGAGGCAAATGGCTCAACGCGAACTATTACGATGATCCTGCATTGTTTGAGTCTGTGAAGGAGTTTATGATCGACTCCTTAAAGAAACACATCAATATGGGACTCGACACTTCAGAAGTTTTTATCCTCGGGAAAAAGAATGCGGACTATATCCGAAGGTTGAATGCACAGGAGAAGTTGTTCGGCAAGCTGACAGTCCTGGAGCACCCTCGTTTTATTCAGCAATACAGATCAAAAGAAAAGCAGCTCTATATCGATAAATATCTGCAGGCATTTCAGGGCAGGTGATGTGGATAAGGCGAAAATCTTCAAAATCAGTCCATCATATGTCCGAAATCTTCAGTAGAAACCGGGTAATGACCTTTTTATTTCTATTATGCAGCAAAAACGGTGCATTATAGAAACAGAATACTAATCGTCCAGATTTATCCTATTATTTTCAAGACACTCATAAAACATTTTCTGAACGTATTCCATCGTTTCATAATCGGGGACAATCTCTTTGTACTCATCATATGATTTGAAGCGTACTTTTTCACCTTCCCCATATTTGAGGATTTTTCTCAAGAACTGGCTGAAATCATACAGCGCCATATCATACTTGTCCACATTCAGGATCTTTTTCAATCTGTCTTCTGCATCAATGTTTTCCAGATTGAACGTCAGTGTTGCTTGCTGATTCGATAGCCGGGACGATATCGCCTCATCAACTATTTTGCTTATATCTGCTTTTAGTTTATCATCCATATTGAAATTCTTTAATTTGTTAGGTGTTTGCATTTTATTTTGTCTTATTTTTATTCCGAAACTGTCAGTTCCGAAATGTACATTTCGCATCGAATTATTCTGTAAGCGAATCTACAAATTCACCAAATCGCAAAATCTTTTCGCTATTGGCTTTATTGAAAAGAAGATGCTCAAAGTCCTTTTGTTTCTTCTTCAAATCGACTGTTTTCAATAGTTCGGCTGTCGCCTCCTTGAACTCCTGCAAGTTATGTACGCCACAACGCTTTGAAAGAAAATCATAATCCGGGTTGGACTGTGAAAGTAAAAACATCAGATCGTAAAAATCACGACCTTTAGCACGGCCTAACATGGCTGCAATTTTCATGCTGCACAATACGCCATCGGGAGGAACAGGAAACGGGAAAAAGAATCCGCAGCCCTTGATATTTGTCAGAACCGGAGGATAAACAATTCCTTGGTCCTGGGTTTCGATCTTTATCAAAAAACGTTCTTCTTTATGTCCGCTCAATCCCAAATCAAATAACAGTTCCGGGAAATGGATATTGCACCGGAAAGCCGTCAATTTCGGATTATCTTTATCCCTTGTTTCGACACGCAAGCCCGATCGCTCCAAAAACCGGATTACGCCGTTTGTCATTTCAATAAACTCGTCTTTTGACAAATCTTTGCAGTCGAAATCCAAATCATCGGAAAACCGGTCTATCCCTTTTACCAAACGAAGGTTTGTTCCGCCGATAAATGCCATTTTCCGAATGTAGGGCGTGGAAGAAAGGAAATCCAGAATCATCAACTGCAAATACTCTTTCAGGAAGTGTTTATCGAAACCCGAATTTCCACGGATTTGAGGCGGAAAATAATTTCTTATCTGTTCAATCTGTATCATAAATCGTAAGTCTTAAAAAGCAATCTTACCCGATGGTCTAACGCCTTGCTTTGAAACCTGGCGCAGTAATCCGTCAGTAAATCCTTGTTTAAATCATCTTGCAGGTAATCTTCATCGAAACGTAGTTCTTCTAATTCCTGTTCACTGTCGTAGAATGGATAAAGATACAGTAAATCAAGCAATGCCTTTTCGGGTGTGGCAAACTGTAGGGTGCGGTTGTCTGCCATTGGCTTTAACTCGTATCCGAACATCAGCTTTTCTTTGACATTCTTATAAGAGTATTCGCCAAAATCGTTAGCGAATGATGCCGTCTTTAGCGATGTAACGCTGGTAATCTGCACCACTGCCTCCGGTATCATTCCATAAAATGACAATGCCGTGTGCAGGCTGATATAGGAGGGGCGATAAATCCGGTTGGCAAAATAAAGGGAATAATCCGGTTTGTTTTTATATTCTGTAAAAGCAAAATACCCCTGCCGTAACCGGATAAGATACCCCTTCTTCACCCAACGGGTAAGGTTATTCCGGTCAAAATCGGGTTGCCATGCATATACCTGATAGATATTGAAGCATGCCAAATCAAATAGCTGATCCTTAAATTCCAGAAAGGTCATTTCTTTATTTTGTTTCTATTATGCTGTAAATATACTGTATTTTGGAAACAAAACAATGTTCGAGAGGATATTTTATGAGGGTGGATCCATTATCGGCTGAATTTACAGGTTATATAAAAAAACACCTGAATATGTGATATTCAAGTGTTTCTGTCATGTGGTGCCACCAGGAATCGAACCGGGGACACAAGGATTTTCAGTCCTTTGCTCTACCAACTGAGCTATGGCACCAACATTGTTTAAATTGCGAGTGCAAAGATAAGCGCAATTTCGGGATTTCCAAAATAAGTGTAAAAAATAATGGGTATTTATTCCTCCGATATGGGATTCCATCCCTGTGCCCGAAGTTGCATCTCCTGCCCGTCGCGCGTCACCAGGTAACAGCCCTGCTCCTCTTTTGCGATGTGACCGATGAGATGTACCCCCTTGATCCCGTTCATCCGCTCATGCTGATGAAGCGGCACGGTGAAGAGCAGCTCATAGTCCTCCCCGCCATTGAGCGCCACAGTGGTGACGTTCATGTTGAAGGTCTCGGCCATCATGGCGGTCTGGTAGTCGATGGGCAGGCGCTCCTCATACACCTGGCAACCCACCTTGCTCTGCTTGCAGATATGCAGCAGGTCAGACGAGAGTCCGTCGGAGAGGTCAATCATCGCGGTGGGCAGGATGCCATTCTCTTCCAGTGCCTTGATCACATCCTTCCTTGCCTCCGGTTTCAGCTGCCTTTCCAGCAGGTACTCCTTGCCGGCAAAATCGGGCTGAAAATCACCCGAGCCGTCCCAGGCCGCTTTCTCACGCTCCAGTAACTGGAGACCCATGTAGGACGCTCCCAGGTCGCCCGATACATAGATCAGGTCACTCTCTTTCGCGCCGTCGCGGCAGACAGCATGTCCCTCCGCGGTACTGCCGATGCAGGTGATGCTGATGGTGAATCCGGTAAGCGAGGAGGTGGTGTCACCCCCCACAATATCTACACCATAGATCTCACACGCCAGTCGGAGCCCGCTGTAAAAGCTCTCCAGGTCCTCCACCGAGAATCGCTTGGAGATACCCAGGGAGACAGTGATCTGCTCTGGTCTGCCATTCATCGCGTAGATGTCGGAGAAGTTGACCACCGCCGCCTTGTAGCCCAGGTGCTTCAGTGGCACATAGACCAGATCAAAGTGGATCCCCTCCAGTAGCAGGTCGGTGGTGACCAGTGTCTGCCGGCCGGAGTAGTCGAGAATGGCAGCATCATCGCCTATTCCCCTGACCGTGCTCTCCTGCAATGGCGTGATATCTCCGGTGAGCCGTTCAATCAGCCCGAACTCACCGAGGGTGGCTATCTCTGTCCTGCTCATCAGATGGTCTGGATGAGGGTTCGCATGATCTCCGCCATCTTCGGCTGAGCAATCCTGGCGGCTTTCTGTACATCCTCGTGCGACACCTCCACGATCTTGCCGATCACTCCCAGGTCGGTGATGATGGAGAAAGCCAGCACTTTCATTTTGGCGTGGTTGGCCACGATCACCTCCGGCACGGTGGACATGCCCACGGCATCGCCGCCGATTACACGGAAAAAATGGTATTCGGCAGGCGTTTCAAACGTGGGACCCTGCACGCCCACGTAAACGCCATGCTGCAGCTTGATGTTCTTCTCACGGGCGATCTCCATCGCCTTGAGGCGCAGCTCCTTGTCATAAGCTTCGCTCATGTCGGGGAAGCGGGTACCCAGTTCGTTGAAGTTCTTGCCGTGGAGCGGGTGCTCGGGGAACATGTTGATGTGGTCCTCGATCAGCATGATGTCACCGATGTCGAAGCTGGGGTTCATGCCACCCGCTGCGTTGGAGACAAAGAGATATTCGATGCCGAGTGCCTGGAAGACGCGTATCGGGAAGGTCACCTCTTTCATGTTGTATCCCTCGTAGTAATGGAAACGACCTTGCATGGCCATTACCTTCTTACCGCCCAGGGTGCCGATGATCAGCTTGCCACTGTGGCCCTCCACGGTAGAGACAGGGAAGTTGGGGATCTCGGTGTAGGGAATCTCCTTCTTGTGGTCAATCTCATGTACCAATTCCCCCAGGCCGGTGCCCAGAATGATGGCTGTGTTGGGTATTTCTCCGACCCTGTTTCTAATGTAATCGGCTGTTTTTTTGATGGTTTCTAACATGTGCAAGTATTTTTTTGTTGAATAGTTCTTTGTCACTCTCCTCTACAAATGCAATCCGTATCGGTACATAGTAGAGGATTCGTTTTATATCCTCATCCAGGAACGTCAGCCCCCTGAGGCGCATCGCATCTTTCTCCGTGGTGAGGATGATCTTTTCATCCTCGTCCACATCAACGGAAGCCATCAGCTCCCGTATCTCCTCGACATCCTCTTTCGTGAAAGTGTGGTGATCAGGGAAGAACCGGGTGTAAAGGTTATAGGTCTTGTGCGCCAGTTTGTCGGCCAGTGGCTGCGGCGACGCAATGCCGGTCACCAGGAAGACATGCTTCTTGCGCAGGTCATCCAGCACATATTGTTCTTCCTGCAGCTCGGGGAACAGTGGCCGTGCCATCCCGTACTGGAGGGAGGTGAAGAAGAGATCCTGGTAGGGGAAGAGGTTCAGCCCGTTGGTATAGATGCGGAAATCGATCGGCTGCATGTCGGGATTGCACTTGGTGACAATCACCATCGATGCGCGGTCTTTCCCTTTCAAAGGCTCACGAAGTGATCCCGCCGGCAGCAGTTTGTCTTCGAACACCGGCCGGTTGCTATCCACCAGCAGGATGGAGAGCGAGGGCTGCACGTAACGGTGCTGGAAGCCATCGTCGAGCAGGATCACCTCCGGACGCTCCTCCTTTTCGATGGTGAGGAGCTTCTCAATTGCTTTCACCCGGTTACTGTCGACCACCACCATCGTATCGGGGAATTTTCGTTTCAATTGCAACGGTTCATCGCCCACCTCGGTAACCCGGGAGGTTGTTTCCACGATGCGAAAACCACGGCTTCTCCGTTTATACCCTCTGCTGAGCACCGCCACGCGGTACTTTGGTGCAAGCAGCCTGATCAGGTACTCAATATGGGGTGTCTTTCCTGTTCCCCCCACAGTCAGGTTTCCCACGCAGATAACCGGGATAGGGAAGCTTCTTTTTTTCAGGATATTTTTATCGAACAGATAGTTGCGGAAGTTCACGCCGATCCCATACAGCCATGCCAATGGTTGCAGCGATCTGCGTGTATCTACCGGAGGTATATCCATGCAGGTCAGCGAATATTCAGTTCATATGGAATGCGCGCCTGGATGTAGTCCTGCTCCCGGATGTCGCGGAGAAGCATGAACAACTGGTAACTCTCACCCAGATACTCTTTCATTGTATGTGCCGCCAGATCCTTCCTGGAACGATCTAACAACGCTTCAATCCTGGATTGCAGTTTGGGATATTCGAATATCACGTAGCTCTTGCCCAGGTTTGCCATCTCGGCGGCTATCTCTATTGCCCGTTCAATGCCACCCAGTTCATCCACAAGTCCGATCTTCTTTGCCTGGTTGCCGGTCCATACTCGCCCCTCGGCATAAAGTTCCAGGCTGTCTTTTGGCATGTTGCGTCCCTCTGCACAGCGGGTGAGGAAGAGGTCGTAGCCTCTTTCAATCATGTTCTGCATCAGCTGCTTCTCCTGTTCGTTGAAGGGACGGGTGATGTCGCCGAAATCGCCAAAGTCATTCGTTTTCACTACATCGGTAGAGATGCCGATTTTTTTTGTGGTGCCCTCAAAATTAGGAATCATGCCGAAAATACCGATGGAGCCGGTGAGGGTGGTGGGCTGAGCCACAATCTTGTCGGCGTTGCAGGCAATGTAATATCCGCCCGAAGCTGCCACATCGCCCATGGAGACCACTACCGGCTTCTCTTTCTTCAGTTCGGTGATTGCTTTCCATATCTGCTCCGAGGCATAAGCGCTGCCGCCACCCGAGTTGATGCGGAAGACCACAGCCTTGATCTCATCATCCCTGCGTAGCTTCTCTATCTGATCCACCATATATTTGTCCTGGATATTGTCGGACCCTGTGCCGGAAGCAATATTGCCCTGGGCATAAAGGATGGCAATGGTGTTGTCGGTTTTCGTCACCGTCTTGGTGGTGACCGATTTCATGTTGGAGACCGTGGCAGAGGGAATCTCATCCCCTTCTTCCAGGCTGAGCAAGCTGCGCAGGTAATCTTTCATCTCCGTCTCATATAGAAGGGTATCCACCAGGTTGGCCTGCAGCAGGAACTCGATGGGCTGCACCAGCGGCATCCGGTTTGCCAGCGAGTCAATCTCCTCCGGTGTCATGGAGCGCGCCTCCGCAATATCGGCCTTCATAAAGCTCCAGGAATCATTCAGGAAGGAGGAGACCTGTTCCCTGCTGGCATCGCTCATCTCATTCTGAGTGAAAGGCTCCACTGCCGACTTGTAGGTGCCTACCTTGAAGATCTGCATCTCGATGCCCAGCTTGTCGAGGGCATCCTTGAAGAAGACCGGCATGGAGACCAACCCGTGCAGGTCGAGGCTCCCCTGTGGGTTGATGGCTACCTTGTCGGCCATCGAGGCCAGGTAATAGCCGGTTTGTGTGTAGGTGTCGGCGTAGGCTACGATGAACTTGCCGCTCTCCTTAAAGCTCTTCAGCTCCTGGCGGATCTCAGCCAGTGTGGCCATCGAGGCAGACATCATCCTGGAGTCAATGTAGATGCCTTTGATCCGGTCGTTGCTCTTCGCCTTGCGGATGGCACTGACAATATCGTTCAGTCCCATCGCTGTGGCTGCGTCGGGAGCCAGCAGCTCAGTGAAAGGATCTTGTTCGGCAACCCGTTCAGTGATTGGACCGTTCAGCCGTAGGTTAAGCACGGAGTTCTCTTCCAGTACAAACTTTTCAGAAGAGCTGAAGGAGCCGGCTACCGATCCCATCATTCCGAAAAAGAAGATCATGGCAATCACCGACAGGATGATGTTTGCGATGATAAATCCGAGAGCCGAAGCCAGCATGATTTTTAAGAAATCCTTCATAGAGCCTAATTTTATTGATTCATAGCTCAAAATTAGGAAAAAAAGAGATACTTCACAAGAATTAATTAGATATTCTTAATCAATTTCAGTTGGAATCCAGCTTCGTCGGTACTAATTTTGGGGGCTGGTATGAATTGATTTGATTGGGAAGGGGAATTAATTCTTAAAAATAAATAAAAACCAGAATTTGAGACCTATCTCATGCAGCGTTTTCCCCCGATTCCCGTCTATCTCTTGAACGTGCGATTAGAATGGATGATTCGCAACTGATAATAGCGTGTAAGAAACAGGACCGTAATGCTCAGAAGGTGTTATACGAACGGTATGCCCCCTCTATGATGACGGTCTGTTTGCGCTACAGCAGGGAAGAGGAAACAGCACGTGACCTTTTACATGACGGATTCATCCGCGCTTTTACGCAGATAGGCTCTTTCAAGGGCAAAGGTTCTTTTGAAGGCTGGCTAAGACGGATATTTGTCAATCTGGCACTGGAGAATTACAGGAAAGAGAAACAGATGAACCGTTTCCTGGAGGAGTATGGTTTGTTTCATAACGAAGATCAGGTGGAGCCTGATGACGATCCGCTCGATATTGGGGATATTTCACGTGAGGAGGTGATGGCAATGATCCGTGACCTGCCTCCCGGTTACAGGACGGTTTTCAACCTGTTCATCTTTGAGGAGATGTCGCACCGGGAGATAGCAGAGTTGCTGGGGATCAACGAAGCGGCATCCCGATCACAATTTTTCCGTGCGAAAAGCATGTTACAGAAAAAAATATCGGCCCTCCTTGACAAATACAGCAACAGATACAATGAACAGAGATAACGATATCAGAAGAGCGTTTCATGAGAAGCTCTACGACTACCAACCGCAAATACCGGCAGATGGTTGGGAGCGTGTAGAGCAATCGCTGATACAGCTTGCCGCAAGGCGCAGGATGATGCGTCGCAGGTGGTATGCCGGATCAGCTGCCGCCATGCTGCTCCTGCTGTTAGGGACTCTCTTCTTCCTGCGTGAACCGATGACCATCCATGCGCCGATGACCACCGGTAACGAGAGCCATCCCGGAGAGAAGAAATTCACGCCGGAGCAATCATCCACACCGGAGCCAATCGCTGCGCTGCAGCAGAAAGCGCCCGGATCACCTGTTGCCTCGCCTGCACCCGCTGTAATTTTCCTGAATCAAGGGAGTGGAGAGTGGTTGCTTGTTCAGGCGAGCAGCGCCGCTGAAATGATGGAACAATGGATCGAGCGGGAAAAGGTGGCCCCCGAACAAACCCAAAGGGGGGATGAGGCAACGTTACGCTCGCTACTCATAGAGTCAGACCCTGCCACTGCCGGAACCAGCGCGAGTGAAGATGAAGAGCCGGTCACTGTGGTCGGCAGTGATGATCAGCTCATCGCTGAAGTTGACGAACACAACCCTGAAGAGGAACGGTTGATGGTGGGGCTGAGTAGCAAAGGTGGTCTCTCCTCTTTCCGCCAGACGGTTAACTCACCCATGACGCTTCGCAGTGTCTCGATGACGCCCAGTGACCAGTATGGTACTGAAACCAGTAAAAACTTGCTGACTGCTACAGGCACTGTTGACAATCTCTCCGAGATGGAACATGACCAACCAATCTCGTTTGGTCTTACGCTATCAAAAGCCATTACTGACAATCTATCCATTGAATCGGGACTCACCTATACCTATCTCTCTTCCCGACTGAGAAATGCCAATGCCAATTTCAGGGTAGAGGAAACCCAGAAGATTCATTACCTGGGTATTCCGGTCAACATCAATTATACACTTTTCACTTTTAACCGGTTCAAGATCTATGCTTCCCTGGGAGGGATGCTGGAGAAGGATATCTATGGCGAATATCGCAAGCTGGGAACAGGGGAGACCGCTGATTTCAACAGCACCGCTGAGGAGGAGGAAGTGACAACGATCTCACAGCGCAACCCACAAATCTCGGTTCACGCGGGGGTAGGCCTTTCCTATCCGTTGATTCAAAAACTGAGGATCTACGGGAAGATGGGTGGTGCCTATTATTTCGATGCCGGCAATCAATATAAAACCATTTATTCCGACCGCAAGATCATAATGGATCTGAACATCGGTCTCAGATATGAATTTTAATTAAAATAATTACAAAAATGAAAATGAAGAAAATTTATCCTTTGATGAGTCTCCTTGCGCTCACGCTTTTTTTAAGCTCCTGCCTGGAAGAGGGAAGTCGTAACTATAGTGAATCATCTGTCGTATATCTGGACTCCGGATCAGGTAAGATTTACGGGAAGACGCTAACCGGTCGTATCATCACCTCAAACCAGATGCAACAGATGCAGCCCGGGACCTTTAAGTTCTTTGCATATAGCTGGGATGAAGAGAATGGAACCTCAATGATTGGCGAGATAGCGGCCGACAATGTGAACATTAACAGTGATCCCATAGATGTGCCCCACACCACAATGAGCCTTGCCACACCCCCCGAAGTGGAGGAGCCTGACATGTTTCAGTCATTGAGCGAACCCCTTTATGCAAACGACAAATATTACCTTGGCGATCACTGGCTGTTCGAGTATGCCTATGAAGCCAGAAAAGGTGAAGAAGCTTCGATTGAGGTTTACATGGTCGAAAATCCCGAATCTGCTGCTAACGAAGTGCTCCTTGAGATTCGTTTGATTATTGAGGGTGAGCCTGAAACCGGTGCCTCGCTTACTTCATGGAGTGATATCATTGCCGTTGACATGTCACCCCTACGTACCTATTTTGAAGGGTTGGATGAGGGTAAGAGAGATCTGAAAATTCAGATTCAGTATTACAATAAAAATTCAACAGAGCCAATGAAGCTCAATAACACCTACACGCTGACCATTGGCAATGAAGCATAGCCGTTGATCCCGGAAACAATTGACAGCAGCCTCTTCTCAGCTGAGGGCTGCTGTTTTTTTATCTGGCTCACATTCCCATTATTAACAGGAATTGGTTACCTTTGCAGACCTAAACCGAAAAGGAATGTGGAGAGAACTTTTTGTTACTGTTATACAGCTGATTGTTGCATCACCAATGGCTTGGAAAGAGATAGAAAGGGAAAAAAGGAGTCATTCCGATTTTCTCAGTCGTTATCTCTATCCCATCTTTGGTCTCATCGCTCTTTCAGCGTTTATCGGGGGACTCTGGTTCACACGTGAAGGTAACCTGGAGGTAGCCTTGAAGAACAGCATCATCTCTGTGGTGACCCTGTTCGGCTCCTACTACATCGTCTCCTATATCCTGAATGAGGTTGCTGAACGGTTTGAACTGAAGAAGAATCTAACCCTCTTTCAGCTTTTCACCGGGTATGCCTCTGTGGTGATGTATCTTTTGTTCTGTCTCAGCTCTTTCATATCCGATTTTTTCATCCTCTGGCTGCTGGCCCTCTACACGATTCATCTGGTGCACATGGGGAGCATCCATTTTCTCAAGGTACCAGCTCACAAAAGAGGAATATTTATCATTTCTGCTACCGCACTGGTGATCCTGGTGCCGGCATGTATTCACCTACTCTTTTCATTCTTTATCCAGTAATGAAGCACTCTTCTGTCAACATCAAAAACAAAAAGGCCACGTTCGACTACGAGCTGTTGGAGACCTTTACCGCAGGGATGGTGCTCACCGGTACTGAGATCAAATCAATCCGGTTGGGCAAGGCCAGCCTGGTAGACAGCTACTGCCTGCTTGAGAATGGGGAATGCTGGGTAAGGAACATGCATATCGCAGAATATTTCTACGGCACCTACAACAACCACAACGCCCGTCGCGATCGGAAGTTGCTGCTTAACAGGAAAGAGTTGCAGAAACTGATGCGCCTTACCCGTGAGACCGGCTTCACCATCATCCCGGTAAGGCTTTTCATCAACGACAAGGGGCTTGCCAAGCTGGTGATTGCTGTGGCAAAAGGAAAAAAACAATACGATAAACGTCAGTCGCTGAAAGAGAAAGAGGATAAGCGGTCGATGGAGAGAATGTTCAAACAATAAGCAATGCAAAAGCTCCATTGGAAAAAGCTGATGTTGCAAGCTGCCGGCAAAGCGGGTCGTACATCCCTCTGGCTGTTGCGTATCATACTGCCCATCTCCCTGCTGGTCCGTTTCCTCGATTATTTCGGAATCCTCCAGTGGCTCGCCACTTTTCTCGATCCGCTCTTCCTCAACATGGGACTCCCCGGGAGTAGCGCCATCGTCTTTATCACCAGTATCTTCCTGCCGCTCTATGCCCCGCTGGCAATCATCACCTCCCTGCCCCTCACCCTGCGGGAACTGACCATCCTGGCCCTGATGTGTCAGATATCCCATAACCTCCCGGTGGAGAGTGCCATTCAGGCGCAAACGGGGACCTCCTTTCGTGCGATGACCCTGCTGCGAATCAGCATGAGTATCGTTGTGGGAGTCATGCTCAACCTGATCTTGCCGGCCGAGATGGGGATGCCCCTCTTCGCGCAGACAAATGTCACTGCCATCACATCGGTAGGAGCCCTCCTGCTCCTCTGGCTGAAAAGCTCACTGCAAATCGCATTGCTGATCCTGATCATCGTCTTCCTTCTGAACCTGCTCTATAGCCTGCTGGATAACTACCAGTTGATCCCGAAGCTTAGCCGGGGAATTAAACCGCTGCTTGCCTTCTTCGGACTGCCCAAAAGTACTGCTTTCCTTTGGTTGATTGGCTATATCGTGGGTCTGGCCTACGGGGGTGCATTGATGATGGATCAGATGAAAGAGGGCAAGGTCACCCGTTCGGAAGCCAGTCTGCTGAATCATCACCTGGCAATCTCACATTCGGTGCTGGAGGATAACCTGCTGTTTGTGGCGTTGGGTGTATCGCTCTGGTGGATTCTGGCGGTGCGTTTTACTGTTGCCTTTGTCGTGGTATGGCTCAGGCGCTTCTGGCTTACACTCACAGGCCGACATGTTACTTTTTAGCTGTCAGATGGTTGATATGTCAGAATGATTGGTTATTTTTGAAGTTACGATCAAAGTAGAGAGAACAGCTTTTACAAAAATCCTATGAACAAGATTGAAGAGATCCTGACCGATCGCATCCTGATACTCGATGGAGCGATGGGCACGATGATACAACGCCATGGCCTCACGGAGGCCGATTTTAGGGGAGATCGATTTGGCGACTGGCCAAAGCAGCTCAAGGGTAACAATGACCTGCTTTCGATCACCCGTCCCGATGTGATTGGTGCCATTCACCGGCAATACCTTGAAGCCGGTGCTGACATCATCGAAACCAATACATTCAACGCCACCTCCATCTCAATGCAGGATTATGGCATGAGTCATCTGGCAGCCGGGATCAACCTGGCGGCCGCTCGTCTGGCACGTGAGGCAGCCGACGAGTATACCCGCAGGACACCGCACAAACCCCGTTTCGTGGCAGGATCGATTGGTCCCACCAACAAAACAGCATCGATGAGTCCCCGCGTGGAGGACCCGATGTTCCGCGCGGCCACTTTCGACGACTTCCGGAAAGCATACCACGAGCAGATCACCGCCCTTGTGGAGGGTGGGGTGGACCTGCTGCTGATTGAGACCATCTTCGATACGCTGAACGCCAAAGCCGCCATCTTCGCAGCCCGTGAGGTGGCTGCCGAGACAGGTGTCAACACGCCGCTCATGCTCTCGGTGACCATCACCGACAGGGCAGGCCGAACCCTCTCGGGACAGACCCTCGAGGCATTTGTGGTCTCCGTGAGTCACGCTAAACCCCTCTCCATTGGACTGAACTGTTCATTTGGTGCCGCTGACCTGAAGCCATATGTGAAGGAGCTGGGACGGATCGCCCCCTTCTATATCAGTGCCTATCCCAATGCCGGGTTGCCCAACCAGCTGGGTGAGTACGATGAGACACCTGAGAAGATGGCCCTGCAGATCAGGGAGTTCATGGAGGAGGGACTGGTCAACATCATGGGTGGTTGCTGCGGTACCACCCCCGATCATATCGCCCGTTACGTGGCGATGGCTGAGAGTGCACCGCCGCATCGTAAGGCAGCACCACCTGCCTACCTGCAGCTCTCCGGACTCGAGATGCTGGAGGTCTCTCCCCGCATCAACTTTTTGAACATCGGGGAGCGCTGCAACGTGGCCGGCTCGCGTCGCTTCCTGCGGCTGATACAGGAGAAGAAATATGAGGAGGCACTCGACATTGCCCGCCGGCAGGTGGAGGATGGTGCCCAGGTACTCGATATCAACATGGATGAAGGGCTGCTCGACGGGGTGGAGGAGATGACCCGATTCCTCAACCTGCTGGCTTCCGATCCCGACGTGTCGCGGGTGCCCATCATGATCGACTCCTCCAAATGGGAAGTACTGGAAGCGGGGCTGAAGTGCGTCCAGGGCAAGTCGATCGTTAACTCTATCTCCCTGAAGAATGGTGAGGAGGAGTTCCTAAGGCAGGCACTGCTGGCGCAGCGCTATGGTGCCGCGGTGGTGGTGATGGCTTTCGATGAAACCGGGCAGGCCGACACTTTCGAGCGGCGCATCGGGATCTGCAGCCGTGCATACCGGCTGCTCACCGAAAACGGCTTCGATCCGAAAGATATCATCTTCGATCCCAATGTGTTGGCCATTGCTACCGGGATTGAAGAGCATCGCAACTACGGTGTTGATTTTATCCGCACCGTGCGCTGGATCAAGGAGCATCTGCCCCATGCAAAGGTAAGTGGCGGGGTTAGCAACCTCTCATTCTCGTTTCGCGGAAATGAGTTGGTGCGGGAGATGATGCACTCCGTCTTTCTCTATCATGCCATCGCTGCCGGACTGGATATGGGGATTGTCAATCCCGGCCAGTCGGTGATCTATGAGGAGATCCCGGCCGATGTGCGGGAGCTGATGGAGGATGTGGTGCTCAACCGTAGGGAGGATGCTACCGAGCGGCTGATGGCATACGCTGAGAAGATCAAAGGTGACAGATCAGATAACGGTGATGCCGTCAGGACAGAAGAGTGGCGCCAACTGCCGCTGGAGGAACGGCTGAGCCATGCCCTGGTGAAAGGGATCGGCGATTACATGGAGGAGGATCTGGCGGAAGCGCTGAAGCACTATCCACGGGCGGTCGATATCATCGACAAACCATTGATGGATGGGATGAACCGTGTGGGCGACCTCTTCGGGTCGGGGAAGATGTTCCTGCCACAGGTGGTGAAAGCAGCCCGCACCATGAAGAAAGCGGTGGCGATCCTGCAGCCGGTGATCGAGGCGGAGAAAACCACCGGTGGCGGTGCCTCGCAGAAAGCAGGCAAGATCGTGCTCGCCACTGTGAAAGGTGATGTGCATGATATCGGCAAGAACATTGTATCGATCATCCTCGCCTGCAACAACTACGAGATTATTGACCTTGGGGTGATGGTACCCCCTGAGCAGATCATTGAAGCAGTGAAAAGGGAGAAGCCCAATATATTGGGTCTCAGCGGTCTGATCACCCCTTCGCTCGAGGAGATGGCGGTGGTGGCTGCCGAAATGGAGAAAGAGGGATTCACCCTTCCGCTGCTGATAGGCGGCGCCACTACCTCCAGGTTACATACAGCACTGAAGATCGAACCAAAATACAATCGTGGGGCGGTGGTATATGTGAAAGATGCATCCCAGAGTCCCTCTGCAGTGGCCAATCTGCTGAACGTGGAGAAAAGGGATGATTATATAAGGAAGATAAGAGAGGAGTATGCACTGTTGCGCGAACACCGCTCACAGAAGCAGGTGAAGCTGCTCTCCCTGGATGAGGCGAGAAAGCATCCTTTCCAGATCGATTGGGAAAACTGGCAGCCACCGCGTCCCCTCAAACCGGGACGCACCGTGCTGCCTGTCATTCCGGTGTCGGAGATCATCCCCTATATTGACTGGAAATTTTTCTTCCATGCCTGGAATCTCTCAGCCAAGTTTCATACTGTGACACGCATCGATCGCTGTGAGCGTTGTCGTGCCGAGTGGGTAGCCACCTACCGTGAGGAGGAGAAAGAGAAAGCGCTGGAGGCTGCACGCCTCTACGATGATGCATGTGATATCCTGCAACGTTTTCGTGAGGAGAATGCTGATTATATCCGTGCGGTGTTTGGCATTTATGAAGCCAGCAGTGTCGGCGACTCCATCCTGATCGATGGAAAAGCGTTTCCTTTCCTGCGGCAGCAGAAGGAGAACGAACAACAGGTGTACTTCTGCCTGAGTGATTTCATTGCGCCGCAGGAGAGAGGCATCACCGATTATATCGGTGCTTTTGCCGTCACGGGCGGTGCAGGTGCCGATGCCCTGCTGCAGCAATATGAGGAGGAGGGTGATGCCTTCGCCTCACTGCTGGTGAAATCACTGCTCGATCGTCTTGCGGAAGCTGCCGCCGAGTGGCTCCACGCGAAAGTGCGTCGCCAGTATTGGGGTTATGCGTCGGATGAGGAGCTTACGGTAGCAGAGATGTTCGCCGTGAAGTATGTCGGTATTCGTCCCGCGGTGGGATACCCCTCCATCCCTGACCAGACGGTTAACTTCCTGCTGCATGACCTGCTGGGGAGCGAGGAGATTGGTATCTCCCTCACCGAGAACGGGGTGATGTATCCCAATGCCTCGGTGAGCGGCCTCTTTTTTGCCCACCCTCAGTCGAAGTACTTCGCCATTGGTGAGATCTCGGAAGAGCAGGTGACCGATTATGCCCGGCGAAGAGGGAGTGATCCGGAGAAGATCCGCAAGTTCCTGCTGGCAAATCTGGTCTAAATTCATATCTTTGCACACCAAAAACAAAAATTGCTATGCGAAGTTTCGGAAGTGATAACAACTCGGGTGTTCATCCCCGTATCCTGGAAGCCCTTACAGAAGCTAACAGCGGCCATGCGGTCGCCTACGGCGATGATCCCTGGACAGCGGAGGCTGTCGGCGTGGTGCGCGAACTGCTGGGTGAGGAGTCCATTGAACCTTTTTTCCTGTTCAACGGCACTGGTGCCAACGTGGTGGCACTGCAGGCTTCCACGCTGCCATTCCATTCTATTCTCTGTGCTGCCACCGCCCATATCGCGGTGGACGAGTGCGGTGCACCGGTGAAGCTGACAGGGGCCTCCCTCAAAGAGATTGACACCCCCGACGGTAAGCTCACCCCCGAACGGGTTCGTCCACTCCTCCATGGGTTCGGCTTCGAACATCACTCACAGCCGAAGGTGATCGCCATCTCACAGACTACCGAACTGGGCACGCTATACACCCCTGCGGAGATCAGGGCACTGGCTGACCTGGCCCATGCACATGAGATGTTTCTCTTTGTGGACGGAACCCGTATTGCCAACGCCTGTGCGCAACTTGGTATCTCACTCCGTGAGATGACAATCGATTGCGGAGTGGATATCTTTACGCTGGGTGGCACCAAGAACGGGTTGATGTTTGGTGAGGCGCTGGTCCCCCTGCGGGAGGAGCTGGCACAGCATATCCGCTATTACCGGAAGCAGACCACTCAGCTCTACTCCAAGATGCGTTACATTGCCGCGCAGTTCATCCCCTACCTGCGGGAGGGGATCTGGCTGGAGAACGCCCGCCGTTCCAATATGGCCGCGCAGATGCTTTACCGTGAGATGCGGTCGGTGAAAGGGATTGAGATCACCCAGAAGGTAGAGTCGAATGCGCTCTTTTTCATCCTCCCCAAGCGTATCACCGATCGTTTGCGGGAGCGCTATTTCTTCTACGATTGGGATGAGCGTCGCAACGAGATGCGGCTGGTTTGTTCCTGGGACACCACCGAAGCGGACATCCGCCAATTCTCTGATTATCTCAAACAGCTCACCGCGGACAGCTAACCGCTTATCGCTTACAACTTACAACTTATCCTCACAGCAAAAATTAAAACAATGTTCGATTTCTTAGACGTTTATCCCTGGCTCCTGCCAGTCATTATCTTCTTCGGACGCGTGATTGATGTATCGTTGGGCACGCTACGCATCATCTTTGTATCGAAAGGAGAAAAGTACAAAGCTCCCCTGATTGGCTTTGTGGAAGTGTTTATCTGGGTTGTGGTTATCTCACAGATCCTTTCCAGGGCCAACGATATGGTGGCTTACCTCTCCTATGCCGCTGGCTATGCTACAGGGAACTATGTGGGTATCCTGCTTGAGCAACAAATTGCATATGGAATTGTGCTCTGCCGCATCTATACCCGGAAGAATGGTGCTGAACTGGTACAGATCATCAACAAGCTGGATTTCGGGGCAACACTGACGCATGGCCTGGGATCAACTGATGCGGTCGATATCATTGAAACGGTGATCGACCGAAAGGAGATGAAAACCATGGAACGCACGCTCAACGAGTTTGACAAAAACATATTCTATGTAGTGGAAGATGTGCGTACCCGGCAAAATGGTATCTTCCCGAAACGAAAGTCTATTCTGGCGCAATGGCGCCTGGGGAAGTAGTTCAGCTACGTTCGGTTTTCTTCGCTTCCTGCCAGAAGGCTTCCATCTCTTCCAGCGTCACCTCTTTCAGCGGTCGCCCCTGTTCGCGGAGACGCTGTTCCATGTAGTTGAAACGGTAGATGAATTTGCGGTTGGTACGCTCCAGCGCGTTGTCGGGATTCACCTTGTAGAGCCGGGCGGCATTGATGATGCTGAAGAGCAGATCGCCAAACTCAGCTTCGATCCGTTCGGCATCCATTTGTTCAATTTCAACCTCCAGCTCGCCCAGTTCCTCTTTCACTTTCGCCCACACATCTTGCCGTTCGTTCCAGTCGAAGCCGGCATTGCGTGCCTTATCCTGGATGCGGTAGGCTTTCACCAATGCCGGCAAGGCAGAAGGAACGCCTTCGAGTACCGTCTTGTTTCCTCCTTTCTCTTTTAACTTGATCTGCTCCCAGTTCTTTTCCACCATGCCGGCAGAGTCGGCCTGATGGTCGCCGAAGACATGGGGATGACGGAAGATCAGCTTGTCGCAAATGGCGTGGCATACATCACCAATGTCGAACGCCTCTTTTTCTTCCCCGATCTTCGAATAGAAGACCACATGCAGCAGCAGGTCGCCCAGCTCTTTCTTGATCTCCTGGTTGTCGTCGGCAATGATCGCCTCAGCCAGTTCATAGGTCTCCTCAATGGTGTTGGCCCGCAGGCTCTCGTTGGTCTGCTCCCGGTCCCAGGGGCACTTGACTCTCAGCTCATCCATTATGTCAAGCAATCGACCGAACGCTTTCATTTTTTCTTCTCTCGTGTGCATATCAAAAAGGTGCAGAGACGACACCGGGTCGGCTCTGGTCCGGGTTGTTATTTGTTGAAATTTTTCAGTCCTGTCTCCAGGAACTCCAGGTATCTCTCTACATTCTCGTCGTAGGCGTAAGAAGGGCCTAGCGGTTTGCCCCCGTGATCGAGCGCGATATAGTAGGGTTGTGCATTGGCGCCGAACTTGTGGCGTTGCAGGTAGCTCCATTTGTCGCCAATGGTTTTCAGTCGTGTCGTTCGTCCGTTCTCTTCCACCTCGATGATCTCCGGCAGCCTTGTTTTGTCGTCCACCATCAGCGTGACCAGGATATATTCGTTGTCCAGCAGATCCTTCACTCTGGGATCGGTCCATACCGATGCCTCCATCTTGCGGCAGTTCACGCAACCGTAGCCGGAGAAGTCGATCAGCAGCGGTTTGTTCTGTTGTATGGCCATTGCCACGCCGGTCTCATAGTCGAGGGTCTGTGCATGTACCTCACCCTCGTAGAGGTTGAAGTCCTGCGTGTAGAGGGGAGGAGAGAAAGCACTGATCGCTTTCAGGGGTGCTCCCCAAAGGCCCGGGATCATGTATATCGCGAAAGCGAGCGAGATGATGGAGAGGAAGAGGCGGGGGATGGTGAGGTGTGGCACCTCACTGTCGCCCGGGAACCTGATCTTGCCCAGCAGGTAGATACCCAGCAGTGCAAATATGACGATCCACAAAACCAGAAACACCTCACGGTCCAGGATGCCCCATCCATATGCCAGGTCGGCTACCGAGAGGAATTTGAAGGCCAGCGCCAGCTCAAGGAATCCCAGTACCACCTTTACCGAGTTGAGCCATCCCCCCGACTTGGGCATGGTGGAGAGCCATGAGGGGAAGATGGCAAAGAGCGCGAAGGGGATAGCCAAAGCGATGGCAAAGCCGAGCATGCCGATGGCGGGTGCGATGATGCTCCCGGCGGTGGCAGCCTCCACCAGTAGTGTTCCAATGATTGGGCCGGTGCAGGAGAAGGAGACCAGCACCAGGGTGAAAGCCATAAAAAAGATGCTCAGTACACCCGTGGTGGAATCTGCTTTCTGGTCCATCCTGTTGGTCCATTTGGAGGGAAGCACCAGCTCAAAGCCTCCGAAGAAGGCAATGGCAAAGAAGACCAGTAAAGCGAAAAAGATCAGGTTGAAGAGTGCACTTGTGGCAAGGTTATTCAGGGCGCTGGCACCGAAGATGGCAGTGATCAGAAGTCCCAGCACCACGTAGATCACGATGATGGCTCCACCATAGATCAGTGCTTCGCTCACCGCTTTCCTCCTGTCACTCTTGTTTCGCTTCAGGAAGAAGCTGACCGTCATGGGGATCATCGGCCAGACGCAGGGGGTCACCAGCGCGATCAGCCCGCCTGCAAAGCCGGAGAGCAGGATCCAGAAGAGCGACATGCCGGCGGTACTCCCTTTCATGCCGAACTGTTGCAGCTCCTCAATTACCGGTGTCCAGAGGAGATCACTGTCGGGATCGGCTACGGTCGCCGTTGCAGCTGTGGCTGAAACGGCACTGTCTGAGCCGACAGACTCCAGCGGCTGAAGTGCCGTGAGCGCTGTTGATTCTGCTGCAGCGGCTACCATTACTGTGGACGGTAGATCGGCAGCGGTGAAAGCAAAGTCGTTGGGCAGGGGAGGGGTGCAGCTCTGGTCGTTGCATGCCTGTGCCCGCACATCGCCTGCAACAGCAAAGCTGTTTTTGTCGGTTACCCGCAATCGCTGCACGAAACGGGCACTCTCCTGAAAGGTGCCGATCTGCATGCCGAAGATGGCGTCGAACTTCACCTTAGCCTCTTTGCCGGCAGCATGGAACGCACCTACTGGTTCTGCGCCGGTGAGGTTGTCGAAGCTGATCTGTGTTGGTGTGGGGCCTCCCTCCGGTATGTTGGTATCGTAGAGGTACCAGCCCTGTTTGATCTTTACATCAGCCACCAGCTCTACCTCCCCGCCACCACGATCCTCCAGGGAAAAACGCCATTGCATCTCATCCTGTGCGAAAGCAAGGGTAGTGAAGAAGAGCACCAGCGACAGCATTGTCGTCAGTTTTTTCATATTCATCGTTCTGTAATCTTGTCGTTTAATCTGCAAAGGTAGTGAAATCAAAGAAACAGAATGTTTGCAGATGATGAAATAACCTCATGAGGTGAGAAATTGTTCATTTCATCCGAACGACCCGTGATGAATAATGAAGTGCGGGTATGCCTGCAAAGTTTACTCTTTTTTATGTTTATTTTACAATCTTTGGATGTATTTTGCTGTTAAGTTTTCAACAGTACGCTGTTTACAACTTTTTGAAGATTATATCGAGATAAAAAACTGCCCGAAGCGATTATCTCAGTAACTTTACAATCTTTTAGGAACAATAGCCAGATGAAATGGAAAAACAGAAACGAAAACCTTCGGTAAAAGTAGTTGAAAAAGCAGTGCTGGCTCCCGATATGGGAAAGCTGCCTCCACAGGCGCGTGAACTGGAGGAGGCGGTGCTGGGAGCACTGATGCTGGAGAAGGATGCCTATTCGCTGATCAGTGAGATCCTTAAGCCTGAGAGCTTTTATGATCCCTCTCATCAGCTGATATTTGATTCAATCCAGGGGCTGGCCATGCAGCAGAAACCGGTTGATGTGCTGACGGTGGTGGAGGAGCTGAAACGGCGGGGTGAGCTGGAGACCGCGGGGGGGGCCGTTTATATTGCCGAGCTCAGTGAGAAAGTGGCCTCTGCTGCTCACATCGAATATCATGCCCGCATCATCGCCCAGAAATACCTCGCCCGGGAACTGATCTCGTTCTCCTCGGAGGTGTCGCAACAGGCTTTCGATGAGACGGTCGATGTGGATGACCTGATGCAGGAGACCGAGGGGCGGCTCTTCGAGATCTCGCAGCGCAACGTGAAGAAAGATGTGATCCAGATCAACCCGGTGATCAAGGAGGCGATGCAGAACATCCAGCTGGCCGCCAACCGCAAGGATGGGATGAGCGGATTGCCCACCGGCTTTAAGGAGCTCGACAAGCTCACCTCCGGGTGGCAAAACTCCGACCTGGTGATCATCGCAGCCCGCCCGGCGATGGGGAAAACCGCTTTCGTACTCTCCATGGCGAAGAACATCGCGCTCGATTATGAGCAGCCGGTGGGAATCTTCTCACTGGAGATGTCGAATGTACAGCTGGTCAACCGTTTGATTGTCAATGTCTGCCAGATCAGGGGCGAGAACATCAAGAGCGGACGTCTGTCGGACGATGAGTGGGAGCGGCTCGACAAGAATCACAAATTTCTCTACAACGCTCCGATATACATTGATGATACCCCCAGTCTCTCTGTCTTTGAGCTGCGTACCAAAGCACGGAGGTTGGTACGTGAACATGGGGTGCGAACGCTGATCATCGACTACCTGCAGCTGATGAATGCCAGCGGAATGAGCTTTGGCAGCCGGGAACAGGAGGTGAGCATGATCTCCCGTTCTTTGAAGGGACTGGCAAAAGAGTTGAACATCCCTATTATTGCTCTCTCCCAGCTGAACCGCGGGGTTGAGTCGCGACAGGGGAACGATGGGAAGCGCCCTCAGCTGGCCGACCTGCGTGAGTCGGGTGCCATTGAACAGGATGCTGATATCGTCTGTTTTATCCACCGTCCCGAGTATTACCGCATCACCGAAGATGAGCGGGGCAACTCACTGGTGGGTATCGCCGAGATCATCGTGGCCAAGCATCGTAATGGCCCCACCGGTATTGCCAACATGCGGTTCGACAACGAATATGCCCGCTTCCAGAATCTGGATGATTATGCAGTTGGAAGAAACTATGTGGAGCGACCCTCAAGGATGAATAAACAGGTGAAAAGCGGTGATTCAACAGATCACCTTACCTCCTCAACAGCTGATTTTCATTCTCAGAACAGGGATCCATTGCCATTTTAAAATCCGATCAGAGGTGGTTAAGCTGACCAGGCAACGGGAGGCACTCTTTTGAAATAAATGGTCACGCCATGGCAGAAAAAAAAATTTCCCGATTTTTTTCCCTATTTTTGTCTGACGGTTGGGCGAACAACCACAGTTATTTTATTTATTTAAACAAGAAAAGATGGGTAACCTCATTCACCTGAGAAGGTTTATTGTCATCCTGTTCTGCCTGGTCGCAGCAGTCCACTCCCTGCAAGCCCAGCAGCTGCCATACGAGATTGTAACTATTGACGGTCAATCCTATTACAAGTACAAAGTACAACCGGGTGAAGGACTCTATGCCGTGTCGCGTACTTTCTCCGTGTCGGTAGCTGAGATCATTCGTCATAATCCGGGATCAAACAACGGACTGCAAAACGGGCAGGAGTTGTTGATTCCTATATCCAAAGAGGTTGAAAGTACCGTTTCTGCCAAGGCGCGGCAGGTTGATTCCCGGCAGGATCCTGCTGATCAGAACAACACTTTCAAACACACCGTGGTTAAGGGGGAGACAGTTTACAGTATTTCGCGGATGTATCATACCACGGTCGACCAGATCATTCAACTCAATCCGGAGGCCGCCGAAGGTATTTCCGTAGGGTCGGTGCTGACCATCCCCCAGCGCCGTGTCATCAGCAGAGAGAAAGAAGAGAATTACCGTTATCACACCATCCTCCCCAAGGAGACCCTCTACTCTGTTTCAAAAACCTACCGGCTGAAACCGGAGGATGTGATATTGGCCAATCCCGGACTCTCAGTTGAGACTTTTCAAATTGGGAAGACCATCCGTATTCCTTTTTTTGAGTCTTATGAAGTGGTGGAACCGCTTGAGGAGCAGACCACCAATATCATCCATACGGTGGTGAGAGGTGAAACGCTCTATGGCATAGCCGGAAAGTATGGCGTGGAGGTGTCACAACTCGAAGAGATGAACCCAATGCTTTCCGGTGGATTGAAACCCAATATGGAGTTGATTGTGCCGGTGCCGCGAAGCAGGGTTGAGAATGTGTCACGCTCCGAACAGGAGCAGGCAAACAGGCTTCTGTTGCAACGGCATGCAACACAACCTGTCGATGTGATGCGTGTTGGTCTTTTGCTTCCATTCCTCGACCAGACCAGCAGAGGGCATCTGCGTCTGCAGGAGTATTACGAGGGGTTTCTTCTTGCGGTGAATGACCTGAAGAACAGGGGCGCCAACCTGGAGCTCTATGTTTTTGAGATAGGGAAAGGGAATGATACCAGAAAGCTGGAGAGCCTGCTGGAGACACTCGAGATGCAATCGCTCAACCTGGTTATTGGAGGTGTGACGGATGCCCAGATAAAGGTGCTTTCTGATTTTTCACGTTCGAACAACATTAAGTATGTGGTACCCTTTTCACAAAGCAATGCTGAGGTACTCAACAATGGCAGTATGTTCCAGGTGAATCCCATGAACAGCCTCATACATACAAAGACGGTAGCCTATTTCACCGAAAAGTTCCGGAATGCGAACATCATTTTTGTGGGAGGAGGTAGCCATCCCCAACAGGAGTTCATCTCGCTGCTGCAAGCATCACTCAAACAGCAGAACATCTCCTATGGCTCGGTGGAATCACCTCTGGAGATGGCTGCAACCATCGCCCCCATGCTCCGTCAGGGACAGGAGAATCTTATGCTGCCTGTCAGCAGTGATGCCACTACACTACGGCAAATCATCGCTGAACTGAAGAAGCTGCATGAGTCCAATCCGGGGATTGTGACCACTCTCTTTGGACACCCCGATTGGCAGACCTATTCAGACCTGAGTGATGAGCTTGCGCAGTTTGGAACCTATTTCTACACACCATTCTTTGTGGATAAGCAGTCACGCGACACTGAAATATTCCTCGATAAATTCAGAAAATGGTATGGTCGAGATCTACTCGAGACCTATCCTTCTTACGGCATGTGGGGGTATGATACCGCTCTTTTCTTTCTCACCGCACTTCAACGCTACGGTTTGCATTTTGAACAGCAGATCAACAGTGTGAATGTCTCTTCCATTCAGTTTCCCTTTCATTTTGAACGGCTGAACAACTGGGGGGGACTTATCAATGGAGCCCTCTACATCATTCACTACGATCGCGATGGGAGAATTCAGAAAACCAAACTGAGCAGATGAAAAGGTTTGTTTTATTTATCGCCCTCCTTGTAGGCGTCAATACCGTTTTCGCACAAAGAGAATCTACCCGCAGTGAGTTCTATTTGGGTGGTGGCGGGGGTGTGAACTTCTCCAGTATGGACTTTGTGCCCTCCATAGAACAGTCACAAAAGATGGGTATCGTGGGAGGGGTTTCGTTGAAATATATTTCTGAGAAGCATCTCGGACTGATCGCAGAACTCAATTTTGTACAAAAGGGGTGGAGCGAAACATTCGATCCCGAATCGGGATTCTCCTACTCGAGAACCCTCAACTATCTTGAATTGCCATTTATGACACATGTCTATTTCGGTAACAAAATTCGCTTCATTTTCAATGCAGGTCCCAAATTGAGCTTTCTCCTGGGAGAAGATCAAGAGATGAGCAGTGCCCTTGCTGACGACCTGGCCGCCCGTCGTGAGGCAAATCCCGATGCTCCCATCGGGGTTCAATATGGCTCGATGGATGAGATGAAAAGGCTGGACTACGGGGTGATTGGCGGTCTCGGGATGGAGCTGAAAACAGACATGGGCGATTTCGACCTGGAAGGGCGTTACTACTTCGGATTGGCCGATCTTTTCACCAGCAGTCGAAGTGAAAATGCCTACTTCTCCCGTTCCGCTCACCGGATTATTGAGGCAAAACTGACCTGGTATTTCAAAATTCATTGATTTTTTTTTGTCAATTAAAAAATATGTAGTACTTTTGAACATTAATGTATGTATATATGTTCATATATTTATCATATGCAAAAGGAGATACAACAACTGGAATCGGAGGAGATACGGGTAGATCGTTCCTACTTTGAGGAAGCAGCCTACATGTTAAAGGCGGTGGCAAACGAGATACGTCTCTGTGTGGTACTGCAGTTGACCCGTGACGAAGAGAAAACTGTTTCGGAATTAATGGAGGGGATGGATTGCGAGCAATCGCTGCTGTCGCACCATCTCACCGATATGCGGGCAAAGGGTATCCTCCAGTGCCGCAAGAGTGGTAAGCACAATTATTATTCGCTGAAAGACAAACGCTTTTCGAATGTGCTGCGCTGTCTGGTCAATTGTGGCGACAATCGTGAGAAAGAAAAAGAGCATATAGCGTAAATCAGATAAAAAAATTATGAACCTAAAAGAGAAGAGCAGAATTTATTTCCAAAGACATTGGTTACGGATAACCGGTGTGGCTGTAGGTTTACTGGGGGGCTACCTCTACTACTATTATGTAGGGTGTGTTTCGGGCACCTGCCCCATCACCTCCAATCCCTACAGGATGATGCTTTATGGAGCACTGATGGGTTATCTGTTGTTTGATATTTTTTCAAAGGATAGCCATCGCGACAAGCATACTGAACGAGTTACAAATCAAAACGATAATCATACAGAACAATGAAAACCCTGACCAAAACCCTACTTGCTGCAGCATTGATCCTTGTTGTGGCATCCTGCAGCAACAGCAATCAGAAAGAGCGATTGAAAGAGACCGAAACAAAACAGTTAACAAATACAATTCAAAATTCAGAAATCAAAATGGTAAAAACAATCAAACTGACAAGAGCTGACTTTCTTACCAAAGTGGCAAACTTTGAAGCCAACCCTGAAAAATGGGTTTACCTGGGAGACAAACCCTGTATCATCGATTTTTACGCCGACTGGTGTGGTCCCTGCAAGATGGTAGCTCCCATCCTTGAGGAGCTGGCAGCAGAATATGAAGATGAGATCTACATCTACAAGGTAGATACCGAAGCGGAGCAGCAACTGGCTGCCGAATTTGGCATCCGCAGCATCCCATCCTTGCTCTTCTGCCCCATGGGAGAAGCACCCCAGATGGCTCAGGGAGCACTTCCCAAGGAGGCATTCAAGCAGGCTATTGAGGAGGTATTATTAAAGAAATCATAAATTTGAACCCTATGAATGAGATGTTTTTTGAAAGCAGAAGCAGATTTTCTTTCGCTGAGACCCTGCAGAAACTCTCCGATCTGGTACCGGCGAGTGGATGGAAGGAGATCTCGGTACTGGATTTGCAGGAACTCATGAAGAAGAACGGCAAAGAGATTCTTCCCGTGAAAGTAGTTGAACTTTGTAGACCTGACTACGCATACCGATTGCTGTCGGATGATAGTCAGCGCATCTATTCCAATATGCTGCCATGCCGTATCTCAGTGTATGAGAAAGGTGACGGCAACTGTTATATCTCCCGCATGAATACAGCAATGATGGCTGCACAACTGGGCGGAGTGACCGAGGAGGTGATGACTGCTGCCTATCATGATGCGGAGGAGATGATCCGGCAACTGGTTGTGGCAGAGTAGTGACCCATTTCACCGGTTACGGACCGGAAATTACTAGCGGGAATGTTCATGACTGAATGTTCCCGCTTTTAGTATTGTGGATAAGTTGATCCGTTGAGAAACAGAAACACAGAAACAGAAATGGCAAACGATCACTTTTTTGTACCTTTGTATCCTGAAAGGAGAGCTTTCCTATGAACAAAAGAGCGGAATATGAGATCATGGCCCCTGCCGGATCCTACGAGTCGTTGACAGCAGCTATTCAAGGCGGTGCCGACGCTATCTATTTTGGCATCGAGGGACTGAACATGCGTGCCCGGTCATCCAACAATTTCACCATCGACGATTTGCATCAGATTGCGCAGATCTGCCGGGAGCACAACCTGAAAAGTTATCTCACGGTGAACACAATCATTTATA
>WOYI010090339.1_pt1 | contig 29821 bp, 27 predicted proteins | sample 6423411 | NCBI WGS metagenome assembly WOYI01 (sample SAMN13441803, study PRJNA592873) | oil field metagenome | biome: oil field; feature: oil-well bore; material: oil-contaminated soil; isolation source: oil-contaminated soil from oil-well borehole | place: Germany: Wietze | collected 2016-10-18 ...
GCGAGAGCGAGGAGTACGAGCCCGGCACCTTCATCATGTCGCCGAAGGTGGTGAGCACCACGCCAGGCTGGCGGGCGATCTCGATCGCGAGGTCGATATCGGGATTCGCCGTGACGCAGACGGGGCAGCCGGGTCCGGAGAGCAGGGTGATCGTCTCGGGCATCAGGCCGCGGAGGCCATGCTTGGCGATCGCCATCGTGTGCGTGCCGCAGACCTCCATGAGCTTCGCGGGCACGGTGGCGGTCTCGTGGATCGCGTCCACAAGCCGCCTGGCGACCTCCGGGTCGCGGAAACCGTCGAGGACCGAGTTCACGAGGCAGCGGCCTCGGCCGCAGCCTCTTCGTCTGCCTCGGCTGCGAGCTCGTCAGCGGTGCGGATGCCCATCTGCCGCAGCATCGCGAGGCTCTCCTGGGCGAACTCCTCGTCGACCACTTCGATCGCGAACCCTGCGTGTACGAGCACGTGGTCGCCCACCGTGGCGGCGGGCGTCATCATGAGGCTGATGAAGCGCTTGACGCCGAGGATGTCGACCTCGGCCATCGAGTTATCGTTGGGCTCGCTGACGATCTTTGCGGGAATCGCGAGGCACATGTGCGGGACCTCCTGATGTGGGCGTTCGAGCGGCCGTTGACGGCACCCACCCACTATAGCGGGCGGGGCGCTCGTTGCCGAGTGTGGCGGGGAGCTAAGTCGGGCCGAAGGGCCGCAAGATCGAACCCCCGAATGGCACCACTGCCCGTCCACGTCTTAGCTCCCCGCCACACTCCGAAGTGCTACGCTGGTGAGAAAGAAAGAGCGCCGCTGAGCGGCGCTCTTTCCGTTTGAGGCTCAGGAGGAGCTCACTGCGGTCTTGGGCCGCAAGGCCGATACCGGGACGCTCGCATCACTCCGCCCGCGCGTGCAGCCGTACGTGGAGCGGGTGAGGGTCTGGCATGCGTGATCCGGGTGTGCATCTCGAGGACATGGTCGGGGCGTGCGAGCGGAGCGTCTCGTTTTCACGCGGTGTCGGACACGACGACTTGATGGATGAGAGCGGACCTTTCCGGGGTGCTGTTCTGCATCAGTTGATGATTCTTGGCGAGGCCGCCAGGAACGTGCCCGACGAGTGGAAGCACCGATACGAGAACATTCCCTGGGCGCGGATCGCCGGAATGCGTGACGTGGTCGCGCACTACTGTCTTGGTATCGAGGATGCGATGGTGCTTGAGGCGGTCCGGGCCGAGGTCCCCAGGGTACTGCCGGAACTGCGCGACATGCTTGCTCGGATTGATCAGCAGTTCCCGGGATCCTAGTCCGCGCTACACCTCGTGGCGGCGCGCCCACGCCACCACGGCCTGGCCGAATGCGATGCCGCCGTCGTTGGCCGGGAGGCGCAGGTGGGTGAGCGGTGTGAGGCCGACGGCTGCGAGTCCTTCAACGGCCCCTCGCATGACAAGGCGGTTCATGAACACACCGCCTGCGAGCGCCACGCGCGTGAGGCCGAGGGCGGGCGCGAGCTGTGCGCATACATCCACGACCGCCATCACGACCGCGCGGTGGAAGCGCGCGGAGATCACGGGTGCTCCCACGCCCGCCGCGACGTCGTCGAGGACTGCGCTCAGCACGGGCGCGCTGTCCACGACGAGCGCACCCCCCGATCCTTCGGCGACGCCGAACGCGTACGCGCCTTCAGCGGAAGGATCCGCCACCGCCTCGAGCTCGATCGCAGCCTGGCCCTCGTACAGCGCATCGTCGCGCACACCCGCGAGTGCGGCCGCCGCGTCGAACAGGCGCCCCATCGAGCTCGTACGCGGCGTGTTGATGCCGTGTTCGATCATCGCGAGGATGGTGCGTTCCTCGCCTTCGGCCAGGCGCGCGCGGAGCGCGGACGCGCCGGGATGCTCGAGCAGCCCGCACTCGGCGAGCATGCCGAGCGCCATGCGTGCCGGCCGCCTGATGGCCGCCGCGCCGCCGGGCATGGGCACCGTGCGCAGGTGCGCGACGCGCTCGAAGCCCGCGAGATCGGCCGCCAGCCACTCGCCGCCCCAGATGGTTCCGTCCGGGCCGTAGCCGGTGCCGTCGAGCGCCACGCCCAGCACGCGGCCGCCGAGGCCGTGCTCGGCGAGCACGCTCGCGATGTGCGCGTGATGGTGCTGCACGGCCATGGCCGGTAGGCCGAGCGAGAGCGCGTGCTTGGTGGAGAGGTACTCGGGGTGGAGGTCGTACGCCACGATCTCCGGCCGCACCCGGAACAGACGCTCGTAGAGCGCGATCGTGCGCTCGAACGCCTCGAGCGTCTCCGCGTTCTCCATGTCGCCGATGTGCTGCGAGACGAACGCATGCTCGCCGGTGAGCAGGCAGAACGTGTTCTTCTGCTCGGGGCCGCATGCCAGGATGTCCACGTCGCTCGCATGCGGTGCGACGAGCGGGAACGGCGCATAGCCGCGGGCGCGGCGGATGAACTCGACGCCCACGCCCGGGGTGTGGCGCACGACCGAGTCGTCGTAGCGCGAGTAGATGTCGCGATCGTGCATCAGGAACGCGTCGGCGATGTCGGCGAGCCGGGCGAGCGCCTCGGCGTTGCCGGTGGCGATCGGCTCATCGCTGCGGTTGCCCGAGGTCATCACGAGCGGTCCGCCGAATGCGTCGAGCAGCAGGTGGTGGAGCGGCGTGTACGGCAGCATCACGCCGAGCTCGCGCAGGCCGGGTGCGAGGGAGGGGGCGAGCGGGGCCGTCGCGCCGTCCCGGAGTCGCAGCAAGACAATGGGGGCGGCCGGGCCGACGAGCAGCGCCTCCTCCTCGGCCGAGATCTCGCAGAGCGCACGCGCCGCGTCCAGCGACCGCACCATCACCGCGAGCGGCTTGCCCCAGCGGTGCTTGCGCTCGCGAAGCCGCACCACGGCTTGCTCATCGCGCGCATCGCACGCCAGCTGGAACCCGCCCAGTCCCTTCACCGCAACGATAGCGCCCGAGCCGAGCAGGGCTGCCGCCTCGGCTATGATCGCCGCCGCCCGCTCGCGTTCGGCCGACGGATCGCGATGGGGACGAGGTACTTGCTCTTTCTGAGGATTCCATTCGGTGTCGGTAGGCGGTCCAGCCGGGAGGGCCCCCGGCGAGGACCGTCTGAGCGCCGGACCCTCCCCCGACGGACTGCCGTGGGAGCGATTGAGGTAGAGCCGCGGCCCGCACCTGAAGCACGCGTTCGGCTGTGCATGGAACCGCCGGTTGGTGGGATCGCCGTACTCGGCGGCACATTCGTCGCAGAGCGGGAAGTCGCGCATCGTCGTGAGCGGCCGGTCGTACGGTACATCTTCGATGATCGTGAACCGCGGCCCGCAGTTGGTGCAGTTGGTGAACGGGTAGCCGAAGCGGCGGTCATCCGGATCGCGCAGCTCGGCGGCGCACGCGTCGCACGTGGCGATGTCGGGGGAGACGAGCGTCATCGCACCCGCGATCGCCTCACTCTCCACGATCACGAACCCCTCGTGCCTCTCGGCATCCACCTCTTCGGCGATCACGCCGGTGACGACCGCCATCGGCGGGGCCTCGTCGCGGATGGCGCGCACGAACGCTTCAACCGCCGCGCTGTCGCCCTCGGCGAGTGCGAAGACGCCGTCGGAGGTGTTCTTCACCCAGCCGCGAATGCCCAGGCGCAGCGCGAGGTTGTAGACGAACGGCCGGAAGCCCACGCCCTGCACGACGCCCGTGACGTGCAGCGATACGGCGCGCACGAGGCTACTTCCCGTGGTAACCGTCGGCGACGAACCGGTTGTTCAGCAGCACGAACAGCTGGTAGCTCTGGTCCAAGAGCTGCATCGCATCGTTGCCCATCGAGGGCTGGAGCGACTCCTTCGCGCCGTTGAACGGTGAGTCGTGGATGAAGGCGTTGCGTGCCTCGCGCATCTGACGCCAGCGGTAGGGGAAGTCACGATAGCCGAGCTCGGCGGCGGCCTCCTCGAACTCCTCGCCGGCGAGCGCGGGGAAGAGCTTGCCGATGCGCGTGCCGATTGCGCGCTGAGTGTCGATCACCATGCGGCGGAGCGGCAGGTCGGCGCCGTGGGCGTCCATGATGCGGTCGAGGATGTCCTCGAGGACGGCCTCAAGGAGTGCCATCACCAGGATGACGACGATCTCATGGTCGCCCTGCTGGTGGTAAGCGCGGATGCGGGCATCAAGCCGGCGGATGCGCTCGGTGGGATAGACACGCCGTTCCATTCCCGACGCGTCGCACTTCGGACAGGGGTGCTCGTGGTCGAGGAACGACGGATCGGCGGTGAGGTACCCGCAGACGGGGCACTCGTAGTACACGGGCGCCTCGTCGCTCTGTGGCGCGAAGACCGTGCGGTGCGGCGGCTGGTAGACCTGCGTGGTGCGATGCTTCTTGTTCATGCGCTGATTGTAGCAGTCAGCGCGATCACGACCGCATCATCCTGACCGCCCACGGCAGCTCCAGCCCGTGCTCGTGAAGCAATGCTTCATCGGCGAGCACTTCGTCACGGGAGCCACAGGCGACGATCCGGCCGCCGTCGAGCACGGCCGCGTCCGCGCAGAGCTCCCAGGCCACGTCCATGTCGTGCGTGGCGATGAGCGCGGTGGTGCCGAGGGAGGCGAGCAGGTCGATCATCTGCCGGCGTGACCGCGGATCGAGGTTCGCGGTGGGCTCGTCGAGTACGAGCACTCGCGGATCCATCACGAGCACTGTCGCAAGGGCGGCCCGCTTGCGCTGACCGAAACTCAGGTGGTGCCCGGGTCGGCTCGCGGCGTCGGCGAGGCCGACCTCGTGGAGCGCCCGGTGTACGCGCTCGTCCGTCTTTTCGGCCGACAGACCCATGTTGAGCGGGCCGAACGCGATGTCCTCGTACAGCGTCGTCATGAAGAGCTGGTCGTCGGGGTCCTGGAAGACCAGTCCGACATCTGAACGGATACCGCGAACCGTGTCATCGGCAACGCTGCGGCCCGTGATGCGCACGTCGCCGCCTGTAGCGCGCAGGATGCCGTTGAGGTGCAGGAGCAGCGTCGACTTCCCCGCGCCGTTCGGGCCGAGAAGCGCGAGGGAGCGGCCCTCATGCACGGTCAGGCTCACATCGTGGATCGCCTCGGTGCCGTCGGGATAGCGGTAGCTCACGCTCTCGAGATCGATCAGCGGCAGTGTGGTGTGGTCGCCCATCGTCGCCTTTCAGTAGAGCGCCAGGGCCGCCGCCGAGAGCGCGGCCGTCATGATGAGCAGGACTTCAGCGATGCCGATGCGCGTGATGCTGGTCGCGGGCAGCGTGCCCGTGTAGCCGCGCGCGAGCATCGCGGCGTACACGCGCTCCCCACGCTCGTAGGACCGTACGAACAGGTTGCCTGCGATGCTGCCGAGCGCGGCCAGCAGGCGTCGGCCGCGCAGGTGCGGTGCGCGGCTGGCGAGTGCGATGCGCAGCGAGTGCAACTGGCCGCCGAGGACACTCACGTAGCGCGCGATGAAGGCGAGCAGCATCACGAAGACACCCGGCACGCCGAGTTTGCGCAGCCCCTGCAGGAGGTCGGCCGTCCGTGTGGTCGCCGCCAGGAGCAGCATGCAGAGCGCCGAAAGCCAGGCCTTGCTGATGATGCCCCAGGTGACGAGCCACCCGCCGCCCGACCAGGCAGCCGCGAGCCCGGCGGCGTTCCACGAGCCGCCGCTCGCCTGGAGCGGGGCGAGCAGCGCGATGGTGGCGGCGACCGGGAGGACCGCGAGACTCCTGGCGATCACGCGTCGCAACGGCAGCCGTGCGATCACGGCCACCGCAGCGAGCAGTGCGCAGAGTAGCGCGAACTCGGCGGATCTCAGTGGCGCGGTGGTCACCACGCCAAGCACCAGTGCGAGCGCCGCGAGGATCTTCGCGCGCGCGTCGAGGGCGTGGATCGGCGATACGATATAGGTGAGTGACTCGAACGAGGTCGGGTGCGTGTGCTGGTGTGGCGGACCTCCGGGGTCCGTCCGGTGATGGTGCGGATGCCGATGTGGCGGCCCCCCGGCATGCTCGTGAGCATGCTGGTGGAAGCCGTCCTCGGTGTGTGAGTATCCGGCCACGGCCTCCTGCTCTCTACCGGGGCTGCCGCGAGCGACGATCGCGCAGCGCGGCCATGAGTGCCCACACGAGCGCCCCGGTGACGATCAGGCCGACGAGTCCCGCGAGCACCCCTGCGAGTGTCTCGTTCGTGATGCCGGGCATGACGTAGTCCGGCATCGCACCGCCTGTCACGGACACCTCCTCGAACGCCGAGCCCAGATGCTCGTACACATACTCGAGTCCGTCGGGGTTCGCCGAGGCCACGAACGACAGCCCGGCAGCCACGACCGCGATGCCGCCCAGCCCGAGCGCCGTCTTGCGCAGCGAACGCGCATCGACGGGGATGCGCGCATCGCGGGCGAGCAGGTCGGGGCGCACCGCGAGCAGGTAGCTGACGAGGCCCGCGGTGATGGCACCCTCGCCGAGTCCGATGAGTGCGTGCCAGAAGCCCATCGCACCGAGCACCGGACCGAGTGGCGCGCGTCCCGAGAGCCACAGCAGGGCTCCGGCGGCGAGTGCGGCGGCAACGCAGGCGGTCCACGCCGCGGCGAATGCGCCCGAGACCTTGAAGGTCCTCGTCTCGCGCACGCGCGTGACCGCACGGTAGATGACGCTGCCCACCAGCGGCCCGATGATGGCCATCGTGAGCATGTTGGCGCCGAGGGCGGTGATGCCGCCGTCGGCGAAGAAGACGGCCTGCACGGTGACCACGGCCGCCATGACGAGCATGGCGGGCCACAGGCCGAGGACGATCGCGGCCGCCGCACCGCCGGCGAAATGGCCGGACGTGCCGCCTGCCACAGGGAAGTTGAGCATCTGCAGCGCGAAGATGAGCGCCGCCATGACCGCCATCATGACGATCGTGCCGTCTGAAAGGCGCCGCCGGACTTCACGGATGGCGTAGGCGAGCACGCCGGCAGATCCCAGCCAGGCGGGTACCCACGTCGTCGCCTGAAGCATGCCGTCAGGAATGTGCACGAGAGGCCTCCCTCATCGAAACCCGGTCGTCTCGTGCGAACCTTCGGAGGAACGCGCTTTCGGCCCTGCGCCGGGCCGGTCTGAGGTGGTGCTAGAGCCGCTCGATCGTCACGTCGTCATCGTCGGTGATGCCGAGGTCGGCCACGGCCGAATCGAGCTTCTCGCGCGCCTCGCCGAGCAGAACGGTCACCTGCGCGAGCTGGGCGCTCGTGGCCGAGCGGCGACCGTGGTCGGCGAGATGGTGGAGCTGCTCGAGGTGCTGCTGCGACAGCGCGAGCGAGTCGTTGATCATTGCCACGGCCAGTTTCATCTGGCCGGTGTTGATGCCGCCTTCACACATGCTGACTCCTTTACCGCTCGGGGGGTCCGGTCTGCTAGCGGGCGTTCAGTACCACGGTGTGGTCGAGCAACCGCACCTCCTTGAGCGTGGCCTCCACGGCGCGATGACCGCCGTAGAGGTCGTAAAGCTTGAGGAGTCCATCTTCGGGAACGATCGTCGTCACGTCATCGATCGCCTCGATCTCGGAGCCGTCGGGCCCCTGGATGACCACACGGGCCTCACACATCGCCTACACCTCCTTGCCGATGATGGAAGCCACCGTTGCGATGGCCTCCTCGAGCAGATGGGGAAGCGGGTCCTTCGTGGTCCCGACCAGGTCGAGCCTGGGATTCGTCAATGGAAGCATAACCTTGCGGGCGGCGCTGAGCGAGAGCGCCTCGGCCATTCCGGGCGTGACCTCACCCATCATCGAGTTCGGGATAAGCACCGACAGTGGCCCCACGAGGACGCTCACATCGCGCACCGTGACACGCACGGCGTTCTCGCCCGTGGCGCCCCGGTTGGAGCCGGCCTTCAGCATCGCGGACGTGGCGGTGGAGTTCGTCCCCACGGCGAGAATCTCGACCGACTCGCCGAAGGCGCTGCGCAGCCGCTGCACGATCTCCTGACCGATGCGGCCGCCCATCCCATCTACGACCATGATGCGGGAGGTCACGCGTGTCTCCGGATCAGTCGTGGCTTAGAGCCAGTCCGAGAGCTCGTCGGCGAGGCGCTTCTTCGGCATCGCACCCACGAGCTTCTTCACGACCTCGCCGTTGTTGAAGACGAGCAGCGTCGGGATGGAGAGCACGTCGAACTTCGTCGCGGTGGCGGGGTTCTCATCGACGTTGAGCTTCGCGATGGTGATCGCGGGATACTCGGTGGCCATCTCCTCGAGCACCGGTTCCATCATGCGGCAGGGGCCGCACCAGGGGGCCCAGAAGTCGAGCACGACCGGCTTGTCGCTTGCCACGACATCGGCCTCGAAGCTTGCATCGGTCACGTGCTTCAGCGTCTCGCTCATCGCGTGCTCCTTTCGCGCCCCGCCGGCTCTAGCCGATCTGGCACAGACGATCGTCGATGTACCGCAGCGCCTCGAACGCCGCCGAGGCTCCGCCGGATGCCGCCGTGATGACCTGCTTGAGGTCCGACACGGTCACGTCACCCGCCGCGTACAGCCCAGGGTACGATGTGAGGCCGTTCGGGTCTATCTTCACGTATCCGTTCCCGTCCAGGTCGCAGAGGTCACGCACGAGGTCGCTCTTCGGCTCCACGCCGACGAAGATGAAGACGCCGTCGAGGGGGAGGAACTCGTCCGGTTCGCCGTTGGTCGCCCGGAGTACGAGGCCGCTGACCTTACCGTCGGCCCCCTTGACCTCCACAGGCACGCGGCTCCACTTGAGCTCGATCTTCTCGTTGTCGAAGCAGCGCTCCTGGATGCACTTGGTGGCCCGCAACTCGTCACGCCGGTGGATGATGTACACCTTCGCGGCGAACTTGGTGAGGAACATGGCCTCTTCGACCGCTGCGTCGCCGCCGCCGATCACCGCGACGGTCTTGTCGCGGAAGAGCGCCCCGTCACACGTGGCGCACCAGGAGACGCCGCGTCCGGTGAACTCGGCCTCGCCGGGTACGCCGAGCTTGCGCGGCACCGCTCCGGCGGCGAGGATCACGGCCTTGGCGAGCACCTGTTGCCCCTCCGAGTCCGTCAGCACGAAGTCCAGGTCGCTCGGCTCGATCCTCTCGACCGAGGCGAAGGTGCGGAATTCCGCGCCGAAGCGATCAGCCTGGCGGTACATGAGGTCGCCGAGTTCGGAGCCCGATATGCCGTCCGGGAACGCGGGGTAGTTCTCCACATGATCGGTCGTGACGATCTGGCCGCCGGGCAGTGCCGTCTCGAAGACGACGGTCTTCGCTCGCGCCCGGGCCGCGTACAGTGCAGCCGTCATGCCCGCGGGACCGCCACCCACGATCGCGATGTCGATGGTCTCCACTAGATGGTCGCCTCCGTCGGCATGTAGGTCTCCGGAATGTCGATAGTGACCCCGGCTTCTGCGGCCTCCTGCTTGATGGCCTTGAGGTTGTCACGGGCGTTGGTGTCGATGATCGTGTCGTGCGGGTCGCTCGTATCGTGCAGCAGGTCGACCACGGTCATGAATTGGCGCGCGGCCGCCTGATAGTCTGATCTTCCGCGCCAGTAGAACACGCCGAGATTGAAGCTCGCGTTCACGTGCTCCGGGTTCGACTGGATGACCTGGGAGGCCTCCTGGATCGCCCGGTCGGTCTCACCGATATAGAAGTACAGGACCGCCATGTCGGTGCGGACATCCCCGTTGTCGGGCTCGGAGCGCAGGTAGGTCGTGTAGTACTCGATGCCCTTGCGGGCGTATGCGGCTCCGCCCGTCTGCTCGTGGATCGCGTAGTACGCGTTGGCGACCTGGAGGGTGGCGTCAAGGTCCGACGGCGTGCGCTGGAGGGTGGTCAGGCCGTCGAGCAGCGCGCGCTGATCGTCCGACAGCATGTCGCGGAACTCGGTCGGCACGCTGGCGGAGCCGCCGTTCCCGCCCGTGATCCGCGAGGTGTAGAGAGACAACGCGAGCACGCCGGCGAATACCGCGAGCGCGATCGCCAGGATGGTGATCGGGGTCTTGTATCGCTGGAACCAGCGGACGGTCCGTTTGCCCAGACCGGCATCGATCTCAGAACGCCGCTCCACCCTGATGCCGTACGTCTGTGCCTTGAGCAGCATGTTCAGGTCGTTCGTGACGAGTGTGAGCCCCTCGCATCCCTCGGCGCAGGCCTGATAGGCCGTGGCGAGGATGCGGTCGTCGGCGTTGCGTGTGGCGAGGCCCTCCGGAAGCGCGACATCACCGGCGAGAGGAACCACGCGGATCGTCCCGCCGTCGGGCAGCGTCACGCCTTCGATGAGGCTCCCGTTCTCGGAGAACTCGAAGAGCATACGGCTGACCTCGCGGCCACGGAACCTGAGGTCCGGATCGACACGCGACACTTTCAGTTTGTCGATCTCACCGAGAACGGTCTCGGGGATGATCACGTCCGAGTCTGGATACGCGAGCAACACGCCCGGGTCGGACAGCAGCACGTTGGTGTCGAGGACTATGGTGCGCATCTGGTCTACCTCACTTGTCCCGAGACGCCCGTGGCGTGTCGTGGGAGTCCTCTAGCATAGTATCAGCAACGGGGCTGCCCACCTTGCGCCTGATGATCACGAGCAGCACGGCGAGCACCGCGACCACCATGAGGATGGTGGCGAGACGATCGATGTAGGACGCTCGCACCCCTACCGCGGCCTCGGTAACGGTCATGTCGCCAGCACGGACGGATATGGCGATCTCATCCGAGAGTGCGTTACCGAGGTCGACCGGCAGCGTGAGGAAGTTCTGTGTCGGCTGAGCCACGATCTCCTGCGCGCCGACCGTGGACTGCCTCGTTCCCGAAGCGGCGAGCAGTGTGAGGTTCAGCTGCTTGCCGGTATCGTTGATCAGCGTGAGGGGGAGCTCGCCGTTGGTGCCGGACAGGGTCACGTCCTCGGCCTCCAGACGGATGAGGGCGAACTGGGCGGTAACGTACTCCAGCGCTTCCGCCGACCGGGCGAGTCCCTGCGTCCGGCCCGAAGCGCGGCTCCCCTCCGAGGTGATCAGCGAGCTCTCTGCCGCAAGGAGTGCCCGGACTGCGGCGGTCGCGTCCGGGTCATCGGGGCCTGCGGCCCGGGCATAGGCGAGCGCCGCTGACCTGCCCGCGACGATCTCGTTCCAGTACTCGACATCGTCGGGCTCACCCGAACGTTTCGCGATCGACGCGGACTCCCGATCGCTCGCGCGCGTGAGCGAACCGGCTTCGCGCGCTCGCAGCCAGGAAGCGTCGCCGAGCCAGTCGACCACATGGCGGACGTCCTCGGTGGTGTGGGGCGAGCCGGGTCCGACCTCGAGCAGCACCACCACGGCACCGCCGTCGAGTTGCTCGAACAGGGCATCGTAGAACGCGTCGGGCCCTTCCAGAGCGCCGGCCGCCGCCGCGTCGTTCACGACGAGAACCTTCGTGTCTGTGCCGTCGACCGTGTAGCACCCGGGTGTGGCGGCCGCATCCGGTGAGCGAAGAGAGCCTTCGTGCGCGAGCACGCACGCCGCTCCGCGATCGCCCGCGGAGGCCAGCCCCTCGGCCGAGAGGTGCTCGCCGAGGTAGGCGACACCCGATCCAGACGTGTCGAGGAGCGTCAGCGCGCTCACCGTGTCGGTCTGACGCCAGTGAAGATCGAGATCCGGACTCCCGCCGATGCTGCTCAGGTCGGCCAGGTCGGGCAGCCCGTAGGGCACATCGATCAGCTCGATCGTCCCGGTCTCGACCGCGCTGCGCAGCGAATCGAGCATCCGCGCGTAGCGCACGGGCGTCTCATCGGAGGCGGGGACGACGATGCCGGCGGTCGTCTCGTAGCCGGCCGCGACGCGAGCAAGCTGCTCGATGAGGATCGGTGGCAGGGCAAGCGCGATCGGGGGGCCGTCGTTCGCGAGTTGCGCGAGGAAGGCGAGGTCGTCGCGCAGTCTCGTGTCCGCCGCGGGGTCGCCCGCGAAGGTGCCGGCCATCGTCACGTACGGCACGCCTGTGGGCGCCACCACGACCGCCACCGGCAGCGCATCGGTCTCAGGGTCCACCACGAGCAGCCGACTCGACACGTTCGCGGGATCGACGCCGGTCGCGAGTATCCGGACTTCGATGGGGTACCGGCCCTGCTTGAGCCCGAGCTCGGCCATGTCGTGTTCGTACGAGATGACGTGCGAGCCTGCGGGCAGTCCCGAGCGCACCTCGGTCTTCTGGTACACGAGCTTGCCCGATGGACTGCGCAGGCGCACGCGAACCTCGAGATACTCCAGAGGTGCGGCGACGGCAACGCTGACGTTCAGTCGAAACGTGCCGTCGAGTGCGATCGACGGGGTCGGCTGGCTGACTTCGGCTGTCACTGACTGCGTGTGCACAAGAGCCGTTCCGGCGGTCTCCGCCGCGGCGTGCGCATGCAGGGGGATGAAGCCCACGAGGAGCGTCAGGGCGAGCAGTATGCGCGCGGCCGAGCGATGAGGGTATGAACGCATCCGGACATCCGATCCGCTGTCCCGGCATCCGCGGGAGCGGCAGGAGGCTTCGTGTACGATGGAGAAGTACCAGCGAGATTATCACACGACCCGCGCGTGTTCTTGTAGACGGGAGGTACGGCGAGATGTCGACCAAAGACGAGCGCACTCAGATTCCCGAGGTGCTGCCGCTTATACCGCTGCGCGATCTGATCCTGTTCCCAAACCTGGTCGTCCCGCTGTTCGTGGGTCGCGAGCGCTCGATCAGCGCGCTTGAGCAGTCGATGCGCACCGATCACCTGGTGGCGCTCGTGACGCAGCATGCGGCCGAGACGCAGGATCCCGGACCGGATGAGATATACGAGGTCGGCTGCGTGGTGACGGTACTCCAGGAGCTCAAGCTGCCCGATGGCACCGCCAAGGCGCTCGTCGAGGGCATCCAGCGGATCCGTATTCTCGAGTACCTGGCCACCGACCCCTATCTGTCCGTGCGCATCGAGGTCATCGACGAGCCCGAGAAGGCGGATCTCGAAGCCCAGGCGCTCATGCGCAATCTTCTCGCCGACTTCGAGAGTGCATCGCACCTCGGCAAGCCGATCCCGCATGAGGTGCTGATGGCCGCCACGGCGATCGAGGAGCCCGGGCGGCTGGCCGACTTCGTCACCTTCCACCTCGCGCTCAAGGTGGAGGAGAAGCAGGAGATCCTCGAAGCGCTCGACCCCAAAGAGCGGCTGCGCAAGACGTCCGAGTTCCTTCGCAAGGAACTCGAGATCCTCGAGCTCGGCTCGAAGATCCAGAACCGTGTGAAGGAGTCGATGTCCAAGAGCCAGCGCGAGTACTTCCTGCGTGAGCAGCTCAAGGCGATCCAGCAGGAACTCGGCCAGTTCGATGAGATGCAGGCCGAGGTCGACGAGTACAAGGACAAGATCGAGCAGGCGGGGATGCCCGAGCAGGTCGCCGAGAAGGCGCTCAAGGAGCTCGGCCGGCTGGAGAAGATGCCGCAGGCGGCCGCCGAGACGGCGGTCATCAGGACGTATCTCGACTGGCTGGTGGGCCTGCCCTGGCAGCACTCTGATGAGGAGAAGCTCGATCTGCTTGAGGCGCAGGAGATCCTCGACGAGGACCACTACGGCCTCGAGAAGGTGAAGGAGCGTGTGCTGGAGTACCTCGCGGTGCACAAGCTCACCGACCATATGCGCGGCCCGATCCTGTGCTTTGTCGGACCTCCTGGTGTGGGCAAGACGTCGATAGGGAAGTCGATCGCCCGTGCGCTGAATCGCCGGTTCATCCGCGTGTCGCTCGGCGGGGTGCACGACGAGGCGGAGATTCGCGGTCACCGGCGCACGTACGTGGGCGCGCTGCCCGGACGGATCATCCAGTCCATCAGTCAGGCAGGCACGAACAACCCGGTCTTCATGATGGATGAGATCGACAAGGTCGGCGCTGACTTCCGCGGCGATCCCACGTCTGCGCTCCTCGAGGTACTCGATCCCGAGCAGAACAACTCGTTCCAGGACCACTACCTCGAGGCGCCGTTCGATCTCTCGGACGTCATGTTCATCACCACGGCGAACCTGCTCGACCCCATCCCGCCGGCGCTCAAGGACCGCATGGAGGTCATCCACTTCCCGGGCTACACCGAGGACGAGAAGCTGCATATCGCGCGCAAGTACTTGATCCCGAAGCAGTTGAAGGAGCACGGACTCAAGCCCTCGCTGCTCAGCATCAGTGACAGCGCGATCCGCGAGATCGTCCGGAGGCACACGCGTGAGGCCGGCGTCCGCAACCTGGAGCGCCAGATCGCGACGATCTGCCGTCAGGTCGCGCGCAAGGTCGTGGAGGGCCAGGTCGGCAAGACGTCGGTCACAGGCAAGACGATCCACGATTATCTTGGGCCCGCGAAGTTCACCTTCGGTTTGGCCGAGAAAAAGAACGAGGTCGGCGTCGCGACCGGTCTCGTTTGGACCGAGGCAGGCGGCGACGTCATCTTCATCGAGGCCACCAAGATGAAGGGGAAGGGCGTGCTCACGCTCACCGGCCAACTCGGGGACGTCATGCGCGAGTCTGCTCAGGCCGCCGTCAGCTGGATCAGGGCCAACGCCGCCGACCTCGGCATCGATGCCGAGTTCGCCGAGCAGTTCGACCTGCACATCCACGTTCCGGCTGCGGCCATCCCGAAGGACGGGCCGTCCGCCGGGATCACGATGGCGGCGGCACTTGCCTCGGTGCTCACTGGGCGCAAGGTGCGACGCGAAGTAGCGATGACGGGTGAGATCACGCTGCGAGGCCGGGTGCTGCCCATCGGCGGGCTCAAGGAGAAACTCCTGGCAGCCCATCGCGCGGGCATCAAGACCGTGTTGATTCCGAAGGAGAACGTGCGCGACCTCGAGCTCGTGCCCGATCACGTTCGGACCGAGATGGAGATCGTCGCCGTCGAGAACATGGGCGAAGTGCTCGAGCGGGCATTCGTCGGCGGGCGCGCGTAGGTCATCGCGCGGGAATTCGAGCGGCGTAGCGGACTTCCGTGTGTCCTGAAGTGACCGTTCATCTGTAGAATCAAGCCTTTCGGCACCATGCTCTGTGATGCAGATTACAGACCGAGCAAGGTGGGGAGGAAGTCTTGCACGGTAACTGTCGCAGTTGACAACCGAAGGTAAGGCTCGAAAGAGGGAGACGCGGATACGTCGGACATATCCACGGTCACCGGAGTCCGACGTGGAGCCAATGGTGAGACCGACCCAACCAAGGGCCGGTCTTGTTGTTTTCTGCGATGTCTTCACATAGCTGCCCTCGGGCAGCGGGGAGGTGCTAACAATGTCGAACACACTGTGGCGAAAGGCACGGGGAGGAACGTCCGGCGCCCGGATCTTTGCGGCGTACGTGGCGCTCGTGCTGGTCGTATCGATGGTGGGCCCCGGGCTCGCCGTCTATGCGGCTGAAGGAGAGACAGAGGTAGTGGACAAGCCGGAACCTGCGATAGAAGCGCCGGTAGAGCCTGTACCGGCCGAACCCGCAGAGGAGGCGCCGGTGGAGGTCGCGCCGCCCGTCAAAGCGGCGCCCGCAGTAGTCGAGGCGCCGGCCGAGGTTTCGGTGGCGAGTGAGCCGGTGACGCCCGATCCGGTCGTCCCCGTAGCGGTCGCGGCAGCCGTGACGCCGGATTCTGCGACAAGTGCGGACCCCAGCGATTCGGGCATCGTGCCTTCCCTCTATGACGGCAACCCGGCGCTGTGCGTCGGTGGGATTCGCGTCCCCCCGGCTGGAGGAACGTTCGCGGTACCCGATCACCCCGGGATGTTCGTGACGGTCGTCGTCACCTCGACCGATGATGGCCCGGTCTTCAGCTTCGACAGTGACGTACCGGTCGCGCGTGTCGCCGCCAAGGGCGGCAATATCGGTGCGAACATCTATGTCTACGACCCCGCCGTCACGGCTGACGGAAGCCTCCACACCCCAGTCAACCCAAGTGGCTTCTACGCGGGTATCAGCCATATCGACATCTGCTTCGGCGAGATCCAGGAGCCCGAGGTTGGCGACCTGCTCATCCACAAGTTCCTTGATGCGAACGATAACGGTGTGTATGACGAGGGCGAAGAGATGCTCGAGGACTGGGAGTTCACCGTCACACTCGAGACCCCGCCGATCGGCGATGTGGGCGCGTCCGCGATCATGCTGATCGGCCAGGACGTCACCGACGCCGACGGTGAGTTGCTGTTCACCGGTCTCGACCCGGATCACTACACGGTCCGCGAGACGCTGCAGTCCGGCTGGGTCAGCACCACGCCGCTCACGCAGTTTGCGGACGTCGTGGCCGGCGAGACCGCCGAGCTCTGGTTCGGCAACATTCGTGAAGAGCTGCCGCCCGAGACAGGCGGCCTTCTCATCCACAAGTTCCTCGATGCGAACGAGAACCGTGTGTACGACGACGGCGAAGAGATGCTCGAGGACTGGGAGTTCACCGTCACCCGGGAGGGCGAGCCGGTCGCGGACGTCGGTGCGGCGTACATCATGCTCATCGGTATCGGCCATACCGACGCGGACGGCGAGCTTTCGTACACGGGCCTCGAGCCCGGGGACGACTACGTGGTCACTGAGACGCTGCAGTCGGGGTGGAGCAACACCACGCCGCTGACGCAGTACCCGGAGATCGTGGCCGGCGAGACCGCCGAGCTCTGGTTCGGCAACATCCCGGACGAGGAGCCACCCGAAAGTGGCGGCCTGCTCATCCACAAGTTCCTCGATGCGAACGAGAACCGTGTGTACGACGACGGCGAAGAGATGCTCGAGGACTGGGAGTTCACCGTCACACTCGAGACCCCGCCGGTCGAGGAGCAGCCAAGCGCATCGGCTGCGATGTTCGCCGGCAGCGGATTCACCGATGAAGACGGCGAGCTGCTCTTCGAAGGGCTGGAGCCGAACGAGTACACGGTGCGTGAGACGCTGAAGTCGGGGTGGACCAACACCACGCCGCTGACGCAGACCGCGGTCGTCTCCGACGGTGAGACCGCCGAACTCTGGTTCGGTAACGTCGAGGAGTTCCTGCCGTTCACCGAGCTCGATCTGGCAATCACGAAGGTGGCCGATGACCACAGCGTGGTCGAGGGCCAGATTGTGAAGTACACGCTTACCTACTGGAACAACGGCGATCTTGCCGCTGAGAACTACACGATCGTGGACGACTACGACGAGCGCTACCTGTCGATCGTCGATGCCAGCGGTGGCGTCGTCTCGGGTGGGAAGATCACCTGGACGCTCGCCGGACCGCTTGCCAAGGCCGACGGTATGAAGACCATCACCTACACGGCGAAGGTCATCACCGACATGCCGGACAAGACCACGAACATCGACAACATCGTCGTCATCAGCCATCCTCGCGATACCGATCCGACCAACAACACCGATAACGAGCGCGTGGTGTACACCTGGAGCGAGGCGTTCCTGCCGTTCACCGGTGGCGACTACACGCTCCTGATCGGATTCGCCGTGGCCGCGATGGCACTCGGACTGCTATTGAGGCTGCGGACGGATAGCGCAGCATAGCGTGTGTGCTCTCCGATCCGACCGGACCGCACACAGGGGTCGCTAGGCTGTTGGGAGGCGCACCTGCGCGAGCAGGTGCGCCTCCTGCTCGATTACAGGACTACGGCACGTCCGCGACACGGGTGTGCCGTTCGTCGCTGAAATGCGCCGTACATCACGCTCAAATGTGCCGTATGTCACAATTCTCGTGCATTGAGGCGATCGCGCCTCTACAGTGGGCATGTCACGAACGACAAGTGGGGCGTCGTTTGATAACCAGGAGTTGCCCTAAGGGAAGCGCGGATACGTCGGAAATATCCACGGTCACCGGAGTCCGACGAGGAGCTAGTGGTGAGACCGGCCCAGTCAAGGGGCCGGTCTCTTTGTCTTGTGCCGGTTGTGTAGGCCCGATCGTCGGATCGGAGCGAAGGGGGTCGTCGGAACATGAAGGCTCTAGGTAGACGGTTGAAAGGCACGGATCGCAGTCGCCGCATATTCGCGACATACATGTTGGTCGTGTTCACGATCGCCATGACGGCCCAGGGTGTTGCCGCTCCGCCTCAAGCCAAGGACAAGGCCCCGAAACCGAAAGCGTCGGTCTCAGCACCGGTCGCATCCGAACCTGTTGCGGAGGCATCGGCCTCCCCAAAGAAGGCCACGCCGAAGAGTGCGCCGCTGCCGGAACCGGTCGCGGTGCCCGCACCCTCACCTGCACCTGCGTACACGCCCGCTGCTTCGGCGCCGGTCGCGGCCGCTACGATCATCGCCCCGTCCGCTGCGGTGACCCCGGTGCTTGTTCCGGGCAACCCGTCGTTGGGTGATGGCGGCGTCAGGATCGACCCACCGGCTAGCGGTACCTACCACTATGACGACGTGAAGGAAGTCAACGAGCCAGGGGTACCCGACGACTTCGTTCTCACGATCACTGTCGCCCCCAACGGTTTGACGTTCAGCTTCACCTGCAACTATCCGATCACCGAGGTCATCGTGAAAGGCGGTCCGGACGCGTACAGCTACCGGTACCCCTCCGGCACCTACGGGGACAGCGGCCTCGTGTCTCCCGTGATGGACAATGGTTCGACGCCGGCGCTGAGCCACATGCTCTTCTACTTCGGGGCCGAGCCGCAGCAGGTGCACATAATCGCCACCAAGTTCCACGATGATGGCGGGAGCGCGCCGAGCGGCATCGAGAGCAATGGCATCTTCGAGGGCGGCGAGGACTGGCTCGGGGGGTTCGTCTTCCAGCTGTACAGCGGCCCCGGCGCGGACGGACCGTGGACGTACGTCGAGTCCGCAACGAGCGTGCTGCCGAACGGCCAGGCAGATTTCGGCATGCATCCCTTCGGCTGGTACAAGATCGTGGAAGTGTTGACGGCCGACCAGCTGGCTGCCGGGTGGTACTGCACCACGAGCGGCGGCGTGAAGGTGTTCGAGACCACCGGTGAGTACAATGCCGGGCTGTGGTTCGGCAACCTCCAGGAAGAGGAAGACGATCCCGAGCCCGGTGACCTCGAGGTGTACAAGTACCTCGATGACAACGAGAACGCCGAGTACGACACCGGAGAGCAGCTGCTTGAAGGCTGGCAGTTCACGCTCTACGACAGCGAAGACAACGTCGTGGGCAGCGGTGCCACGGACGCCACAGGGAAGCTTGTCTTCACGGGCCTGGAGCCTGGTGCCTACCACGCGACCGAGACGCTCAAGCCCGGCTGGGACAACACGACCCCCCTCACGCAGTACATGACGGTCCTCAGCGGGGTGACCGTCGCGTCTGAAGGCGATGTTCCCGTTGCCGCCCTGCGGTTCGGCAACGTTCCCGACAGGGGCGACCTGATCGTCTACAAGTACCTCGACGCGAACAAGAACGCCGAGTACGACGACGGCGAGGAGATGCTCGGGGACTGGCGGTTCGCGCTCACGCAGGAGACTCCGCCGCTTGGCCCTGTCTTCGTGGGTCCATCGACGTTCGCACTGTTGCGCCTGGGCGTGACCGACGCGGACGGCGAGCTTCTGTTCTCCGATCTCGCGCCGGGCGACTACGCCGTGACGGAGACGCTGCAGGACGGCTGGAGGAACACCACGCCGCTGAAGCAGTTCGTCGAGGTCGTGGACGACGGTACGGCTGAGGTCTGGTTCGGCAATGTCCCGGACTCCAACGAACCCGAGACCGGTGATCTGGTCATCCACAAGTATCTCGATGAGAACCGGAACGGGCAGTACGACGATGAGGAGATGCTCGAGGGATGGGAGTTCACCGTCGTCAATCCGGCCGACGTGATCCTCCCCGACCAGATCGGGGCATCGGTGGCGCTCATCGGTTCGGGCATGACGGGTGCCGATGGAACGCTCACGTTCAACGGCCTGACTCCGGGCGAGCTCGACGTGACCGAGACACCGAAGGAAGGCTGGGACTGCACGACCGGTCTCACCCGTGAGGTTCAGATAGTCGCCGGGCAGACAACGCACGTGTGGTACGGCAACGCGGAGGATTTCCTGCCGTTCACCGAACTCGATCTTGCCATCACAAAGGTGGCCGATGACCACACCGTCAACGAGGGCCAGCTCGTGACCTACACCCTCACGTACTGGAACCTCATGTCCGAAGAGGATGCCTACGACTACACCATCGTCGATGACTTCGACGAGCGGTATCTGGCCATCGTCAACGCTGGCGGCGGAACCGTTTCGGGCGGCAAGATCACGTGGGAGTTCGCAGGCCCGCTCTCGATGGCGATGGGCAAGCAGACGATCAGCTACACCGCGCGGGTCATCGCGGACATGCCTGACAAGACCACGAACATCGACAACGCCGTTGTCATCGATGACGACCGCGACTTCAATCCCGATAACAACCGGGACGATGAGCGCGTGATCTACACTCCGGACGATCCGGGCGACCCGTTCCTGCCGTTCACCGGCGGCGACTACTGGATGCTGCTCGTGTCGGCGGCCACAGCGGTCGGGATCGGCCTCGTCCTCCGGAGCGGCCCGAAGCGGGCCGCGTAAGACTGAGAGGTGGCGGTCGCCTTGATCCCGAGGCGGTCCGCTCGAGGGGGAACGGGGCGTATCCGCGCAGGCGGATGCGCCCCTCCTTCATGTCCGGACCGCGCCGGTCGGGTCACGCCGACCCTGCCCGCGGACAAGATGAGACCCCGGGGAGGGAGTCGGCCGGGGTCTCATCGGGGCGACGCTTGGTGGGACTCAGTTCGGGGGAACGTTCTCGCCCCAGTCGATGACGCCGTTGTCGCGCCAGTCGATGATGTGCCAGATCTCGTGGCCGATGATGCGGCTGAGGCTTGCGGTGTGCGTCGCGCTGATCACGATGCGTCCCGACTTGTAGTACGCCACTGCCTGGTAGCCGCTTGCATCGCCGATGGTCACTGACGAGCCAGCGAGGATCGGGTACTTGGCGATGTAGCCGGCAAGGATCGATTGCGCCTGGGCGAGCTCGTCGCCGCTGGGAGCCGGGGCCGCCGCAGTCGTGCCGGTGCTGGTGGTGACCCTGCGGGTCGTGGTACGGGTGGCCACCACAGGCTGGATCGTGGTGGCGGTGCGCGCCCGGGCGGTGAGGTTCGCGGCGAGCGGCTGCTCGGTCGAAGCCGCAAGTTTGCTCGCTGCGGTGCTCTCGGCGAGCTGGCTGCGGAAGACCGGCGACGTCGCGGCCGCCTGGGCGGTCACGACGTTCGGCACCACGGCCGCGACGATGGTGAGTGTGATTGCGGCAACCATGGTGGTCGCTGCGAAGCGGAGTTTGCTGCTCCTGCTCCAGGTGGTCTTGCGTGCCATTTCGGATCGCCCCTTGTCCGAGTCCTCTCGCACATCGGCCCGACTCATCCCTAAAGACCGGGAGGCCGGGCCGCTGTTACGCTGGCTTGGACCTTCGGCAATCCGGCTGTCATGGGAAGCCAAGGCTTCCTGTAGACCCGTGACTTTGCGAAGCTGGCCTTTCGGCCAACCGTGCCTTTTCGGGAGCGTTCCGATGTTCGCTTTTCAATCACCTACACTGTTCTTATCGGCACGGGGCCATGGTACTTGAGTACCGTTTGTGGGATTCGTCACAGGTCCTCTGTGCCGCAGGTCACACCCTGAGCACGAGAGAGGGGCCACGTGAAGGGCCGGTCTCGGTGGATGCGGGCAACGAGCAACCTGATGTTCGGCATGGCGCTCGGTCTGCTCTCCTATTACGCGCTGACGACGCTGCTTGCGTGGGCATCGCAGGAGGAGCTGCGCGCCGAGAATGCCGACGTCGTCGCCTTCGTGATCGACGATCCCAAGGTGATCGAGACGGAGTCCGGCACGGTGTTCGACTTCACGGGGTGGCCCGGCGAGGACCAGGCGTTCTGGGCCACGCTACCCGAGGGGGAGGCGTTCGGCAGGATCGTCATCGCTGACATCGGTGTCGACACGATCGTGATGAAGGGCGTGCAGCCGGCTGACCTGCGTCGAGGTCCGGGATGGATCGACTGGAGCGATCTGCCGGGACCCACGGGTACGTGCGGGATCTCGGGGCACCGGACGACGTACGGCGCCCCCTTTCGGCGCATCGACGAACTCGCGCCGGGTGATACCATCGACCTGTACTCTCCGTATCGCCGCTACCGGTATGAAGTGACGCGCACGCTGGTGGTCACGCCCGACCAGGTGGAAGTGGTGGCGTCCACGGAGCCGCCGACGCTGACGCTCACCGCGTGCCACCCGCCGTTCAGTGCCCGTTTTCGCATCGCGGTGCAGGCGGACCTCGTCGAAGTGCGCAGGATCGACACCATCGAACAGTGAGGAGCAGCAATGCGAGTGGTTGTGACCGGAGGCGCGGGCTTCATCGGCAGCAGCCTCGTCTACGCGCTCATCAGCGGAGGCTCGGAGGTCTCGATCATCGATGACCTGTCCACCGGCTCGATGGACAACGTGCACCCTGCGGCCGGATTCCGCACGCTCGACATCACCGGTCCCGGCTTCGCCGAGGCCGTCGCGGTGGCGCGGCCCGAGGTGGTCGTGCATCTGGCCGCCCAGGTGAGCGTGCCCGTCTCGATAGCCGATCCGGAGCTGGATCGCCGGATCAACGTCGACGGGACGCGCGCGGTGGCGGAGGCCGCGGTTGCTGCGGGCGCGCGCCGCGTGCTGTTCGCCTCCTCCGCCGCTGTCTACGGCGATCCCGCCGAGCTTCCGCTCACCGAGGAGTCGCCGACGTCGCCCGCAGTCCCCTACGGATACTCCAAGCTGGCCGCCGAAGGCGTGCTGGCCGAGGTGCTTCGGCCGGCAGGGGTGGACTTCGCCTGCCTTCGTTTCGCGAACGTCTACGGGCCGCGACAGAAGGCGGAGGGCGAGGGCGGCGTGGTTGCGCAGTTCGCCTCGCGCATGGCCCGGCGCGAGTCGCCCACCATCTTCGGCTCGGGCACCCAGACGCGTGACTTCATCTTCGTGGCCGATGTGGTGAACGCGTGCGTGCTCGCCGCGGAGTTCAAGGGTGCGCTGGCGCTGCCCGGCGCGAACGGGCCGGCCTACAACGTCTCAACCGGCCGCGCCACGCCGGTGAACATGCTGGCCGAGGGGCTGCGCGTGACCATGCGCTACCCGGGCACCATCGACCATGCGGACGCCCGCCCGGGTGATGTCGAGGAGAGTGTGCTCTCTGCGGACAAGGCCGCTCGCGTCTTCGGCTGGCATGCTGCGGTGGAGCTGCAGACAGGCCTCGGCGGCACGGCCGCATGGTTCATGCAGCAGCGATGACCGGGCCGGTCGACACGTCGCCCGAGGCCGCCCGCATCGACGCCCTGTACCGCGCGAAGGCGCGTGCCGAGGTGGCTGCGGCCGAGGCGCTGATCGCGGGCGCGGGTGTGGTCCGCGGCCAGGGGGACCTGCTCGCTGACGTCCTGCTCGTGAAGGGCGATCCGGGCCCGGGAGACACCGCGAAGAAGCGCGCACTCGCCGGTGATGATGGGGTTGCGATCGGTCGTGCGCTCGACGCGCTGGGGGTCTCCTCGGCTCGCTTCGCGCTGTGCACGCGCGTGGGGCGCAGGGACGCCGAGAGGATCGAGCGAGTGCGCATGATGACCGAGGCGATCGATCCGCGCACGGTGGTGCTCCTGGACGCTCACGCAGCCGAGGACTTCGCGGCTGCTTTCGGGTGTCCGAAGCCGGTGCCGGGTGAGCTGACACGTGTTCTCGGCCGGGAGATCGTCGCGGTCGACGGCTTCGAGGCGTCGCTCGCGGATGAGGGTCGCAAGCGGCGCGTCTGGCGCCAGCTCAAGGCGCTGGGCCGGGACTGAGAGAACGCAAGACGGGCGCCTCGTTGGCGCCCGTTCGGCGGTTCTTCCGAGTGGAAGGTCCTAGTCCTCTTCGATCTCCGTGATCGCGCCCATAGGGCACTCCTCCATGCAGGTGCCGCAGCCCGTGCAGTCGTCCTCGTTCACCGGCTGAGCGACGTCATCCACGAGCTCGAGCACGCCCTCCGCGCACGCGTCGCAGCAGATTCCGCAGCCTGAGCACTCGTCCTCGTCGATGATGGGTCGGGGCATGGAACTCTCCTTCGGGTCTCGCACCGGCCTTACGGGCGGCGGCGGGTGTGTCGCGGCGGATGATACCGAGCGCACCGCTCCGTGTAAAGGGCGTGAGACGGCGGGTGTCATCAACCGGCCGGAGGCGGGTATATCAACACGGTGGATTCAGATAACTTGACAATGCGACACTCAGATTTTAGACTCGTCATGGCTGCAGTGTGATCTTCGCACCTGCGGCTGCCACATCTCGTGAACAAGCCGCCCCGACACGACCGGGGGGATTCCGAAAGGAGCACTACTCATGGGCAAGATCATCGGTATCGACCTGGGTACGACCAACTCGGCGGTCGCGGTCCTCGAGGGCGGCGAGCCCACGATCATCGTGAACGCCGAAGGTGACCGCACCACGCCATCGGTCGTCGCGTTCCGCAAGGACGGCGAGCGCATCGTCGGCAAGTCGGCGAAGAACCAGGCCATCACCAACCCCGAGAACACCATCACCTCGATCAAGCGGTTCATCGGGCGCAAGTACGAGGAGACCTCCTCGGAACGCGGCACGATCGCCTACAACGTCTCCAAGGGCAAGGACGGCCGGTCGGTCGTGGACATCGAGGGCAAGCACTACACGCCGGAGGAGATCTCGGCGATGGTGCTGCAGAAGCTCAAGGCCGATGCCGAGGCGTACCTCGGCCAGACCGTGACCGAGGCGGTCATCACCGTCCCGGCGTATTTCAACGACTCACAGCGTCAGGCCACCAAAGACGCGGGTAAGATCGCTGGCCTCGAGGTCAAGCGCATCATCAACGAGCCCACGGCGGCCGCACTTGCGTACGGTCTCGATAAGGGCCACCAGGACCAGACGGTGCTCGTCTTCGACCTCGGCGGCGGTACGTTCGATGTGTCGGTGCTCGAGATCGGTGAGGGCGTGTTCGAGGTGAAGTCCACCAACGGTGACAACCACCTCGGCGGTGACGACTGGGACCAGCGCGTGATCGATTGGCTGGCTGACAAGTTCAAGTCGGACCACGGTATCGACCTGCGCGCCGACAAGATGGCGCTCCAACGCCTCAAGGAGAAGGCCGAGCAGGCCAAGATGGAGCTCTCCACCACGCAGACCACGCAGATCAACGCACCGTTCATCACGGCGGACGCGTCCGGTCCGAAGCACCTTGACTACACGCTCACGCGTGCCGAGTTCCAGAAGATCACGAGCGATCTGCTGGACCGCACCAAGAAGCCGGTGGAGCAGGCCATCAAGGACGCCGGCATCAAGGCGAGCGAGATCGACGAGGTCATCCTGGTCGGCGGCTCGACGCGCATGCCCGCCGTTCAGGAGCTCGTCAAGGGCATCACGGGCAAGGACCCGCACAAGGGCGTCAACCCGGACGAGGTCGTGGCGGTCGGCGCGGCGATCCAGGGTGGCGTGCTCGGCGGCGACGTGAAGGACATCCTCCTGCTCGACGTGACCCCGCTGTCACTCGGCGTGGAGACCCTCGGCGGCGTGATGACCAAGCTCATCGAGCGCAACACCACCATCCCGACCCGCAAGAGTGAGACGTTCACCACGGCGGCCGACGGTCAGAACTCGGTGGAGATCCACGTGCTCCAGGGCGAGCGCGAGATGGCCGCCTACAACAAGACGCTGGGCAAGTTCCACCTGATGAACATCCCGCCGGCACCACGGGGCATCCCGCAGATCGAGGTCACGTTCGACATCGACGCCAACGGCATCGTGAACGTCTCGGCCAAGGACCGCGGCACGGGCCAGGAGCAGAAGATCACCATCACGGGCACCACGGCGCTTTCCGACGAGGAAGTGGACCGCATGGTGAACGACGCGGAGAGCCACGCCGACGAGGACAAGCAGAAGAAGGAAGAGGCCGAGGTCCGCAACATGGCTGACAGCCTCGTGTACGGCACGGAGAAGACCATCGCCGACCTCGGTGACAAGGTCCCGGAGGATACGAAGAGCGACGTGGAAGCCGCGATCGCCGACGTGAAGAAGGCCCTCGAGGGCGAGGACACCGAGGCCATCAAGGCCGCGACGCAGTCGCTGCAGGAGAGGAGCTACAAGCTGGCCGAGATCGTGTACCAGCAGGTCTCCGAGGAGCAGGGCGCCGAGAGCGCGGAGGCTCCCGAGAGTGACGAGGAAGTGGCCGACTACGAAGTCGTCGATGAGGATCAGTAGCCATGAATCCCCGTAGAGACACCGATTCCGTCGACCCCGCTCGCGGGTCCTCGGAGCGTCGCGAAGGCGACGCCCCTGCGGAGCGCGCTCGCTCGGGTCGCGGAATCGGCTCAACGCAGATCGACGACCCCGACCTTCTCGATGACCTCGGTGCTGAGTACGAGTTCAGGGGCGATGTGCTCGAGGACGAGCTCGAGAGTGTGCGGCGGGAGGCCGCCGCACACCTCGATACCGCCCAGCGACTGCAGGCCGACTTCGACAACTACCGCAAGCGGGTCGCCCGCGACGCGGAGGATGCCGCCAAGCGGGCCGGCCAGCGCGTGATCGCGGAGATGCTTCCGGTGCTCGACAACCTCGAGCGCGCGCTCGCGCACGTGGAGTCGGGCGGCGATGGCGTGCATCTGACCGAGGGCGTGCGTATGGTCCTCCAGCAGGTGCTCGACGTCTTCGGCAAGGAGGGCGTGGAGCGCATCGATCCGCTCGGGCAGCCGTTCGACCCCAACGAGCACCAGGCGGTCGGACAGGCGGAGCGTGACGACGTGCCGGAGGGTACGGTGGTCGACATGTATCAGGCCGGCTACCGCATGCACGGCCGTGTTCTCAGGCCCGCAGCCGTGGTCGTGAGCACTGGAGGCCCCGCGCCGAAGGAGTAGGCCATGGCCGACAAGGACTACTACGACATACTCGGCGTGCCGAAGACAGCCACCGCCGATGAGATCAAGAAGGCGTTCCGGAAGGCCGCGCGCAAGCATCATCCCGATGCGGGCGGCAGCGAGGAGCGCTTCAAGGAACTCAACGAGGCCTACGAGGTCCTCTCGGATGACGAGAAGCGCAAGCAGTACGATGAGTACGGCCGCTACTTCGGCGGGAACATGCCGCCGGGAGGCGCCGGTCCTGGAGGCGCGGGTTACCCCGGTGGCTATCCCGGCGGCGGCTTCCCCGGCGGAGCCAGCTACCAGACCGTCGACATGGGCGATCTGGGCGACCTGTTCGGCAACCTCTTCGGCGGTGCGGCCGGTGGCGGCAGGCGCAGCAGCGCCCACCGCGGCACCGACCTGCAGTACGACCTGACGCTGTCGTTCGACGAGGCGCTCAGGGGCACGTCCACGAAGGTGGACGTGAAGCGCACCGAGACGTGCGGTACGTGCAAGGGCTCCGGCGCAAAGCCGGGTACCAGCCCGACCACGTGCCCCGCCTGCAACGGAAGCGGCCACGTGAGCCAGGGACAGGGCGTGTTCGGCTTCTCTCGTCCGTGCCCGCGGTGCGGCGGGAGCGGCAGGATCGTCGAGAGCCCGTGCCAGACGTGCAAGGGCAAGGGCAAGGTCGTGCGCGCCAAACCGCTCACCGTGAACATCCCGCCGGGCGTGAGCGACGGCGGCAAGCTCAGGTTCGCCGGCAAGGGCGAACCGGGAAGCGGCGGCGGGCCGGCGGGCGACCTTTACGTGGTGACCCACATCCATCCGCACAAGTACTTCAGCCGTGATGGTGCCGATGTGGTGCTCGACCTGCCGGTGACGATCGCCGAGGCTGCTCTCGGTGCCGAGGTGACGGTTCCCACGCCCGACGGCGGCAAGGTGAAGCTCAAGGTTGCGCCCGGCACCACCGACGGCAAGGTGCTGCGCGTGCCCGGCAAGGGCGCGCCGAAGCTCAAGGGCAAGGGCTCGGGCGATCTCAAGGTCCGCGTGAAGCTCGCGGTACCTCAGAAGCTCACCGCCGAGCAGAAGGAACTGCTGCGCCGGTTCGAATCGTCGCGCGACGAAGACGTCCGTGCGCACATCGCATAACCGAAGGGAGCTCCGGCCGTGGTGAGACAACAGCGTGGCGGCAACAAAGACCGGCCGGTCTACATGATCAGCGTGGCTGCCGAACTCGCAGGAGTGCATCCGCAGACGTTGCGGATCTATGAGCGCAAGGCGCTCGTGCGGCCCACGCGCTCGCCGGGTGGCACGCGTCTGTACTCGGAGGCCGACATCGAGCGGTTGCGACTGATCCAGCAGCTCACGCAGGAGGAGGGCGTCAATCTCGCCGGCGTGATGCGCATCATCGAGCTGCAGATCGAGAAGGAGCGGCTCGAGGCGGCGCTTGCCGAGGCTGAGGCGGCGGCCACGCTCACCGAGCGCAGAATCGCGAACGAGATCAACGAGTTCCGGCAGTCGATGCGGGCAGACATCGTTCACGTGCCGCGAGGCGGCATCGTGCGAAGGGACGGTCGCTGATGAGTAGCGAACTGCACGTTCCGGGCATACCGGAGGCGCAGACAGGCGACAGGCGCAGCGGGTTCGTCCGCTGGCTCGAGGCGCTGTGGGCGGGCGAGATCAAGGGCGGCCCAGGTTGAGCCGCAGCCGCCTGGGTGTGGTCACGCCTGATCAAGGGCCGTACAGCCCCCGCTTGAACGACGAAGCGGCAGCCGGTCTAGGCTGCGCGAACGACACGGGCATGAGGCCCGTAGGAGTTGAGTGATATGCGTCTCGACAAGCTGACAGTGAAAGCACAAGAAGCGCTCCAGGCGGCACAGGGAATCGCCGATGACGCTTCCTCGCAGGTGATAGAGCCCGAGCATCTCCTGAAGGCGCTGCTCGACGCGGCCGAAGGTATCGTGCGCCCGATCGTGCAGAAGGTGGGCGCGGATCCGGACCTCGTCGAGGCCGAGGTCACCTCGGCCATCGACGCCATGCCGAAGGTCACGGGCGCGGGCGCTGGCGGCCCGGCGGGCGTGGGGCCGCGGCTCAACAGCGTGCTCGGTGACGCGTTCAAGCACGCCGAGAAGCTGAAGGACGCCTACGTCTCCACCGAGCATCTGTTGTTGGCCGTGGCCGACGACCGTGGCGAGGCCGGGCGCATCCTCGGGAAGGCCGGAGTGACCACCAAGCGACTGCTCGAGAGTCTCGAGGAGCTGCGGGCGGGCGCGCGCGTGATCGATCAGAATCCCGAAGCGCAGTTCCAGGCGCTCGAGCGGTTCAGCCGGAACCTCACGCAGGCCGCGCGCGACGGCAAGCTCGACCCGGTGATCGGCCGCGTCGAGGAGATCCGCCGTGTCATCCAGGTGCTGTCGCGGCGCACGAAGAACAACCCCGTGCTCATCGGCGAGCCGGGCACCGGCAAGACGGCCATCGTGGAAGGGCTCGCGCAGCGCATCGTGGCGGGCGACGTGCCCTCCACGCTCAAGGACAAGGACGTCGTGGCACTCGACCTCGGCGCGATGGTGGCCGGCGCGAAGTACCGCGGCGAGTTCGAGGACCGCCTCAAGGCCGTGCTGCGTGAGATCGAACAGGCCGAAGGACGCCTCATCCTGTTCATCGACGAGCTGCACACGCTCGTGGGCGCAGGCGCGGCCGAAGGTTCGATGGACGCGAGCAACATGCTCAAGCCCGCGCTCGCGCGCGGCGAGCTCCACGCCATCGGCGCCACCACCCTCGACGAGTACCGCGAGCATATCGAGAAGGACGCTGCTCTCGAGCGGCGCTTCCAGCCCGTGTTCGTGGGCGAGCCGACCGTGGAGGACACGATCGCGATCCTGCGCGGCCTCAAAGAGCGCTACGAGGTGCACCACGGCGTGCGCATCACCGACGGCGCCATCGTGGCCGCCGCCACGCTCTCCGACCGCTATATCGCCGATCGCTTCCTGCCCGACAAGGCGATCGACCTCATCGACGAGGCCGCCAGCCGGCTTCGCATCGAGATCGACTCGATGCCCGAGGAGATCGACCGGCTCGACCGGCAGCTCC